>Ga0209000_1001536_pt1 | contig 14415 bp, 14 predicted proteins | sample RifGroD2_FD_183998 | JGI IMG/M metagenome (GOLD analysis project Ga0209000, IMG submission 183998) | Groundwater microbial communities from Rifle, Colorado, USA - Groundwater D2 (SPAdes) (version 2) | ecosystem: Environmental > Aquatic > Deep subsurface > Groundwater | place: Rifle, Colorado...
TATCATTTAAATGTTTTGCCTCTTGTTTAAGATTATTAACAATTCCATCATAAAAATTATCATTACTTTTATATATTAACTCGCAAGTCTTATATTTTAAATTATCATCAATAAATATTGGAATGCCTTTATAACAATATGTATTATTTTTTATAATAATATTTGGTAAATCCACTAATTCATTAAAGAAATTTTGATCACATATTATTTTTATTACATCTTTTAAATCTCTTTCTTTAAAATACTTTGCTTCTTCTTTATTTTTTATTTCTAAAATTACTCTAGGAATTTGCTCTAAATTTGAGACACATTTATTTGCTAATTTATAATTATCGCCAATTTCATTAGTATAAAATACAATTTCTACTGATTCATCTGCTTCATTAATACTAAAACATTTAAATAAAGCATCATCTGGTATATTAAAATTTTTCTTAATATACCCAAAATCAAAATACATTTTACCTATATTCATAATTATACCTCCACAGTGGTAAGTCACTACCTATATATTTATGTATTATTTTTAACAATACACAATAAAATCCACCCTTAAAGGATGGACTCTTTTTATATTGTTAATTATTAAATTTATTCTTTTTTAGGATTTCATCAACCTAAAAATTCTCTCATCCTATCTTCACAATCTTTATATCCAATATTCTTACCTTTGACATACAAATCACCAAGTAAACCGAATATACAATCTGGACAACCATCTCTTTTTAAAACTTCTTCTGTGAAACTAGCAATTATCTTTAATTCCTCTAATTCTTCAGAACTAATTTGATTCTCACATTCAGTATCATCACAATCAATACATTCTTTAGAGATTCCACAATCCATATCATCATCTATATATTCATCACATTCATCACAACAATCTTCTTCCGTACATTCTTCACAACAATCATCTCTTTCACAACTATCACAATTACATTCACAATCACCATTAATTTTTTCTAATTCATTACAATAACCCATATAAATATCAAAACTAACTTCTTCACCATTTATAAACCATTTAGAACTAATAAAATCTAAAGTTTCATCATCATAATAATGTTTGGTTATTAATTGCATATTAAAAATTTCTCCTTTTATTTTAAAGTTTATTTATGTGTTTATAATTATATATACAATCTATTAAAACTTAAATAATATCATCAATTGTACAATCTTCACCAACAATAAGGTCAACAAACCCTTTATCTTTAGCTTCGGAAGAGTATAAGTACATTTCTACTCTATAATTTTTATCATATTCTTCTGATGTTAATTTACTTCTTGACAATACGTATTCTTTAATTTTTTGTTCTCTTTGTTCTTCAAATTTCATTGCATCTTTTAATTTTGCACTTGAATTATACATAAAGTTTTGTCCGTCATGTAAAAGAAAAGTTGCATTTTGTGTAGCAAATCGTTTACTACCTGATAAAAAAATCAAAAGTCCCATACTGTAATTGTAAGATAAATTAATAGTATAAACAGGAGTTTTACTATTTAAAATTACATCAATTAAACCAAATCCATCATTAACACTACCACCATTAGATACACAGTAGAGAAGAATAGGTTTACGTTCTGATATTTCTAAACCTTTATCTTCAGTATTAAATCTAAGAATGTGGTAAGTAATATCATTTAAAAGATTTTCATCAATCTCAAAGTTAATATATAATTTCCTTTGCTTTAAATCTTCAAGTTGAAATTTATCTTCTAAACTATAATTCATAACTTCTTTAATTTTTTCTGTCATGGTAATCACACAATTTAATCCTTTCAGATTATATTTTAATTATTTAATTAATTTAATATTTTTCCAAATAACTATTTCCTACCACTAACAATTACAATCGGCAAATCCCATTCACCATTCTCACAAATACCACCACTTTTATACCAACATTCAAACTTCTCACACAATTTCTCAATATCATCCGCATCAATTACAAAACAACTATATTCTTCACTAAATTTTACTATATCATCAACTTCACTATTAACTTCATCTATAATATCACCAATTCTACTTTCCAATACAAATAAAACTTTATCTTTTCTATCCCATTTCTTTGTATTAATTCTTATGATAGGAATGCCATCAATATCATCTACAATACTTACATCTCCTAAATTTTTTTGAATTAAATTTAGGTCACTCATTTTACGATAACTATTAGCAATCCCATCAATAGCAAAATAAGCACTCATATTTACTTTACCTCGATTTCACTATTATTATTATATATTTATTTAATTTATTTAATTAGCTAAATAAACATTTCACCCAACAAACTACTTCACTAAAAACTCTTTCGCTTTTTCAGTAATTATATTTTCCACTTCTTTAACTACTTTTGCTTTTGTATCAGATACTTTTGCTTCAACATAACTTCTTATCATAGTTTCATCAATAGGAAGTTTCTTACTTTTGAAAATTTCAGCAATAGTATTAACAGCACTTTCTTTTTTCATGTTATTTGACATATCAGAAAATTCTTGATTAATTGCTTTAATTACATTTTCAATAATAGTTTCTTTTAATTTATTTTGTTCAGTAGAAGTTTGAATATTAATTAAATTTTTCTTACTATTGATAAAAGTAACTATTGCTTTCCCTGCAAAAGCTATAAATGCTGAAATTATAGTAGCTACTGCCAATGCTAATTGAGTATAAATATCTTCCATAAAACATCTCTCCTTTTATATTGTTATTTTAATATTTATTATAATCTATTATTTTATTGTTTAATTATTTTATTGAACATCAAAATCAACACCCATTTTTCTTAAAACTTGAAATAAATATTCACATAAATCATAGTCTTTAATATCTCTTGATTTTTTATGTTCAATTGTAAAAATTTCCATGATTAATTTCATAAATATTAATCTTTGTCCAGTAATAATGTGGAATTTATTTAATTCTTTTGGGTCTAATTCATTAAGTTTTACAACTTTCATTTCTTTGATTTTTATAAATTCTGGTTCAATTTCATCAAAGAATTTATCAATTATTTCAGTTGATATGGTTATGTTCATGTTAATATTCGTATTGGCATTCGTATTCATAATTTATCCCTCGCAATTATTATATTTATAAAATCTATTAAACTATTTTATTTTACTTAATTATAGTATTAATCACATCTGTAATACCTAAATCATCATTAATAATAAAACTTTGATTTTTCTTTTCAGATTGAATATATCCGCTATCATTAGACCAACGTGAAGTTCCTGACACTGTAGGCAATCTCATAATCTCTAAATATCCTTGTTTTTCATAAATCATAGATTGATGCAAATGGGCTAACATGCAAATTATATGTTCTGATTGACTCCACATATCTTTTGCTTCCGTAGTTATAATCTTCAATGCATCTTTAATTTTCATGTCATGAGATAAACATAATAATGTTTTACCTATTCTACAATATTTACGAGGTAGGGGAGAGGAATCAATTTTAATATTATCATCATTTTTATACCAAGCATTTATTGTTTGCATTATTCCAAACATAGTATGTAAATCATGATTAGATGGTACATATTGAACATCAACTGGAGCAATTTCTGATAACATATCAATACCATTAATAATTAATTGAGTTGCTTTTACAACAGTAGTAAACCATAATGCAGAATTATCTTGTGGAGTTAAACGAGTTGTAGTACCATTGAGGTTATCAAAATTCGCAAAATCATTGCCGATCACAAATAATACTTTTTCAAATTTCCTATGTTTTACCCTATTGATAATATCATTTAAAGTATAATAATAAATTTGTTCTGCAATTTCTAAGTTATACTCATTACCAGTAGAATATGTATCAGATAATAAAGCATAATGGAAGTCAGCAATCGGAACAACTAAAGTATCTCCATTTTGTTCATATTGTTTTGATATGATATTACATTTATTTTTATATTCTGTTTTAATATTAACAAATAACTTATTAATATCTTCAATATTCCATTTATATTCTGTGACAGGCTTAACCACAATCTTACTAGAATATAATGTCAAAATACCATCTTGTTTATTTGCAACATTCCATATATTATTTCTACAAGATACTAATTCCCATGTTAATTTAGAAAAACCATGTTTTTCAAGAAGAAAATTAACATCTTTTGCTTCTTCTTGATTCATTATAATAAGTTTATCACTACTTTGAGTGCCATCCTTATTTATTTCTACAGTTTCCTTATAGTTTTTAGTTAATTCTAATTCTAAATTAGATGGAGTAGAAGAATTATTATCACTAAAATTATTTATTTGCTTATCAATAATATCTTTTTTATATTCATCAATAATCATTTGTACTACAGTTATTGCTTTACGTGCATGATCTGAGGATGCTTGTTTATTAAATAATAATTCATATGTTTCGGATTTATCTATGTCATAAAAATTCCTATTATTTAATAATCTTTCAACATACTCCATAAAATATTCTGATTCTTTTCTTAAATGTTCCATACAATTCCTCAATTCTAGTAGGGTAGGGGAGAGGTATAGAATATATACCTTTATCGACCATTATTTATTTAAATCACTGACGTACAATCCCAACCAATTGTAGTCTTTCCCAAAAAGTATAGATAGTATGGATACTCTCTATACAAAAACAACCCGTTTTTGACCGTAATGATTATATTAATAATCTATAGTTAATTAACTAATTTTCTTTCTTAAATCATCAAATTCACCCAATTTATATCTTTGTATGTATTCTTCTAATTGTTCTTTAGTGTTATTTTTTGTTCCATAAATATGATGAAAAGAACCATACTTATTAATATTATGACATTTATCACATAAAGTAATACCATTATTTATATCAAATCGCAATTCAATATAATCAGAAAAATTTAAAATATGATGTGCCGTTATATTAACTCCAGATTTACCTCCACAACATTGACAAATATAATTATCTCTTTTAAATACTAATTTTCTCCATTCTCTATATTCAATTGAACTTCTTATAATACTATTTTCAGAACTAATACCACCTTTCCAATTATGATGGTTTACTCCACCAATTTCTTCTTTTTGTGTTCTTAAAATAATATTATTTTTATGCAACAAACTTGCAATTGTATTATTGGTTGTATTAAATATTAATGCAATCTTTGAACAACTTAATTTTTTATTTCTATACAAATCAATAATTTCAAATGTATCATCAATAAATTTACTATTTTGTTCAAATGCATCTCTAACTTTTATATTATTGCTTATTAATATATTTTTTATTTTATTAATTGAAACTTCAAATTTATTTGCCAATTGTGTTAAAGATAATTTATTATTTAGATATAAATCAACAATATAGTTTTTATCTATATATACTTCTTTTAATAACTTCCATTCATTGGGTATTAATTTTCCAATAATTTTTCTATTGACAGAATATATTAAAGCAATTTGCTTAATTAATAGACCCTTATTACAATAATAATCATATAATTCATCTAAATTTATTTCAATTTTTAATCTATGCAAATTAAGTCTATTTGCTTTTATATAAATCCTTTGAAGTGTTCTTTTAGGTAATAATTCTAATAAATCATAAGTAGGTAAAATAGAATAATATTCATATAAAATACAAATCTCTTCTTCACTCCAAGAAGTCCAATTTATACCTAACTTAAATGATTTATCTAATATCATATTATAATTTCTATTTGGTAATTTTAATATTGCTTCTTCTAATGTAATACTTGTTTTTAAAATATTAATCTCTTCGTCAGACCAATATTTCCAACCCTTACCATAATCTAAATTTAATTTATCTAATTTTTTACGTATAGATTCACAATTTCTATCTAATAAATTACATAAATTATCTTTTCCGATATTATAATTATTTTTTAATAATTGAATTTCTTCTTCTGTATATATTCCAATTTTAACTGTATTCATCTCCTTTATTTTAATTATCTTATAAAATAAAAAAGATGACAGAGAAACATTCCGTCATCAACTCCACACAGAGAAACAGTCTGAAGGAGTAAATTTATATTATCAATCTAAATATCCTGTGCAATATCTGCTAAAGGACTTCTATAAATATTCTTTAATTTTACACAAGAGAAATATTTAGTACCTTTAAATACATCAATAACTCTTTGCATACCATTTTTTCTTCCATTATTTCTAATGTCTTGTTGTTCTAACATATCCCCTTCAAGGATGATTTTACATCCTTCTTTTGCTCTTTGAATAATTGTCCTCATAGTATATGCATCAGTATTTTGTGCCTCTGTAACAAAAAGACAATCATTATCTGATATTTCAATTCCTCTAATATCACTAGTAGGAATTATCATTAATTTTCCATTATTAATTAATGATTCAACTAATGTCATATCACCAAATTTACTTGATAATATACCACCTATGCTATTTTGGAGTAATTTTTCAGTTCTACTGCCACTATAATAGCCAAGTTGTTCATTATTCTTTAATTTAGCAGGATTAAAAATAATAATACATTTACCTACTTTACCTATTTGTATATTTTGCATTATCCAAGATAGAGATAAATATGTCTTACAACTTCCTGCTTTCCCAAATAATAATGTTAAATCATCATTTATCAATGAATCCATTGCTAACATTTGATATTCATCTCTTGGTTTAAAATCAGGAAAATATATTGATTTAAAAGGTTTAGATTTAAGAGAAACAAATCCTTTTCCTTCAAAGTATCTTTGCTTATCAATAATCACACCATTTTTATCTCTGATAATTAAAAATTCATTATTTAATAATCCCCATCTATTTTCAGAAGTCTCATAATGTTTTGCTAATTCTTCATCTTCTGAAATAATTACTTCCTTATATCCATTATATTTATTTTCTTCCTTATTATCTTCAAACTCAAACATTTCACAAGGTATATTAAATGCCTGTGCTTTAACAATTAAATTATAATCATCTGAAATAAAAATAACTTCTTCATCATCACAATATACATCAAATGCCATACTAAGAATAATATTATCATTTCCATGTTCTAAAAACATACGATTCACAGATAAATTAGTATTAGTTATTACCTTTACATTCTCAGTCAATTTAATATTTTTAATTGCTTTTCTTGCTTGATATGAAACTTTTTCGCTATTTTTAAGACCATCTAATTCTTCAATTGATACGATTGATATATATACTTTTTGATAATTGCTTAAATTAAATTTAGGATTGAGTAGAATATTTGTATCTACAAAAATTTTTTTTAATTGTTGTGTATTTTTCATATTTAATTGTTTGCTATTACATTCAGTTTCATCTTTCATAAAATCAATTCCTTTACGGAAAATTTTTGTTACTTACTATTCTCACTATTTTTATTCTTCAATGCTTAATCCATCATCATCTGATTTATCTGACTTTTTACCATATAATCTAAAAAGATATTTCTCAGGTAAAAAATATTTACGTCTTCTAGATTTTTTCTGTCTGCCTACTATACATAAATCTGGATACTTCCCACCTTCCATTTTTAAAATGTTTTTTGAGATTAGTAAGTTTAATTCTTGAGTTGTTATTTGTTGCAATGTTGTTCAGATTCTCCTTTTATTGTTTATTTTTTTGGTTTGTTAATTTATTGTTATTGTTGTTTAATTTAATTTATTAAGAGATAAACAAAAAAGAGAGTAGGATGTTAAATCCAAACTCTCTTCCGCATAAATCCGTTCCTACTTTAATCACTTTTAATAATGAAAGGTAAGGACTCTCCTTTGAAAATTATATTTTATATCATTTATAATACAAAATTTCTTGACATACTATAAACAGTTAATATTATTAAGTTTTAAGAATTTTCTAAACTTCGGATTTTATTTTTCTTTTTGTTTTATCCCATTCTTTTTTTAAATTATATTCTATTACCTTCCAACAATCTTTACAATATTTAATATTATTAGAAGTAATTTTTATCATCACACCACATTCTTCACAATTTTTATATTTATCTGACTCTATTAAATTCATATAATAATAAATAGGATTGCTATAATTACTAATACTAAACAATATTTCATTATCACTTTCTATGCCTGTATCTAAATCAAAATTAACCGTATAATAATCTTTGTTATCATATGCAACTAAACTAATCATTTTAGTTTCCGTTATCTTATTTATATATTCCCAAAAAGTGTTATTGTTTACTTTTACTTCTGATAACTTCATTAAATCAACATTATTTAATTTAAATCTTTGTGGTTTACCTTTAAATTTCCAAATTAATAATAATATAAACATCATTTTTCTTAATTCTATAGTTTCAAGAGTATTAATTAATTCAATTTCTTTATTATTTATATTAACAGTAATATCAGTAAATAAATAATATTGCATTCCAATTTTAATAGACCTATCAATCTTATTATCACTTATATCAGAACTATATATCTCTTGAAATTCAATCATAAAATCTTTAAGTTTTTTTCTTATTTCATTTTCTTGTAATCCTAGATATTTCCAATACTTAACTAAAACTATATTATCATAACTAATATATTTAATATTTTTATATCCATTTAATAATAAATTTTCTGCATATTTTTTTTCATCAAATATTATCAAATTCTACCTCCTGTAATATATAATATTTACCTAAATATTCTTGTCCTTTTTCTTTAGTTGTTTCTATTGGGAAATATGCTTTTTTATTTTTACCTTTTATATTGTTTACAATTTCTTCACCACATATATTCCACATAATTGCTTTTGATTTATTTTTAAAGTTATTATACATAATATATATAATATAATTACATAATTCATATTTATTAGAACATATAGCAAATAATTCATTCTCTATTTGTTTAAATAATATAGAATATTCATTATTCTTAGAATCGTCATCTTCTAAATATCCATAATCTTCTTCCATAACTTTTCTTTCATGTGTGTTTAATTCATAAATTTTATGATATTTTATTAAACAATTTAATATTTTTTTAAACATATCATTATTAATATTTACAATAAATTTGTCATCCATTAAAGTAGTATAATCAAAATCATTAATGCTTTTAAAAAATTTTAAATCAAAATCTACTTTTTCTGCATACCATGATAATTCATTCATTATTGATCTATTCATTAATGTTGGTAGATATTTATAATAACTTTTTACAAATTTACTTTCTTCTTTTGTTTTTTCCTTTTTCTTAAATAATTCTTCAATTCTACAACCAAACATTGCCCTAGATATACGTTTATAAGTTTCTTTATGTTGTTTATATGATTTTAATAAAGGTTGATAAATATAACACATAAAATAACTCTTCTTATTTCCAACTAATTTATTAATATACCATTTTCTTTTCTTTTCTTCTTCCGAATCTGTTTCCCAATTAACTCTTTCTTTTTTTGACCAATGTTTAGGAGTGGGGATATATAAATTACCTTTTCCTGCATCTATAGCAGAACCTTGATGAAAACGAAGTAAATTAATTCTTTTAGTTAATTCTTTATATTCGTCATCTTCTTTATTATAAGTATCACGTAAACAAATAAATGATGTTGCAAGATTAGTTATAAAACCTATTTTAGTATTAAAACTTTTTGTATCCATACTTGCTAAATTATTATATGTAAGAGATTGTTCTTTTACTGTTGATTTTTCATATGTAATAGGATTCAAATCTCTATCTATAGACTGATTAAAATAAAGATTATCTGTAGTTAATAATAAATCACCATCACAATCACCGTCCGAAGCCCTCATTAATGTAGTGTCCCATCCGTTAAGAATTATGCCACTTTTTATAGTAGAATACCAATCATTGCATTTTTCATCACTATAAATTTCTAATATTTGATTTTCATGAGGAGATACAAGTGGGCTCCTCATGATAGAAACTTCTTTTACTCCTTTATCTACCCATCTTTTTTGCCATAATTGTCCTGCTTTTAATAATCCTTTTGGTATTTTATCTTCATTATTTCTAAAAACATATTCACAGAACATATATGGATCAACCATAGCAAATTCATACGATCCTTCTACTAAAAGTTTTCCAATCTTAATTTGATTAATTTTTTTCTGTATTGATTTATATATTCTATTTCTAACATATGTATCATTTAATATATTTTCATCATACATTAGTGCTTTTACAATATCCATACCAGTTTCATTTTCGATTTCCTTTATATTTTTATTAGCATCATGACAACCAAGTAAATAAAGTAAAATATAAAGTCTTTCACCAGTACAAACTTGTTTAACCCAATTAATAGAAAAATCAGCAAGTTTTTTTATTGAATCAGTAGTAAAATTATTAGATTGAATGTATTGATAATTTAAGGAAGTTAAATAATTATCTTTCTTTTTATTAACTCTACTACAACCCCATACATGACCATGTTTATTATGATGATGTAAATATTCTTCCCAATTATTATACTTTTTCCACATTTTAAACTGTGATGTAGTTAGTAGAACATCTATATCATCTATATGTTTTTTATGTCCCCATACATCAGTTATAAATTCTTTTTTAGCAATTTCCCTTGAATACCTTTTCCAATCAAACACAATACATAAACCTTTAATCCATGCACTTCTTATAATATAAGCAGAAGGAGAGTAATCTTCTATTTTTAAATCTTTATTCCATTGCTCTCCCATTTCTATTGAAACCAGTCCAGAACCGTCCCAAACATTTTGGTCAAAATCAATACTTCTAGTTTCAATATCTCTTTCACCGTTTTCTTTGAGATAAATCCATTCTACCATTTGATTTTTCATTGGCATTTCATAATCTTTAATTACACAAACTCTTGGATTTCTAATAATATTAGTAGATGAAGAATAAAGGCTGTAGTATGCTGAAAATTTTGCTAAATTTATCTTACCTATTCTTTTCTTATTTAATCCACATAGCATTATTTTTTCTAACTCATCGTATAGATTTACATTCACAAAAAGTACAGTGTTTCGTCTTAGTTGACCTGCACCAGCACACAGTCTTTTGAAAATAATACCATTTACTGTAAAAGTATTTTTTGCTACTGTATTATAATCTTTTTTTGATGTATTTGCATGTACTGATATTACATCTGGAACATAAAGCAAATCATCAATCTGTTTTTGATAACTATAAATTTGTTTACTATTTTCAATAGATTTAGGTTGAGATTTTAATTCATTGCGTGAAGTATATAATTCATTTATTTTTTGTCTGTGTTTATCAAAATCAATACATTTTATATCTCTTAAAAATTTTAATACTTGATTATCTCCAATACTTACAACCCAACCACGTTTTTTTGCATCTTCAAAGGAGATATTAATATTGCTATTATACTCTAATATTGAACTAATATTTAATTTTAATATATAGAATAAATCCATTTTTTTAGCCAATATTAATATCCTCCTCACCATCAAAATCTAAATATTTGACATTTGTAAAACCAAATGATTTAAAATGTTCTAAAATAATATTATTTAATTCATAAACACTAATATATTCAGAAAATCCTAAACTATTAAAATAATAATGGTATTTAGGAATCATAAAAATATATTGCTTGACATTTATTCTTTTTAAAAATTTCAATTCTTTAATAAAATTATTTTCCATATATTCTTCCATAATAGAAAATCCTTTTAAAAATTTAAATCTTATATTATTTGGAACTGTTGATTTTGCATTAATTAATAGTATTTCAGCATTTAAATAATCTTTAAAAACATTACTATATTTGTCTAGTCTATATTTTTCTTGCTTTTTTATTTCTAAAATTTCTTCTTCATGTTTTTCTTTAACTCTTAAAATATGATTAGATATAAAATCACTTATAATTTCATTATCTAATAAGTCATATTCTAATTTATCTAATACATGATATTTCCTTTCTTTTCTCCAACCCAAACCACCCTTTTTGCCTACAAATGGAACTGATTTTTCATATTCTATACACAATTCAATACGATTATTTTTAATAAAAAATCTATATGTGCCATAATTATGTGAAAATTCAACTGACCATAAATAATAAAAATTTGTTCTTTTAATTAATTCAAATTTAAAATCTGAATATAAATCTCTAAAATCATTTACTGTTTTATTTAAACCATTTTCAAAAAATATTAATTCTTCTATTTTATTAAATTCAATTATATCTTGTTCAATATATGATTTAACAACTTGCTCTTTTAAAGACATATCATTAAATTTCAAATTAATTTCAAAATCATTTATTTTATAACCATAATAATTATTTAATTTTATTAATTTATGAGGTAGTAATCTTGATAATATTTCTTTCTTAAAATATATTTTTTTATTATCAACATTTAAATAAAAATTAGAATGCTGTTCAATAGTTTTAAATCTGCCAATATGTGAAATATTATTTTTTACTTCTTGAATATTATATTTACTTAATCCAAGAATCCAAATATCATTTATTTCTGCTAATTGATATAATCTATGTCTTTCTAAATATTCTGTTGCAATAGGTGAACATTGAAATTCAATTACATATCTTTTATCATTAATTCTAAATGATAAATCTGGTCTTTGTCTTGTCTCTGGTATGTATGATTCTAATTTTACATCTTGAATAATATTATCTTTTTGAATTTTTAATAACCAATTATATAAAATTAATTTTCCTTGAATATGTTCTTCTGTTTCAGGTTCGTAATAAATACCTTCACAATCTTTATTCTTTTCTTTATGTCTGAAATAAGGGTGTATTATTTCTCCATGACAATATTCATAAAGTTTATTACAATCAGGACAAATTAACCTTTTTTCTTCTGACCATTTTTTTAAAGTAAATTTATCATATTTACCATCAAAACAATTTATAATCGTATTACCTACTTTACATGTTAACAATAAACATTTCTCCTTTATTATTTATTTTAATACAAGAGATTATTTATTTCTCTTGTATTAATTATATTAATTTCATTCACCTAACAATCCATCATATAATCATTAAACATCTCATACAATTCATCTTTCCCAATCCCATAAATACTCTCACACTTCTGTATAATTCCACCTTGTATCCACTCAAACACATTTCTACTCTCAAACTTATTGTCAATATAAAATGGTTTGCTACCTTTATACTCTAACATCATACTAACACTTTCTTCTCTAACTCCATATCCTTTATTTAAATAATTATATTGTGGGAAACTAACTTCTAACCATAATTCACATCTTAATTCATCTTTAAAACATCTCATATATTCATCCATGTATTCAATATATTCTGCTTTAACTTTTATATTTTTAGATATTTCTAATCCAAAAGTATCTACTGCAAACTTATGTAATTTTTCTTCCATGAATGATTCAATCTCTTCTAAATCATATTCAGATATAATGAAACTTTTATCAATTTTCATATTGATTTCTCCTTTTTATTCTTATGTTCTTCAATTCTTTCATTTGCTAAATCTACCCAATATCTACCTGTCTTATCATCTTTTCCGTTATCAAATCCAATATAATTTCTTCCTGTATTTAAACAAGCAATAATTGTACTTCCACTTCCAATACAATTATCTAAAACTAAATCACCTTCATTAGAATATGTATTAATAAAATATTCACATAAATCAACAGGTTTTTGTGTGGGATGGATTGTTCCTACATTGTGTATAGAAAATTTTAATACACTTCTTGGATATCTAGTACCTTCATTTTTATTAATTGTACCAACAAAATTCAAATTAGACTCTGAAGGAGTATGATTTATTTTACCTGTGTTAACTTGTGTGATTTTCTTAGTATATGGTTTACCTTCTTCCATTATTGGCTCATAATGCATCCTATTTTTAGATTGAGATTTATGTACTGTTGTTCCTTTGCTAAATATTAATATATTTTCATGTGCTTTTAATGGTTTATTCTTCGCATGAACAAATCCACTTGCTCTACCTTTCTCCCATATCCAATCATATTTATATAGTTTTATATTACTTGTTCTTAGAAAAGAACTAAATGGTTCACTTCCGAATAGAGCAATACATCCTGTGTCTGTGATAATTCTCTCATACTGTTCCCATAATGGAATATATGGAATAATACTATCCCAAGGTAATGAAGTTGATCCATATGGGAGGTCGCAGAGAACCATATTAACTGATTTATCAGGTATTAAACACATACCATTATCACCTATACAATCTTCATTATATAATTTGTTTAATTCAATCAAATAATTTTCTCCTTTTTAATTTATTAATATATCTATCTCCTATTCCATCCATAAAATCTATCCCCAATTTCTCTTCTTACCTCATTCCAAAATTCTTTCAAACATTCTCTATCACAGAATAAATTATCGTTCTGATCTTTTCTTATGTATTTATCTTTGCTATCTATTGGTTTACCACATTTAGCACA
>Ga0209000_1001539_pt1 | contig 14351 bp, 17 predicted proteins | sample RifGroD2_FD_183998 | JGI IMG/M metagenome (GOLD analysis project Ga0209000, IMG submission 183998) | Groundwater microbial communities from Rifle, Colorado, USA - Groundwater D2 (SPAdes) (version 2) | ecosystem: Environmental > Aquatic > Deep subsurface > Groundwater | place: Rifle, Colorado...
AAACAATCTTTTTTCCAATTTGTATCGGTTGCTTTATAATAATATCCAATATGTTTATTATTATCTACAAATGATTCTACCACAATATCTTTTTCGGCAATATGATCTTTTTCTATATATATTTCCATCTCGAGTATATGTTTCGGATTTTCTAAAAAAGAGTGTTGTATTTTTTGAAATTTTGAAATAGTTATCATTACTAGATTTATTTTTCCATTTTCCATAACATTAAATGTATGAGTGGCATGTTTATTTGAATTTGGTACACGAATCCAATTTAATGGAAAATTGAGAGAATATTTCATTATGATATTATAATATGTATATTGTAAATGATTCATGATATTTATTTTTCAATTTTTATAAAAATAGTGATTTTATAAATAAATAGTTGACGAAAAATTGATTTTTAAACATTTATAATTATATACCAATAAATAATTATAACAACAAATAAATGAATAATTTAATAGCAAGTATGAAAGATATAAACTTTAATAAGTGGGATGAATTGTTAGATGAATATAATAAAGATAAAATAAATTTTTTTGTACAATTGTATAAACCGGTTGATTCATACTCATATGATGATACTGCACGCGTGGTTGATAATTGTCCGCATAAAGCTATAATTGAATGTATTGCACGTATATTTGTAGCGTTTGAAACATATAGTAATAAATATCATACATTCCGAAAAAATGGAAATTCAATTGTTTCATTATTAGAAAAAGGAAAAAAATGTACAAATCTCACAAATAAATATATTTTTTCACAAGAAATAATAAAATGTTGGTTAATTGATAAATCAGGCACACGAATAGATCTATTTTTCTTCAATAATCCAATTGAAACATTATTAAAATTAATATTTAGTAATGATTTTTTTAAAGAATTTGTTGGTAATATTACAGATCCAAATGAATCATATAAAAACGCAATAAATATAATATATCATTTATATCCAAATGAAGTAACAAACTATGTCAAATCAGAAGAAATTCAACCATTTTTACAAAGTATGAAACGATTGCAATCCGCGAAATTTATATCTAATAAATTTGTTGAAATTGTTGAAGATTTAGTAATCAAACAAATTGGATTACAACCAATTCAATTTGATCCGGTTGATATAGAAAAAGTAATGTTATCATGTGGATATAAACCACTACAATATAATAATTCTACAGAAAATGACGATGAAATAATTGATGTACTTAAAGTAGGAGATTTATGTTATCTCACAAGTCCATGTCAGTATGATGTTACATTATTATTTAAAAATAATAAAACTATTACCAAGCCAATGGTTACTAGTGATATTGAAAAATTATACACAAAATTAGGGAAAGAACTGCCATTATTTTGGTAATTTTTAATACTAAAAAATCATACATAAAATTATGATTTCATTGGAAACAATTTTTCAAAAAAAGTGATTTTATAATTGTATGAGATATTTACAAATATATTGTTGTAAAATAACATGCGGATTCGTAATATATTGCTTGAAATAATTTTTAGAATATTTTACACATGTTTAATATTACTAAGTTTATTTACGATGTATTATTATTTGTTCATGGATATATATGACAAAATATTGATTTTATTATTATTTTGTCACGCATGTTTGTTTTGCATGTGTGTTTTTCTTGCATGTTTAAGGAATAAATATATACAGTTTGAGACAGTAAATAATGATTAAATTTAATAATTTTATGTATATATAAGTGCGTTTATTTTATAATATATTTTTTATAGATATTATATTATGTCATCTAACACAATATCTGTGAAAAAATTTGATATTGATAATTTTCAATATGAAAACAATGAGTTTACAAATTTAAAAATTGCAATAATTGGTAGAGGATGTTCTGGTAAATCATGGTTAACAAGAGATATATTACAACATCTTAAAAATATACCAACTGGATTTGTTATCAATGAAAGTGATAAATATGAAAAATTTTATGAAAAATTTATTCATGCTGATAATATCGTTGAAAAATTAGATCAATCAATAATGAATAAAATTATTGAGAAAAAAGAAAATACATTTTTAGTTACAGATATAGACAGAAATATAAAGAAAGATCCATTGATTGAAAATATATTGCACTATGGTCGCCATTATGGAATGACTTCTATATTTTCTTTTTTATCTATTTTTGATTTACAACCAGAATATAGACAACAATTTGATTATATTTTTATATTTCCGGATGATTCATATCTGAATCGGCAAAAAATACATAAAAATTTTGTCGGAATGATTAATTTTGATATTTTTAATTCTATTATGGATAAACTAAATTCTGATAATAATTATAGTTGTATGGTTATAAATAAATGTGATTGTTCAGATGATTTATCAAAAAAAATATTTTGGTATAAAGCGAGTGAAATTAAAAATCTGAAAAAATTCCCAAAATTTTTAAATTTAAGGAAAAGAAAATTTGTTGAATTAGAAAAATAACTTAAAAAAATATGATTTTTTAATATTTCAAAAAAAAATGATTTTTTAATATTTCAAAAAAAAATGATTTTTAAATACCGTGAAAAGTATAGCATTGATAATTGTATAAAACAATGAAATTCATAACAATATTACTTATCTTTATGATGGTAGTCAATAGCGTATTTGCTTTTACTCCATATATGCAACCAGTAGAATATACTGGATTTGACAGATTCAAATCTCCGTCATATGCATTTGGTGTAGATCAACAAATTGCAAATAGAAGATTAAGTGAACAAATTGCTCAAAATATCAATCATCATGCATCTTGGCTCAATCATTGATAATTTTAATTTATTAACAAATTTCAAAAAATTGTGATTTCATTGTAAACAATTTTATCAACTCTTTTTTAAAATATTTATAAATGAATTTTTCAAAAAATTGATTTATTAACATATTAAATAAATCAATTTAATATATTACAACAACATGTCAACACCAGAAAGCCATTATCAAACAATAATAGCATTATTAACTGAAAATAATTTATGTTCCGAAATTGTGGAAGAATTACAAAATATCTTGAAACACCTATATACTATAAGTGATGGAGATGTATTTGATAAATTGGATGTTTTAATAAATAAAATTGATAAAATAATAGAAAATGATATGCAAAATGAAATTTTAATACAATGTCGAAAATTGATGTCGTATTTAATATTATCGATAGTTGAATGTTGATTTATGAATATTAATAATTTTATTTTTTAATAATACCACCAAATGCAACATTCGCATATGGAAGTGCAATTGGATTTGTTCCAATTTCTAATCTAATAGGATTATTTGCAAATCCAAATGTTTCATTAACATTTATTTTTAGATTGGAATTTAAAAAATTATTATCTACATTTTTAAAAGTAATTATATAATATAAATCATCACATGGAATTGCAACTAATGGAATTGCATTTTCGAGAGTAATAATTGGAAATGTAATTTTATTTTCATTGATTACACCATCAATTATAATATTATCATGTTCATCATTACATTTATTTATTGTGCAACTTAGTAAATTAGTACTATCTCCAATAATAGTTATTTTATTGTCAAATAATATATCACAATTATGTCCAATTTGAATGACAAATGTTACTGTTTTATTAAAATATATTGCTTTTATTTCATTTAATTCATAAGTTTTTTCATAAGTTACGATTGAACATGTATTTGGTGATTGACCGATATAAGAACCATTTCTTGCAATTCTATGTAATCCAATCATTCCAATTTCTATTTTTTTATAAATATTTTCAAAAGATTCTTTTGTGCAATCAATTACCTCATTATGATTCGTATTTTCTTTTATATTTTTATATTTATCTATTGTAAGATTACGAAAATCATTTATAACCAATGATTGTATTAATTTTTGATAATTACGAATCGTTGACATATATATGTCATTTATTATTTATTTTTAAATAATAAACGAATTCTTATAAATATAATAAATATTACAAAAATATGTATATTATGCATTTATTAGATCTTTAATGTCTGTCAATTTCCAAAATAAACGATAAATTGGATCAGCATTGATATAATATGCAGGAAAAAAATTATAATTTTTAATTGCATCAAACGATGAAGGAAATTTAGTAGGATCAAATTTAACATGGAGCTGTAATAACCATGATTTTACATCGACACCAGTTCTTTCAAAATTAAAAAATATTGTTTCAATATTACCAAAACAATTTATTGGTAAATCTTTTGATTCCAAATAATCTGGTAACAAGCAAATTATTTTATCACTTCCAATTGATTTGATAGCATGTCCTAGAGATATTAATTTTTGAATATCACAATTGGCGTGTGTTATTTCATTCATATCAAAAATAATTATATCATATTTTGAATTGATATTATATGTTATTTCATCTAATACTTCAAATTCATTACTATCAACAATCAATTTTCGTAACGAATCGAATGAAGTATTATTGGTATAAAAAAGTACTTTTGGTGTATAATTCTCCATTTATATTTAATAATTATATAAATTTTGGATATCATAAAAATAATAAATCAATTTTTTATAATATAAGAAAATACTTTAATAAAATCATCCATCAAAATAATTTTAATATTTGGAGGTTTCAAACCATGATATGAATGATTATTTACGTCATCAATTATTGTTGGCATAAATAGATCATCTTCATTTATTTCTATTTTTTCATTTGCGTCATCATTAAATTGATTTTGTGGATATAATAGATATTCCGTTGTTGTCATTTTTTTCCAGATTGATATATAATATGAAATTCGTATTTCTAAATTCATTTCATACACATTTTCAATTTCAAACCAGCAGTTGTCACGAGGTAACTCACGTTGTGTCATTGGTATATTTTCGTGTGTGTATTGAAGATTTATTATTTTTTCTTGATTAATTTCAATATTGTCAATTTCTGCGATGTGTTTATAATCTCCATTATAACCATAACTACACATATCAATATATATTTTCTCGTATTTAAAATTCGAATGATTTAATATTACGATATTAAATCCGTCTTCAAATTTTTTATTTGAATTAATAATATAATTAATATTAGAATATGTATCATTATTTGATCTAAATAATTCTTTTTTATTTAATAAATTTATTAATAATTCTTTAATTGGATTTTTTTCAGAATTTACAAAAGATATTTCGTTAATATCATCTAAATTTAATTCTTTTAACAAATTATCTGAATTATTAATATCATATTGTATCGTCGTAATATTAAATTGTGTAGTTGGTATTGTTTGATAGGATTGATATAAGCAAATTATATTATTTTCACCAAAAGATTTAATAGCATGACCTAATTCTATCGATTGTTGTCGAGTGTCGATTGACATGTCAAATATAATCGTATCATATTTTGAATTGATATCATATGATGTTTCATCTAATACTATAAATTCATTATTTAATTTAAGAATTTCTCGTAATGGATCCAATGAAGTATTATTCGAATATATTAGTATTGTCGGTATATAGTTCCACATTTATATTTAACAATTGATAAATTTTGAATATTACATAGATAATAAATCAATTTTTTAAATTATTTTGAAATTTCATATGAGAATACTTTAATATCATCATCCCGTAATATTATTTTTAAATTTGGTATCATAATTCCATAATTTGTTGGATCATTCACATCAGAAATTATTTTATAAGTATGATCATACTGGATATTATAATCAATAACATCATATTCATCTATATCTGAATCATAATCGCCAATTTTATAGTGATAAATTCCTAAACTTCTAAATTCTGCAAAAACATAAAAAGTTAAATTTAAATATGCTTTACTCAAATCTTCATTTTTACATGTAGTCATTGGTATAAATTTGTTAGTAAAATCATATGAAAATAATTTTTGTTCATTATATTTAATATTTGTGGTATCAATATTTATAGTTGAATGCATCTCATCACGAATATTATATAATTGTAACAATATATCTACTTCACTAGTTTTATTAGTATTTTTATTGACTATCAATATATTAAATTTATCATTTACAAATTGTGTATTATTTACAAGAGGAATTGTTTGTCGATATTTTTCATTAGAATCACAGTCCGACATTTTTAATATAATTAGCATTATAATCAAACTTTTAAGTATGATTATAAAAAAAATAAATCATTCAATGAAATTTGAAATTAAACATTGATTGTTTTTTCAATTGCGATCAATTCATCACGGCATTTTATCACGAGATTTTTATAAAAATTATTCATATAATGATCTTTAATGTTTATATGATTGATTCTTTTATTTAATTTTGTTATTAAATGACCATAATATTTATGTTCATATGGATTCGTTCCATGATAATATACATGATCATAAAGAATGTTGATACGGTTTTCTAACTCTAATGCAACATCTTCACAGAATGCATCATTTCTTAGTCTCGTGCAAATACTTGAACAAAAAGATGATTCGACTGTTTCAATATCTTGACTTTTAAGACGACGGAGTATCATATTTTTTGTGTCATTAAATGTTGTTTCATTGATAGGTATATCTTCATTATTATTTTTATTATTATTTAAAATACTATTATCACTATCGAGATTTTTTTTGAATAACTCTGTTTCATATAATATATGTTTTAATATTTCATTATTTTCCTCTCGATTTTCAAATATTTGTTTATTAAAACCATATATACTATCATATATTTTCGAAATATTATCAACAGAATCTTCGATTTGTTTCAAGTTATATATAATAGGATTTTTTATGGATTCTTCTGAATAATATACATCATCATTCTCATATTCATAATCTATTGACATTTTGAATAATAAATTTATCATGATTTATCAATGTAAAATTAAATCAATTTTTTTAATAATTTTCCCAATGACATACTAATTTAACATCATTATCTTCAAAAATTAGTTCAATATTTGGTGGTTTAATACCAAATAATGTTGGATCATTTTTATCAATGATCCTTTTCGGTTCTATTTTATATGTAAAATAAGCTGATCCATATTTTTTGTCATCCCCACCATATTTATCATATTCAATATCATTATTATTTGGAAATAAACGATATTTATATGTTTTCAATCTAGAAAACTCTCCTTCTTTTACAGTATATAATACTAATGATATAGAACATTCAGATAAATCATATGGTAGTTCACAATGTGATACAGGTATATTATCCTTCGTATAATCATGATTAATAATTTTGTGTTCACAATTTTTCATATCTTTAGTATCAATATTTTTAATCATACTATACATTGCATTATATCCACGACCAAATAAACAAAGGTCGGTACCTACATAGTGTGTATCAGATTGTTGTGTAATCATAATATTAAATCCATCATCAAATTTTTCAGTACCAATAATATGTGATACATGTCCTTTTAGTTCCGTATCAGATAAATCTACATCAATACGATCATTATATTCATAACAAACTTCATCTTCAATATTTTGCTCATCATCTAATTCCGTATTTGATACCATAATGTTAATTGTATCATATTTTTCAAATGTATCTTTATCTAGTTGAATATTATGTTTTTTTCGAATACCATCAACATTTATATTTATTGTAAGATTTTTTTCACTCATTTGATTATAATATAATAATAAAACTTTAAGTGTATTGTAAAAAATATTACTCGATTTTTAAATACACTTAAAAACAAATCAATAATTATTTTATATAATGTCATATACTGAAAAAGCTAGATTGACAACACATTTTACAAATAACTCACAATTTGCAAAAGATAAATTTAATATAATTATAGAAAATAAAAGTGACAAATTATTCAATCATATAGAGATTGTGTTAGTTACATACAATGTGTGTACAATGTATACAAGAATAACAATTGATACTATAAATATTGACAGTAAAAAACAAAAATTATTTTCATACGATTTAACAAAAGACATAATTCCGATGAGTACACGTGGACAAGATATAAGTAAAACAATTTATGGTATGAATATTTTTGTTACTCCTGATGAAAGAGGTAAAAGACTTCAGATTTATCATTATGACGTTGATGAACATAATGATGAATCAGAATCTGAACATGGATATGATAATGATATGGATCAATATGATGAAATAATAATTATAAATAAAAATAAAAAATATACAACAATAACAGATGAAAATGATCCATCACAACATGGAGTACGACCACCAAATTTGAAAATTATATTAAAAAATGATGATATTAACGTGATATCATATGATGAATTTTAATTTTTTAAAAAATTGAATTTCTAAATGTATAAAATATGTTATATTATAATAAATAATAATATTATTATTTATTATAATGATTTATAGTATTCAAGTACGTCCATATTGGACAAATAATGGGTGTTCTCTTAGTGTTGGAAAATGTTATGATGCAACTGAAATTTTATATCCAGATGAATGTATTATTTATCTTCCATTTATAGAAACAGAAGAAGAAACTATGCAAGCAATAAATTTGATAAAAAAATTACCAAATTATTTTAGAAATAAAGAAATTTCAATAGAAAAATTAAAAATATATAAAAGATTGATTCCAATATGTGAACATGAAAATCATCCATGGCAATATATAAAAAATATTATAGAAACTGAAGTTGCAACTAAATAAAACCATCATGTGATAGCATTCATCAAAAAATTGATTTATAAACATATTGTTATATATATTCATATTGAAATGAGCATATAATTACAAATGACAACATGCATTCATTATTTATTAATATTATTAACTTATTTAAATTTTAGTGCTCTTATTATGGCACGTTATGAGCATAATATTACAATTATACAAATACTTCTAAATTTCATAATCATATTATTTTTTATTAGTATTCCATTCAAACTTGATGTTACTCGAAAAAATAAGAAAATAATTTACATGGCATTATTTATAATATTTGTAATGTTTGTATGTTATTCGAATATTATATCAATTTTGAGATATTTGGATAGTCACTTGCTTCCATATCGTACATTTGATTCAAAAAATATATATTTACTAATATTGAGAACAATAAATATTATACCAATGGTATGTTTTTTAGCTGGTTCATGGAAAATTGATAATCAACAAAATAATAATATTCACAAGCATATAAATTAAAAATTGATTTTTTATTCAACATAATCAATCAATTTAGAAATCATATTTGGTCGTAATTTTTTCATCGATTTAATTTGTTTCAATTGTTCTAATGTTAATTTATTATTTTTTTTATCCAATATATCCATCAATAAATATGGTAGAATACAATTTTTTTTATTATTATTAATTCTATGTATTAAAATATTTATATTATTATCAGAAAATAAATAATTATTATCAACAAAAAAATAAATAGGTCTTCGCAATCCATATTGTAATATATTGGAAATGCATTCATTATCAAAATTGTAACCAATGGTTTTGAAAAAATTTAATATTTTAGTAGTGTTATAATATTTACATAAATTTTTAATATCCTCATTTGTAGGAAGATATTTCCATGTATTAACAAGATCTGTTATAATTTCAAATGCTGCATCTGTACATTTTGGTTGAATATATTCTGAAAAATTTAAATCATGTTGATCACGATGACTAAAATAACATACGAGTTCAAGACAATGATAATCAGGATTTATTTGTGTTATAATTTGTTTATATGCATCAGCTAATTGTAATTTACATACATCATACAATTGATTGATTGTAAATGTGTAATTTTGTAAATTTTTATAAAATACTTGTAATAAACTACGACTTATATTTTTTGTTGCAATTTGTAAACATTCATCATCTGGTAATATTCCTTTATTTATAATTAAATTAACTATATTAATTGCATCTATAATGTAATCGTAATCACGAGGAAAATTATTTGATATTAATTTCAAAATTTCAATTGTTGGATCAATATTTTTATTTATAATTTCAATTAATAATAAATAATTTTTAGATTTAGTTGCAGCAAGTAAACATTCGTAATTTAATGGAACATTATTTACTAATTTTTTAATACCAACATGAATATTATTATTAATACATCTTATCAAATCATCTGTTGTAAAAATAATATAAGTAGAATTAAATATATATTTTTCAAAAATCTTGTCGATTTTTTCATCTCCAAATGTTATTTGACTTGATGCTGGAATTTGTTTATAATTATTTATTATACAATCTACTACTGTATGATCACATTGTATATTTTGTAAAATATATTCTATAATATTATTCTTATCAATATTTTGATCATATTGTGTCAATTGTGTCAATATATTTTCCAAACATTTTTGTGTTGGTAGAATATTATATTTTTGACACACATATTGAATTAAATTATTAGATGTTGTTGACTCGCATAAATTTTCTAAACAATTAATATTCATGACACATCCATGTTGAATAAAATTTTCAATTATTTTTGTCGAATCAGTGTTTTTTATATTTTCTATAGCAATAATACATGGTGAGTTGCAAATTAATTCTAATATTTCTTGGGCATATAAATTATTGTTGTATTTAATACACCATTCGATAATTTTTAATTGTTTAATATATATTGTTTCAAAATTATTTTTTATTTTATTATTAATTGTATTTATATCATTTAGATATTGTTTAAATATATTTATATCAATTATAATTTTATTATTTTTAAATTTATTTAATATTTGAATTGTATTGATTGTTGTAAATTCATTTTTTTTATTTTTAGATTTTTGAGATCTTGTACCACATTGATAATATATTTTTTCATTTGATAAAAATAATTGTAATGCTTTAGTAGTTGGTATTATTGTTTTATCATTTAATAATGAAATAATTTTTGAAGATGATATCCTAGATGATGCACATGCTGTTTCTAATTTAGTTTTCATGTCTAATTATAATATATTTTAAATAGTAAATATATTACAAACTTTATAAATCAATTTTTTGAAGAAATTTTATTCAACATAATCAATCAATTTAGAAATCATATTTGGTCGTAATTTTTTTATTGATTTAATTTGTTTCAATTGTTCTAATGTTAATTTATTATTTTTTCTATTTAATATAGTTATTAGTATTTTATAAAAGTAATATGGATATAATTCAGTATCCATCCGATGCATTAAAATATTTATATCACTATTAGAAAATAAATAATCATTCTCAACTAAAAATTTAATATTTCCTGCAAATCCATATTGTAAAATATTGGAAATGCATTCATTATCAAAATTGTAACCAATGGTTTTGAAAAATTTTAATATTTTATCACCATCCAAAAACTCGCATAAATTTTTTATATCTTTATTTGTAGGAAGATATTTCCAGGTATTGACGAGATCCATTATGATTTCTAATGCTGGATCCCGATAAATTGGAGAAATATATTTTTTATCATCATCATTATCATGTATAAAATGACAGGTGAGTTCAAGACAATGATAATCAGGATTTATTTGTGTTATGATTTGTTTATATACATCATTCAATTGTAATTTACATGCATCATATAATTGATCAATCGTAAATGTATAATTTTGTAAATTTTTGTAAAATATTTTTAATAACACACGATTTTTATTTTTGGTTGCAATTTGGATGCATTCATCATCTGGTAATATTCCTTTATTTATAATTAACTCAATTAAATTAATTGCATCAATATTGTAATAATCAAATCGTTTATTTGATATTAATTTTAAAATTTCAATCGTCGGATCAATATTTTTATTTATAATTTCAATCGCCAACAAATAATTTTGCTTAACAATTGCAGTAGACAAACAGTTATAATTTAATGGAACTATATTTATTAATTTTTCGATACCAATACCAATATTATCATTGATACATTTTATCAAATCATCCGTTGTAAAAATAATTGAAGTTGAATTAAATATATATTTTTCAATCATTTCATCAATATCTTCAATGCGATACACAATATTATATTTTGATGTATTAGTATAATTATTTATTATTATATCAAATAATGCATGATCACATTGCACATGTTGAAAAATATATTCCAAAATATTAATTTCACCACTATCATTTAGTGTTATTTGTTTCAATACACATCCCAAACATTTTTGTGTTGGTAGAATATTATATTTTTGACACACATATTGAATTAAATTATTAGATGTTGTTGACTCGCATAAATTTTCTAAACAATTAATATTCATGACACATCCATTTTTAATAAAATTTTCAATTAATTCAATTTGTTCAGATTTTTCTATATTTTTTGCAACAGTAATACATCGTGAATTACAAATTAATTCTAATATTTCTTGAGTATATAAATTAGTATATTTCGTACACCATTTAATAATTTTAAATTGTGTATCATACATTATTGGTTCATGATCTTGTATTGGTATTGATGCATTAATTGAATTTATATCATTTATATATTGTTTAAACATATTGATATCTATCGTAATTTTTTTATTTTTAAATTTATTTAATATTTTAATTATATTCGTCGACGAGATTAATTGTATATGTTTTTGTCTATAATATCTTCGACGTCTTTTTTGTCTACATTTATTATAATACAATTTTTTATTCGTCAAGAATGATTGTAATGCTTTCATTGTTGGAATAATTGTTTTATCATCGAGTAATGATATAATTTTTGAAGATGATAAACGGGATGATGCACATGCAGTTTCTAATTTAGTTTTCATATAAATATATTAATTATTATTGTTTTAAGTGTCAAAAAATTGAAAAATCAATTTTTTATAAATATATTATAATAATATTATATATTATTATAATGTCTAAAAAATTGATTTTTCAATATGAAAAGAACAGTAATTATTCTCGTGCGGAATATATAAAATCACACGAATTAAAAGAATGTATACATGGTGAAATATTTCAAGTCAAACTTGCGGTTAAAAATTTATTAAAAAGTTATAAAGTATTGGCAAATATGGATACTGCAACACCAGAAATAATTAAACAAAAAGAAATAATTGAAAATATGTTTATTCAATTAAATGATATTCAAAATATTGAAGAATTTAATACAGTTGAAGATGTTGATATAAATAATGAATTCATCGATGAAATACTTTTGGACGAAACAAAAAAATTATTGAATGAAAAATATAGTTATGAAAATATTGAATATTGCGTATGTAGAGATATTAAAGACATATTGAAAGAAAATAATATTTGTTATGATATTATATGTGAATTAAAAAAATATTTACGAATTATAAATGATGCACATAATAGTAGAGAATACAAAAAATTTAATTATAATCATATTATAACAAAATTATATCGAAGAATACATGATGCACAATACCAAGAATATACAAATATTTTAATGGATTGTCATATAAAAATGATCGCATTAACATTGTGTTTATAAAAAATTGATTTATTAACTTTTTAATGAATATATACATATAATGATGGATAAAATATAATCTTGTTTTAATATGAATTTTAATTTTGACATAAGAGGTGGATCGCATACTGAATTTCCCAGACTGATTTCTGCTTCACTTGATAATTTTCGTTATATTGATTCAAAAATAAATAATTTTCAAGCATCTATTACGCAACTAAGTTCAACAAATTCTAATTTAGCAGCTCAAATTGCACAACTAAATGTACAAATCGCAAATTTGAATGCAAGTAATAGTGAACTTCAAAACTTACTCCAGCAAAATACGAATGGAATAAATGCCGCAAATAATACAATTCAGCAAACTGCAAATCGAGTAACAGAAGCGAATACTACAATCCAACAGACTGCTCAACGAGTAACAGAAACGAATACTACAATCCAACAGACTGCCCAACAAATGAATGGAATTAAGACAGAATTAAAAAGTGATATTGCACGATTAAATACAAGTCTAACAGATAATACAACAAAAATTGATAATGCAAATAATACTATTCAACAAACCGCACAACGAATTGATACAGTAAAAGAAGAACTCAAAACTGATATTTCACAATTAAATAATAATTTAGCAACAAATAATACAAATTTAGAGAATACAAAAAATGAAGTGACACGTCTTTCAACTAAAATAACTCATTTAATGTCATTCATTCCACTATTTGTAAAAACAACTGGATCATATTTTGTTAGATTACTAACTCATATCAAAACAGATACAATTAATGAGTTAGAAGGATCTCCATATGATGACGGTTATATTGCACTATTAGAAGGAACCGTCGATAATAAACAAATTTAATATATAAATAAAAATAAATTTTCATTCATATATTATATGCATAGAACAAAGT
>Ga0209000_1001541_pt1 | contig 14346 bp, 17 predicted proteins | sample RifGroD2_FD_183998 | JGI IMG/M metagenome (GOLD analysis project Ga0209000, IMG submission 183998) | Groundwater microbial communities from Rifle, Colorado, USA - Groundwater D2 (SPAdes) (version 2) | ecosystem: Environmental > Aquatic > Deep subsurface > Groundwater | place: Rifle, Colorado...
CTTATCATACTAGCGGTGGTATTTCTATAAATTCTAATCAATTAACATTAGAACAAACAACATATTTAAGAGATATTATTCTTAATAAATATGATATAGAATTTCTAATATCAAAAACAAAAGGTAAGTATTATTATCTTAGATTAAATAAAGAATCGGCAAATAGATTTTTAAAATTAATTTCTCCATATATGCATCCAACAATGCAATATAAGACAAATATAAATATTTCTAATAATGTTTGTGAGTATAATAATATATATTTAAATCATGGTGGAAATTATATTAAGTCAATAAATAAGGTATCTAATGATGATGTATATTACTCAGAAAACATCTAATAAGAATGCTTCTGGAGTAGTTGTACATAATTGTCAAGATTCTTCAATGATGATGTTTGATATACTTAAAAACTCCAATGTACCAAAACTAATAATTGTAGGAGACTGTTACCAACAATTGTACTCATGGAGACAGGCTGTAAACATCATGCCTCTATTCGATGCAAAAGAATATAAGCTTACAACGTCATTTCGTGTATCTAATAATATTGCACACATAGAAAACTTAATTATATCAGATTTTATTGGTGATAATATTAAAATGAAAGGATTTAATACCAATCAGAAAATTGTTGAAAAAATTGATAAGTCTAAATTATATGCCTGTCTATGTAGAACTAATGCTTATATATTTGCTGAAATTGCTGACGCTTTATATGAAGATAAAGATAAGAAACTTTTCTTTGTTGGAGGATATTCCTCTTACTCGTTTCAATCACTTAAGGAATGCCTTTTTTACAGTCAAGGGCATCCTACAAAGAATAAAATATTTGCTAAGTTTGAAGATTACTATAAAATGAAAACATATGCAGAGGACACAAACGACATCGAAATTTTATCTCTAATCAGAATGGTTGATAAATATGGCAGTAAAATTATTGATATTGTAGATGGAATTAAAAATAATACAGTTACAGATAAGAATAAAGCTGATATCATATTTTCTACCATCCATAAAAGCAAAGGTTTAACGCTAAATATGCCTGTTTATATCAGTAATGATCATTTAGATTTAGAAGTTACTTATAGAAATAAGTATCTTAAGAAAGATTATGATTATAATGAGAAAAAGAAAGTAGAGAAGGATATATCAGAAGAAGTTTTTTGTTGTTACGTGGCAATTTCCAGATGTTCTGGTCAAATTGAGCTTTCAGATAGCATTAAGAGATATTTATTAATGAGATATAAGGATATGGGACATGAATTACATAATGTAATAAATAATATTGGAGGAAGTATAAATGAAATTAATTGATAGAACTGGAGAAACAAAAATAAGCAATGGTGGTAATTTAATGACGATTATAAATTATACAAATGCTAAAAATATTGACGTTTTATTCCCTGATACTGGATATATCGCTATAAATAGAGATTATAAAGAATTTTCTGTAGGAATACTAAAAGATATGTATGAGAAGACTGTTTGGGGTGTAGGGTATTTGGGAGGAGGTGGACATAAAAGTGGTAGCAGTAAAAAACATGTAACTTGGAGACACATGTTGGAAAGATGTTATAATACAAAAGCACAAGAAAAAAGTCCAACATATATAGACTGTAGTGTAATAGAAGAATGGCATAATTATCAAAATTTTGCTGAATGGTATGATGATAATTATTACGAAATAGATGGTGAATTGATACATCTAGACAAAGATATTTTATTTAAAGGGAATAAGATATATTCTCCTAAAACATGTATATTTGTACCAAGAGATATAAATAGTTTATTTACTAAAACAAATGCAAAACGTGGTGAATTTCCCATTGGTGTAACTTGGCATGAGAAAACAGGTAAATATCAATCAGGATGTAATAATAAAGGAGAATTAATATATTTAGGACTACATAATACACCATCAGAAGCATTTTATGTTTATAAAGAATATAAAGAAGAATTGATTAAACAAATAGCAGATGGATATAGAGATAAAATACCAGAAAAACTTTATGACGCTTTATATAGATATGAAGTTTCCATTAATGATTAAAACACAGAAAAGCAAAATGGAAATATGAACCTGCTACTCAGAAACAATTAGATTGGTTAAAGAATGAATGGTGGGCCAATGGTAAGGTATTGAGAACTAAGTTCGATGTTCATACTTGTGTGAAAGCAAATAAGATTAGTTGGATTGTAAAGAAGAGATAGATAATATTATTATATAGGAGGAACAAATAAATGTTTAAAAACAACCCAGACTATTATCCAACCCCACCTATCTTAATACAAAAAATGTTAGATAAAATAGATTTTAAAATGATTTCAAGCATACTCGAACCCAGTGCTGGCTCTGGACACTTAGTAGAAGCAATTATAGAAAAATTTAAACTATCTAGAAGTCATTACTATAATCGTGAAGCAATATGGGATATTGATACAATAGAATTAGATAATGAGTTACAAATGATACTCAAAGGCAAAGGATATAGAGTAGTCCATGATAATTATTTAACTTACTCAACTTTTAAATCATACGATGCTATAATTGCAAACTATCCATTCTCTGAGGGAGATAAACATCTATTAAAAACCTTAGAAATGCAAGAGTCAGGAGGTTCTATAGTATGTATTCTCAACGCCGAAACTCTCCGCAATCCATACAGCAACACAAGAAAAGAATTATTAGATAAACTAGAACATTATAATGCAGAAATTGAATATATACAAAATGCTTTTATTAATGCCGAAAGATCAACAAATGTAGAGGTAGCTCTCATATACATCTCAATTCCTAAACCAGAACATTCCTCTATAATTTTAGATGATTTAATGAAGCAAGAACAATTTAGAGAAGAAGTTCATTATAATAATGAAATTGTAAATGCTGACTTTCTCAAAGGAATTGTTCAGAAATATAATTTCGAAGTAAAAACAGGATTAAGATTAATTGCAGAATTTAAAGATGATAGTAGTAATACCATATTAAATCTAACTGTTACTGATAAAGATCAAAATTCTTCAATTGAAAATGCTTATATTAAAAATGTTCGTTCTAAGTATTGGTTGGCATTATTCACAAATGAAGACTTTATGGGTTTGTTTACATCTAATTTGAGGGAAAAGTATCAATCTAAGATTAGCGAATTGAAAAATTATGATTTTAGTCTTTATAATATATACACTATAAAAATTCAACTTAACAATGAAATGGTAAAAGGCGTAGAAGATACTATATTAAAACTGTTTGATGAGTTTTCTTATCAGTCATCATGGGATAAAGAATTATCTAAAAATATCCATTATTATAATGGTTGGAAAACTAATTCATGTTGGAAGGTAAATCCTAGAATAATTATTAGACTGAATGGTTTTAATACTTATGATGGTTCAATAGAATATGATTATAAAGTTAAGAATAAATTAGGAGATATTCAGAAGACTTTTGATTATCTTGACCAAGGGTTGACAGATGATATAAATATTAAAGATACTTTAGATTCTGAAAGAGGATATGGTAATACAAAAAAGATTAAATTAAAACATTTTACAGTAACTTTCTACAAAAAGGGAACTTGTCATATTGAGTTTAGTAATTTAGATTTATTGGGAAAATTTAATATTTTTGGTTCGCAACGTCATAATTGGTTGCCTCCCTCTTATGGAAAGAAGAATTATAATGATATGAATCAAGAAGAAAAGACTATTATTGATGAATTTGAAGGAAAAGATTCTTATGGTAATGTTATGAGTAATAAAGAATATTTTATTGTAGAGACTTCTAAATTATTAATGTTGACATAATCTCTTAGATACAAAAATAAAATAGTTGACATATAGTTAGTAAAGTAGTATACTATAATAGAGGGCAAGGGGCGGTACACTTTACATATTCATCATCACAATACTCACCAAGCTACCCCTTGCCTAAAAATCCATAAATAAAATATATTAATAGGAAGGAGGTGAAATAAAATCACTACAATAAATGAATATATTGATTGTCAACATTGTGGCAATAGAATTGCTAATAAACATACCATAAAAGAAGGAGATTACTCAAACCTATAATAATTGTTCCAATATGTTCTCAAATTGTAAAAGTAGAAATACAAGGTGTGAATCTCGTGCAATGGATTTTTGGGATAGTGATAGTACAGAATACTTTCTTAAAACTAAATTAAAGTGCAATTGTTGCAAAAGACATACTACAATTAAAACATTTTGTTGGGAAAAGTAGATAATTTCAAGAAAAGAGGTGAAAATAAAATTAATAATTATAAACACAAATGGAAATACAATGATAACGAACGACCACAAGGATGTTGCTATGACTGTAGAATGAAATATGGTGAATTTCCAGTTTTAATTATACCAAATTACTTATGGGAATTTGGATGGTTTAAGTAAGTAAATATGAAAATAATTCTTTAAATGAATATAAAGATGTTTATAATTCATATACATCACATAAGAAACTAAAGAGATTTAAATAAAATTAAGATTACACTTCGTTCGACAAATCTGTCTAGCGAGAAATAAGAAAAGAGGAAGATTACAATATGAATAATATAATTAAATCTATAACAAAAGTTTTGCTTTGTATATCTACACCTTGCTTCTTATCACAAGGATTTCCAAATTATAATTCTAGTGATATAGCATTAATATTTGGAGTAGGTGGTTGTGTTGGCTTATTATTATCTGTAATTGATAGATTATTTGGAGTGGAGGGTGGGGAAATAAAATGTATAAAAATTGTGGAGAATGTTGAATATTGGGATAGAGAATGGGAAGGATTTATGAGTGGTAAATATAAACCATGTAAACACCCTTGGAAGATAAAGAAAATTGGTAGTAAGGATGGAGTTAGATATCAAGAAGATCATGAATGTGATATACCGTTAAAAGCATTTAAAAAGAGAGGAAATAAAACAAATGAAACTAGAACACATAAACATTATTGATTCCATCCAATATGCAGTAAATAAAATATGTAAACAGGTATATGGTCACGATACAGATTCTCCTCCTAAATTCATAGTAAGTCAATATGATAAATTAGATAAAGAAGGATACAGTATAGGACATGAAATTATTATGACTGTAGAACATATGAAATGGAAACGCTCAGTAACTATATTCCCTAGATTAGATTATAAATATGGTTATGAATCTTTGAAAGATGAGATGAAAGATTTGTATAATTCTACAATGTGAAGGAGTAAATGATTAATGATATTAACCACAAATCAACTAACAAAACTAAAACAATTACTATTTTTTGCTGAAGAAAATGAAGAAAACCCTAATAAATGCATGGAATGTAAAGAAAATGATCCAACCTACTGTGAATTCTCTGATATATGTAATAAATATGGTTATATTTCGATTGATACAGAAAAGGGAAATATATTAGAGGATTTATTTGATACTATTGAGTATTTGGATAAGTTGCTTAGAGAAGGGAGGTAAACCAATAACATAAATTAATAATGTAAATCAATAAATAATATTTGACATATTGTGAAAATAATGCTATAATAATTAAGTAGAGAGGAGGTGAAAATAATGGATATAGGTTTTCATATTGAATGCAAAAAATGCCATAGTAATAATACTTCAATTAAACATACTGAAAAATTTAATATGTGGTACGATGATAGTTACACAGAACATTGGGTTCATTTAGTTTGTGAAGAATGTGATAATAAGAAGTTAATGTACAGTTACAATACATATTAAGTTGTTAAATACTAAAATAAATATTTATGTAAGGAGGTGAAAAAGAATTTTAGACTATATTGGTACATATACAGTTTTTCATACTTTAAACACAGACGGATCTATCAGCAAGAACAAAGAAGACAACTACTTAAAGTGTCGTTACAATGGTCAGGTTTATAAATATACAGATTCAACTTTAGCCCTTTATCTCCCCTCTGGAGCAAGTTCAGTAAATACTTTAATGCCAAAGTTTGAAGCAGAAAATATAAAGGTATGGACTTACATAAGTGGTGAGGTATGCGAAGAAGCTGTATTGATTTTTAACACTGAAGACATCCATAGAATACATAAAATAATCAAGATAATGACAATGGGGAGTAATCAACAACTTAAGGACTTAAAACTTAAACAAAAACAAGATAAATTAAAAGCAAAGTTAAAAGAAGAATCTAATAAAGATAAATAATTAAATAATTGAAATTTATAGTTTGTTTAAACAGTTTGTTTTATTATTTGACACAATCTTACCTATAAATTATTACAATTGATTCTAGCTCAATTTTTATGAAATATGTAATGATTATAAATAACATGTATCCCTACTCTCATAATGGTTACAGAGGTTTATTAAAATAATTATGAAAAGTCCATAATCGGCATATCAACCCTTGGTTTACAAACCTAAAATACAAAATAAATTAATAATAGAAAGAAGGCAAATATAATGCAAAAATTAATACTTAATGGCACAATATCCCTCTTAGAAATCCCCTCTATCTCCAACAAACAAAATAAACCAAACTACACAATCACATCATTAATAGATAACTCAACCAAATCAGTAACTCAAATTCTAGACACAATTTTTTCTTCTAAAAATACAATTGATAAATTAATTGAAGTAAAATTAGTAGAATACATTACGGGGAAAGAGCATAAAGGTTTCGGAAAATTAATTATTGGTAGAGAGAGTTATAATACAAAAGTTGAATCTTATTTTGTTGGAAATTTTTCATTGGAAAAAACATTATTTGAGTTGTTAGATACTAATGTTGAACTGACATTGATTGATCTAACAGATTCTATTGGTGATTTTTTAGATACAACGGAGGAAATGATAAAACATGAAGACACAAAAAGTATTGTCTCATAAGGAGGTAGAGGATTATAGTAATAAATTAGATCAATATATTTCAGAAAATTGTACAATATGTAAAGAAGAATTAATTAGAGTTGAAGATATAAGAGTTGGAAAAGATGATGATATGATTTATTGTTCAGATTGTGCTATATATCATGGGATTTATGTTGTGGAGTGTATGGACATAGATTAGAAATGAGTGAAATAATAAAACAATATATAAGAAAGGAATACAAAATAAATGTTAAAAATAGCTCATACATATAAAGATAAACTACAAATTGCATATAATAAAATAATTTTGACTGATAAATACAAATACTTTAATTTCACTAATTATTGGGATTACGCAATAAAATTAAGTGAAAATTCATGGAATGAAATTGAAGCAGTGAGTGTAGATAGAGATGATAATGTCATTGGATTCTTTAGAGCAGGAATATCAAGAGAATCAGATAAGGTGTCATCTCTTGGGATAATTAATTTCTATGACAAAAATGTTACATTTTCTAGAGATTTATATGTTTTTCTTACTGATTTATTTAATAAATTTAATTTTAGGAAAATTGAGTTTACTGTTGTAATAGGTAATCCTGCAGAGGTTATGTATGATAGGATTATGGATAAATATGGTGGAAATATAGTTGGGATTAAGAAGAAAAGTACCAAATTGGTTGATGGATTATATTATGATGTTAAAATGTATGAGATATTTAAGGATGATTTTGATAATTTCATAAGAAAGGATAAATAATAATGAAGTTTATTTATTATATAATGCATACATTTACTGGTTGTGATGATAAGAATTTAAATTGGTTTAAAACTCATAAAGGGACTTGTAAGAAGTGTGGTCGTACATATTTTGGTTGGAATAGTTAATACAATAAATGGTGAGTTTTATACTATAAATTAATCAATAAATTAAGGGTTGCGACCTACACAGGAAGGAGAAATAAAAATATGGATAAGAATTTTATTATTACAGAATTGGATTTAGATGAATTAGAAATTGAGTTAACTGAAAAGATAGAAATATTTATTGAAGAAAAGTTAGGAGTATTAGCATCCAGACAAACAGAAGTATTAGTTGAATATCAAGAATATATGAATGAAGGTATGAGATGTTTTAAGGATGAAATGAGATGTGAATTGTGGGTAGGAATTACTTTTAATAAGTATACATATAAGAATGAGAAAATGAGTGAACCTAGAACAGAGAGTCTTGATATTCAATTTGATTATAAAGGTAGACAACCATTTTATATTGATGGGAAATTTGTAAGCATGAATGTATTTGAGTGGATTAGTTGTTGTCCAATTCAGAAAACAGAAGTAGTATATGGGGTTAAGAAGGATGATTTAAGGGAAATGATTGATGATTTGATTATGACTTGTTAGAGGGTTTTGGTTGGGATTTGAAGGATAGGAGAGTTTATGCTCTCCTTGAGGTTATTATAATAAATGAAAGATGGAGGAATAATTAATGGCATACGAAAATGTAAACTTATGGTTCGCAAAATTAGAAAATGGAGATATTATAACAATTGATGAAGTGAATAAAGATAATAAAAGTGAATATTATTGCCCAATGTGTGGTTCAGGATTAATTCCAAAAGCTATTAAAGAAGATGCAATTATGAGTTCTCATTTTGCACACATTGATAAAAGTAAATGTAGTCAAGAAGGAATGGTACATTTTTGGTTCAAAAACAAATTATTATCAAAAGGAGATAAATTTATTGTAAAAACAGATATTAGTCATGAATACATATGCGATGAAGTATTGGTTGAACAATCATACGCTGTTGGTAATAAAATATATAGACCAGATGTAACTATTGTTGCGGAGTGTGGAACTAAGATATACTTTGAGATGAATTACAGCAATAAGAAAAGGATTGAAGAGTATATTGATATATGGATGGAATTAGGTAATCCAGTGGTGGAAGTAGACGTAAAAGAATTAATGAATTGGAGTAAAGATAAATTACCTGAATTTAAAGCATTATTTTATAGAGGTAAATGTTTTAATGTTAAGAAAAATAACTCATACTATAACATTATAGGTAAATATAAGGAGAAGATTTATAAAGACAATGATTGTAACGATGAACTTAAAGAGAGAATTAAGAAATTAGATTGGTTTTGGATAGATGTTAATAAATATACCAAAAAAGAAGTTGACATTGATTATATGGTAGATTTGATTGACATTGTAGAAGATAAAGATAGAGAGATTATTGAAGAAATATTAAATAAACCAAAATGCATTGATTTACTTGAAAAGTATGTAAATAAAAAAGTAGAAGATGTCTATAAAATTGTTTTTAAAAATGCTGAAACTAAATTAGGTGAAGATTATGAACAATATATTGAAAAATCTATAGGTAGGCGTACCTATACTCCCAAAACAGTAATTGGCAACATAAAAGTAAAAGATATTTCAGATAATTGTTTCTGTTCATACGATGTAGTAAGATATAGCAAAGAATATATTATTGAGCAATGTAACTTATATGTTGAAAAAGTTATTCTATATAACAAAATAAAAACAAATATAAATTTATATAATGAAAATGCTAATAATATTCACTTAAATGTATTAAACAATACTATATTTCAGAATTTTATTATTAATTTAGCAAAAAATAAACAATATTATAATATAAATTGCAAAGTGCATAGTATGGTATTAAATAAATACAAATTAGAAGATTTTAATGTCAATATATTTAAAGTTACAATAAATTTAAATTATCGTGATCGTGTAGCAGAAGATTTAATTATAAGTATAGGATTAGATACAGACATTAATTACCTTTGTAATTCTATGGTAGAAAAATTTGATAATTATTTTAATAATTTATCTCATTTAGTTAATATATCTGAATTAAAAACTCTTACAACTGAATTACAAAAACGTTACTTAGATTATAATGTAAGAGTAAATGAAAAAGTAATGTTTGAAGACATTTATGAAATATATGTGTCTATTAATGATAGCAATTTTACAAAATCATATTATATAACTAATAATGGAATAGTGTCCAGTCGTGGAATGGGAACCACATCAAGATGCAAAGAAATAATTTTTAATTCCAAAGACATAAATGAAATTAGGAAGTTTCTATATAGAGATATGAACACCGAAATAGTTAAAGACACTATAACAAATTGCATTGAATGTCATTCTAAATTTACATTAGAACTTGGTGAGATTAGATTTTTTAATCTAAAAGGTTTTGATCGTCCTTCTAGGTGCAAACCATGTAGAGAAATAAGGAAAGCAAATAAAAATGGAGGTGTATATATTGGCTAAAAAGATTGACTTATTCTATATACTAAAACTTAATGTAAGCACAATATTAGACAATAAAAGTATTATAACCACCACATTTGAAGATGCAAAGAAACATGGATTGGTAGTTACTATAGGGGATAATCAAGTTCTTAAATTTATTAGAGATATTAAATGTATAGATTTTGATAAGCAAAGAGTAAAGATCACTGAATTGTACAAGGTACGTAATATTTTAAAATCTAAACCTAAGTCACAAGAAAACAGTTTACAAATAAATGAATATCAAAAACAAATAGATGATATTCTATATATTCCAGATGTGGTGTCTGTTCACGCAGATACCACTAAGAAAGATTATAATAAAATTACTAAAAATAAGTTTACTGTGAACGGAGTAGTGTATAAAAGATTATGTGCTGGGGCTGGTCAATTAAGGCGCAATACCGTATTATTTGTCGTAGAAAAATTACATTCTCAATTAGAGAAAATAATGTATTGTGGATTAAATTCTAAGAAAATTGGTAAGATTAATTTGGCAAAATTTTCTGCGTATTTTAGTTTGTATTCGTCATCTACTAATTTAATTTCTACTCCTAGAGTATGTGTGGTTAAAGATTATGATTTGGAATTAAAAGATCAAAAAATAGATTGGATTTATCAGAAAGAAGATGGAGAAAGAGATATCGAACATAGAACAATGGATGTTGTTCAAAACACATGGGATGGATCTGGCATAATTTCAAAAGAAATGTCAGATAGATGGAATGAAGATTTAGGAATTACAGAATATTCTCCATCTGCTTATATTATTAGGTCGGCATGGATAAAGGGACTTTGCGTGGTATTCGATTGGAAAAGATTTGCAAAAGAAGTGGCAAAGAAAGAATATATTATTGACGCATGGGGACACGAAAAATATATTAAAGATATTGATGTAATTTTAACAACGTCACAATTTAAAATGTGGAAAAAATATAGTAGTTGGGAAGAATATATTGAATTTCATACTGAATATAACCACGTATGGGGTTGTAGTAGGGTAAATAAGGAGAAAGATAATTATTTAACTTCCTTAAATTACCAATATATTCAATCTAACTTCTTTTCTACTGAAAATATTAAAAAATTAGCAGACTTTTCTATTGATTGGGTAAAGAAAGTTTGTACATATGATAGAATTTATGTTTTGCTTTATTTATTGGGATATCATGAAAGTGATAAAAAGTTAAGCAAAATTGAACAAAGTGCAAGTATGGATATAGCAAAAGCATTAATGTATAATGAAGAAATATTAAATGATATATATGTTAAGAGTAGAATTTATAAGTCTATTGAGAATAAGATTAATCAAATTAAAATTGGCAAACCTCTGGTGGAAGGATCTTACGAATTTGCGATTGTAGATCCCTATATGTTCTGTGAATATGTATTTGGATTACCACCTATTGGTTTACTTAAAGAAAATCAATTATGGAATTATAGATGGGTTACTAAAGGGTCAAAAGAAGTTGCTGTAATGAGAAGTCCTCTAGTATCTCCTCATGAAAATCAAGTAATGCAAGTTTATTCAGATGAAAAGTGTAAAGATTGGTTTTCGACAATTCCTAGTGGAGTAATTCTTAATGCATGGGATACAGCATTAATGAGAGCAAGTGACGCAGACGTAGATGGTGATCTTTTGCTAACTTCCGACAATATATACCTAGTTTCGTCAATAGATAGAACTCTAAATACTCTTACTTATGAGAAATCAACAACTAAAGAGCAGAATATTTCATATGGGAATTTGGCAAAAATGGATACAAAGAGTTTTAATACTAAAATTGGGTTTATTACTAATTTAGCAACATCATTTATGTGTTTGAGAGAGCAATACACCACGGATAGTAAGGAATATATAGAATTAACAAAAAGAATTGATTTATTGAGATTTCATCAAGGATCTGCCATTGATGCAGGAAAAGGTAATTTATATATTCCAACTCCCAAACATTGGTCAAAGAGAGAAAAGATAAATTATGAAACAGATTCAGAAGAAGAAAAACAAAGAAAATACTTTATAAATAAACTTGTAGCAGATAAGAAAAGTTATTTCATGGTTTATATTTACCCTGTTCTTATGAAAGCATATACACAGCATATAGGAAGCTCTAAACGTATATGCAGAGCAATGTTTGGATGTAGATTAGATGATATATTGAGTAATAAGAATAAATCAGATAGAGAGAAAAAGTTTGAAAAAAATTATTATAGATATTTGCCAGTATCTACTAATAAATCAATCATGAATACGCTTTGCAGATATGTCGAAGATGTAGATTTTGATATTAAATATTTAAAAGGTGATACGGAATTTGATTATACAGTATTGATGAATAAAGATATTATAGTAAATAAACAAAGTTTGGTTTATCAGAAGGTTTTTGGTGTACTAAAGAAATATCATAGTATTTATGAATTGAATACTCATGAACGTAAATATATTGAAGAAGATTATGAAAACGAATCTGATAGTAAAGAAGAAGAAAAAGATAAATTTTCAATATTGTTTGGAGAGATAGAGAAGGAGTTGTTTAATGTATGTTCTAACAAATTAGAGTTGTGTAACAATATCATATATATTATGTACAATGAATTTAAAAATAAATCTAAAGCTATATTATGGAATATTTGTGGCAATGAAATAATATCTAATCTTAAAGGTAATAGTAATAAAGCATATTTCCCAATTGAGACAAACAAAGAAGATGCAAATGGTGTAGAATATTTAGGTAAATATTATAAATTACAGGAGGTAGAAATTTGATAATATTTGACGAAAAGAAATATGCAGAGAATTTAATAAAAAATGGTTATAAAAACGAAAAATATATAGTAATGGATAATATTATTTTGGTTAAGTATTGGAAAAGTATTGGTTTATCAGAAAATGAAGTTAAGAACAAGTTAAGAATATTTATGGTCAAATTTCAAGAATTGTTTAATGACAATATAATAAAATATAAATTAAATTCTGCTATGAAAGTAGGTATGAAATATGATTTATTAACTGATGTATGCGTAGGAATTACAAGTAAAGAAATTGAACAGATACAAATATTAGAAACTATAGAATTACAAAGAATGATGTTTATACTTCTTGTTGTATGGAGATTTAAGGGGAGTCCTAAGAGATTTAGGATTAGTAATACAGATTTAATGAATTTATCTGGCGTAAAGGTAAATGGAAATACATTTTGGGATAATGTACATGGAATAACTAAGAGTTGTCTATTAAGTATGGTTGAATATAGGAATAAATCTTATTATCAGATTAATATTGAGGAAAATTGGGATATAGTTTTATATATTGATAAATTTGATAATGTGATTGATTATTATATGAGTATTATAGAACCTGATAAATATATATTTTGTAATAAATGTGGAGTTCCTTTTTTGCCTACTAATAATTTTCAAAAGTATTGTAGGAATTGTGCAAAAGAAGTTGAAAGAGAAAATCATAATAATAGGCAAAAGTCGTATATCACAAGAAAAAATGACGAAGGAGAAAATCATTAAAACACGCTCATAGCAATGCTTTGAAGGTATGGAAGAAAAAATGTATTAGTAATGGTAGAGAAATAACACATATCTCTGCAACCCTTGATACATAAGTGTTTTGGTCGATAGCACTTATGATATATTATATTAAATATAAACAACAAAAACTCCAAACTAAAAGGAGCATCAAACAACAAACATTGGAAAAAATCACAAAACAAGAAATGTCATACCTAATCAATCTAAAAATTCTTAAACAATACCACGGCAACTACGGAGATAATCTGGTAGTAATAGGAAAATTCAGTAGCGGAACTCGCAAACAACGCTATATTACAGACCCATATTATAATTATCTACTCAGATTGAAACAAAATGATAAAAATAAACAAACTATTGATGATGTAAAAGATAATCAGAAGTATTTGTTTAGTAGTGGTATGGATAGTGGTAACAGTAATAATGGAATTAGTAACAGTGAATGTGTCTTATAATACATAATAAAATAATTAGTAGAGGGATGATTCTTATTGCCCAGTAAAGTATTTGTAGAAACAAATATAATGCTGAATCATAACTTCGATCTAAATAACTATCTTCATGTTAAAATACCTATAATAACAATTGA
>Ga0209000_1001542_pt1 | contig 14329 bp, 9 predicted proteins | sample RifGroD2_FD_183998 | JGI IMG/M metagenome (GOLD analysis project Ga0209000, IMG submission 183998) | Groundwater microbial communities from Rifle, Colorado, USA - Groundwater D2 (SPAdes) (version 2) | ecosystem: Environmental > Aquatic > Deep subsurface > Groundwater | place: Rifle, Colorado...
AACGCCAATGCATTCACAATTGCCGTGGCTGCTAATGGCGATATTGTTACATCTGCTACTAACCCATCTATCACTGCTGTAACAAGTCGTACTATAACTATAGACACCACCGCGCCGACACTTAATACGGCTATGAGCTTTCCCCAAACTGCCTCGACCGGAGCGCCGATTATGATGTTTCCTCACATGACTTTCTCCGAACAGATGGATCAGACCACTTTAATTCCAGCTAACATCACGCTCACTGCCGGTAGCGCGGTCAACGGCGCCATTCGTCCTTTTCCGGATGGATTTGATTTCGTTATTTCCAGCCCGCCGACTTATTTAGCTGACTCCAGATTTGCCAAGTTAACAACAGTTTCCACTTCTTTTTTCCAAATTGCCGGCACCAGCCCGATTTTTCCGCAAGGGACTTACTCTGCGCCTGTAGTAGGTGATATTGTTATTACCCAGAGAGAAACTTTCCCAGCGGAGCTTGGTTTGGTCACCGATGCGACTTTAACTTCCGGCACCTTTGCAGTTAACGGTTTCGCCGCCTTTAATCCCCAGCAGGTTACCAAAGTAGCCACTCCGGCAGCGACCGGAGCAGTGACGGCGGCAACAGCGGTAACGGCTGGAGATTTAATTGTTGTCAATACTACAGCCACTCCAACTGACGTGCGTTACAACTGGCATATTGTTACTACCGGCGCGGCGGTGAACTCTACAGACTTAAGGCTGGACGGCGCCGCTTCTGCGCCTGCCTATGTTTCCGGTTCTAGATTTTCAACTATTGCTCCGACTGATACTTCGGCTGTTAACGGTTCCAATGCAGTAGTTGGTACTGGGAGCGGCGGAATTAACTTTGTGGTTGGAGATTTGGTTTTTGCCAAAGTTACCGCCGGCGGGGACAACTTAAATTCTTTTACTTGGCATGTTGTTACCACCGCTCAAAACATTACCACAGATATTGCGCCGACCACTTTGCGACTAGACGGCGCTTCGGTGGCGCCGACTTTTGCCGCTAGCACTCAAGTTTCGAAACTTACTCCGGCCGCCGAAGGCGCAGTCAGCGAGTCTGCCACAGCTTTTTCTCTAGGGGACTTGGTGTTAGCGAAAACTACCGCCAACGCCGCCAACAACAATGCTTATAATTTCCATATAATTACCAATGGCGCCACTGGGGCAAATTCCACCAGCTTGCGTTTCGACAATGTGCCGGGGACTTTAGCAGTTTCCACTGCTTATACTCTGACCATGACCACTGGAGTTAAAGACTCTGCGGGGAATGCTTTAGCTGCCAATCAAGTGATTACCTTTACCACTGGCTCTACCGGTGGCACCAACACTACTCCTCCTGTTATCCAGTCCACCCAGCCGCAGTCTGGTAGTCAAAATCATCCTATTAACGCGCCCATCAAGATGGTGTTTGGCGTGGACATGGCCTCAAGCGGTGCTGGCTCGATTACTGACGCCGCCAATGTCGGTTTGTCTACTGATAACTTCGGCGTGCCTGGTACAGCTATAACCACCACTAAAACATATGATTCAGCTACCAAAACTTTAACTTTAACACCGAGCTCAGCCCTTACTGCTTCTACTGGTTATATTGTAAAAATCAACACCACCGCCACCACTACCAACGGCACCCCCTTTACAGCCTCATATTTCTTATTCTTCAAGACTGCTTCGGGCGTGGCTGACGCGACTGCTCCGACAGTACTCGGTGTTTCTCCAGCCAATGCTGGGACTGGCGCCGCTCTTGGCACACCAGTAACTGCAGGTTTTTCTGAAGACATGGATCCATCTACCATGACCACTACTACGGTTAAGCTTGCTCTCACTTCCAACCTTGCCGCTACGGTCACAGGCATGGTTGCTTATAATCCTCAAAGCCGCAGTGTTTCTTTTGCTCCTTCTACAGCGCTTACGGCAAATACCAGCTATACCTTCACTATAGTTTCTGGCGGAAGCGGAGTGAAGGATTTATCTGGCAATGCTTTAGCGGCTAACTTTACTTCGACTTTTACCACTACATCCACTGCCGATACCACTAAGCCTATATTGTCGTTCGTTAACGCCGACAACTTTAGCGTGGCTGTAACTTTTTCTGAACAAGTCAAATCCGGAGGCGGGCCGAATGCTGCGGACAACATTGCCAACTTCACCTTGGAAAGCCCTGTCGGCTCCTCCATAGCGTTAAGCGGCAAGACTGTAACGTATGAATCAGGAACCAAGACTGCTCGCATTACTGGCTTATCGCTTACCAATGGCAATACTTATAAAGTTACAGTCCTTCCACTCGTTCAGGACTTGAGCAATAACCTTATGGACGCTACCGGCACTCCGGCTTTGAACACTCAATTCGGCACAATCGCAAATTCTACCACCACCGGCGGTCAAATCGGACCGGGCACTGGTACCATTGACCCCTCTATGCAGGGTATGAATCCGAGCCGAGTAACGCCAATGAGCCGCGGAGCCGGAGCCACCTCTAACTATCATATAGAATTTCTAGCTTCAACTTCTATTCCTTCCACCGGTCAAATTGTTCTCACTTTCCCTGCCGGTTTTACTCTGACCAATGCTGCGGCAGTTAGTACTGCGAACAGTTTCTGTAATGCCGACTTGAATAGTCTAGCCAGCAATGTGCCGACCATTGGTTCAGTCGCCGTCAACAATGATGCGGGCACTATCACTATCACCACGGCTTCTGCCGCTACTGGGACCAATTCATTCTTGTGCATGGATCTTTCGGGTATCGTCAACTCCACAGTGCCGTCTTCAAGTGGGTATAACGTTACCATGCAGACCAAAGATACGGCAGCTAACAATCGGGCAACTTTACAGACCATTACTGCAGCGCCTTTCTATTTGGGTACGGCCGGTTCTCGCACCCTAACCGTAAATGTATTTAAGGATGCCAACTCCAATGGCACCAACAACGCCAGCGAAGGAATAAATGGAGTAACTGTTTATTTGTTCTCTCCAGCCACCGGCGGGCAAGAAGCTACAACCGCTAATAGTACGATTGACGGTGTAGCCACATTCACAAATTTGGCTGACGGTGATTATATGGTTGGAATAAAGCCAACAGCCGCCATAAATGTGGCATTCAATTCCGCCCCCCAGCCATTTACGGTTTCGGCTTCTAGCTTGACGAAAAACTTTGCCTTAAGCAACGCCGCGGCTATCACCATTTCTGGAACTGTTACCGGAACTCTTAATACTAAGGTTGATGTCTTTGCTTCCTCCCCAAATGGATTTACCAAAAAGACTATTACTTTGACTGGCGGTGCTGACGCTTATTCTTTGCCGGTTAGTCCTAACAGTTCTTACAATGTTGGCGTGGGTCCTTATATGCCGGAGTCTTCCTTTACTCCCGGTTCGCCACCACCACCACCACCAGACTTTACCTTCATGCCGCCTCCAAATGTTCAGGTGAATGTTGCGGCTGCTAGTGTTACCAATGCAACCGTTTCGGGACTGGCGTTCGTTTTATCAACAGCCGACAAAACTATTACTGGAACGGTAGTCGACTCGAGCGCAACCGGAGTTTCCGGCGCAGGCGTGTTCTGCCGCCCAGTAGCTACTTCCACGACTGGTTCGGCTGGTGGCTTTGGCACAGGTGGACAAACCAATACCAGTGGCGCATTCTCACTCAAAACAGTTGCCGGAGTTTATCTTTGCGGAGTCTTCAAACCGGGCATGCCTCCGGTACCAGAAAAGCAAATTACCGTGGGCGCAGCTGCTAACACTCCAACAACTCTTGCCTTCGTGCTGGATGTGGCAACTACTCTAACCATAACCGGAACCGTCAAGGACGATTCAGGCAATGCTATTCCTTACGCTGGTGTTTCCGGACGCAAAGTTGTTTCTACTTCTAATACAACGGCAGTCGGAGGCGACAGTGGCAACTTTGTCGGTGGTCCGACTGATTCCAATGGTGCCTATACTCTCTACGTCTCTGCAGGCACTTGGGTAGTGGAAGCTTTTGCTCCCGGATTCGGGCGATTGGGAACTAAAACTATTACAATTTCAACCAGCAGTTCCACTGGTCAGGACTTCTCCGCTCAAAATTTGTCTATGGGAACTATTACCGGTACCGCTACACAAGCAAGCACTGCGGTGCAAGGCGTGATGGTGCGGGCGGAAGACTCGACACTTACTAGTGGCAATATGGCTATTTCCGGTTCTGACGGCACTTACAGCATAAAGGTTCCGGCTGGCACTTACTCACTCGTTTGCTACTTCCCAGGAGTCGGAGAAGGTACGCCGGTAACCGGTATTACGGTGACAGCCAACACTACCACTTCGGGCAAAAACTGTACCCAGTCAGCGCCTATCACTATTACAGTTAATATAACAGATGGCACCAATGCTATTCCTAATGCCGGCGTGGAAGTCCGTGACTCTAACGGCCGCGGTAACTTCACTTCAACTTCAACCACTTCTGGCGCTAATGCTGTCTATACCATAGTTGTTCCGCCAGGAACTTACACCGTTCGCGCAGGGCATCCAGCTTATGGTAGCTTAGGGACAACTACAGCAGTTAACTCCACTCAATCCATTACCTATAATGTTGGCAGTTCCAAACAGTTATACGCCGTGACTGGTACAATTACTGGAGATGCAGTAGCTCTCTCTGGAGCTTGGGTATCTCTAAACGGCACGCCAACCGGACAAACCAATACTATTTTCTTGGGCGGGCAAACAATTGCTGACGGGACATTCAGCATTAGCGTTCCGCCCGGAGTTTATAAAGTTCGAGCAGACAAACCGGGATACAAATCTCCGGCAGAAAGTACCGCTACAGTTACTACGGCAACTGTTCCCGTGGGCACGATTGCTTTAACTACTGCCGCCAGAACTATCACTGGTACTATTACTGTTGATGGCAGCGGAGTATCTAATGCTTTTGTTGACGCTACGGACGGAGCCGGTGGCTACGCAGTGGCTCAAACCAGTTCTACCGGCACTTATACTCTAAATGTAGATAATGGCACATGGACCATACGAGCTCACAGCCATGGTTATGAAGGCGGTCCTTTACCGGTAACAGTCAGTGGTTCCAATGTCTCTAGTCAAACTATTGCCTTAACCGCAATTTCCGGCTTTACCATAAAAGCAGAACGTCCGGAAACATTTACGCCTAGCGCTGGAGGATTCCTAACCAACACCGATATTGGTAGTAATTTCCAGATGGAAATTCCGGCAAATGCCCTTGGTACAGGCTCCAATGCCGCAACGGTCACGACCAGTATCAACACTGCCATGCCTAATCCGCCCTCCGGCGCTATTCTTTCCAAAAACGCAGTATCAATAAACGCAGTAGGCTCTGACGGCTCACCGATTTCTAGTTTGAACGATGAAATTACAATTACTATTCCATATACCGAAGCAGATCTGCCTTCTGGCACGACTGAAGCATCACTGGTGATTGGTGTATGGAATGACGCGAATCAGACTTACGATACTCTTTCCACCACGGTGGATACCGAGCTCAATACTTTGACTGCTACAGTCTCCCACTTGTCCGACTTTGCTCCACTGGTGGCTTCCGGCGGGTCAGCCCCAGATACGCCAACTGGACTGGCTCTTTCTAATGCTGGTAATGGCACGACTCTTAACTTAACTTGGAGCGCAGTCAGTGGCGCTTCTACATATAATGTTTACAAGTCCACAGACAACTCAAGCTTCCCATTATTGGCTTCTCCTTCAGTCGCCAATTATTCGGCTACAGGGTTGACTGCTGGTACAACTTACTACTTTAAAATTAGCGCTGTTAACTCTACCGGCGATGAATCGGCTGCCTCAACAGCCGTATCTACAGTACCTGTTGTTTCAGGTGGCGGCGGAACTCCCGCTCCTGTCGCTAGCACTGGCGGTGGAGCTCCCGCAGCGGCCGCTATAGTCACTCCCGTTGTTGTCACTCCTGTAGTTACAGTTGACACCGGCTGTGCGGCTGGAGCAAAGTTCAGCATTACCACAGGCAAAGCCTGCGCTGCGGCAACGGTCACCCCGGCTACCCCGGCAACCCCTGCGGTTCCAGGAGTAAGCCCAGCCACCCCGGCAACTCCAGCCACAGTTTACAACCTTGGCACGACGACTCTCAAGAACGGTAGTCAAGGCGAAGCTGTCAAGGAATTGCAAAGATTCTTGAATGATAAATTGAATCTTGGTCTAGCCCTTGATGGTAAACTAGGTCCAAAGACAATTGCTGTGATAAAAACATGGCAAGCAGACAATGGTCTAGTCCCTGACGGTCTCATTGGCGCTAAGACAAAGGCGATGATGAACGCTGGGACGACACCGTCTACTCCAGCTTCAACTTCTCAATCTACAGGTTCCTACAATCTCGGCGCTTCCACCCTCAAAAGTGGTAGTCAAGGTGAGGCTGTCAAGGAATTGCAAAGATTCTTGAATGACAAATTGAATCTTAGTCTAGTGCTTGATGGTAAACTAGGTCCAAAGACGATTGCTGTGATAAAAACATGGCAAGCAGACAATGGTCTAGTAGCTGACGGTCTCGTCGGCAAGCTAACCAAAGCGGCGATGAAGGCTGAAGCCGAGAAAGACTAGAATAAATTTTATGGGTCCCGTTAGAAGTCAACTTTCGGGATTATATTATCAGATTAATTAAAGTTATACAATTATATTAAAGATTTAATAAAGTTAGTATGACTTCTAACGGGATGGGAAAAGATACAAAAATATTAGTTGAGTTAGTAGTTGTTGTAGCTCTCGTTGGGCTCGGACTTTGGTCATTTAAAAGTAGTCCTCTCCCTGTCGTAGATAATAGCGAGACAGCGGTGGAGGACACGACTACTGGCAGTGTGAATGCTACCAGTCCTGCAGCATCTATCAGCTATCAGAGTGCTTTAGTAAAATACAAAGATGCCCGTATCCAGCTTGATAATGCTTGTCAAGCAAGTCCAGACAGAATGACGTTCAAAAATAATACGAATATTATGATAGACAATCGCGCTCCGGTTGCTCGCACTGTCAAAGTTGGCTCTACTTTCACCATCAAAGCTTACGGTTTTAAGATTGTGAATATTTCCAGTGCTAGTTTGCCTGCCACTTGGTACGTAGACTGCGATACTTCTCAAAATGTTTCTACGATTCTGATTCAGAAGTAATTATTCTCCTCTTTGAGGAGTACCCTTTAGGGGGAGGTGGATGAATTTTCCACCTCGGCGCAAGCGCCACCCCTCAAGAGGGGAATTACAAACAAAAAACCATCCAAGGGTGGTTTTTTGTGTTATAATATAACCATGATAAACAAACATTTTTTTAAGACTCTGATTATTTTTGCAATTATGATAGCACTAGGGCTCTTAGCTGTTTATCTTGCAAAGTAGAGTAAATATGTTATAGTAGCTTTACCGCAAAGAAGACAGGCGAACATTTAAGTCCTGTTTAGTGGGTCGATATCTTTGACGGCGTAAGCCGTTTTTTTAATTGAAAATTAAAGAATTATGTTACAAAAATCAAAAAAAGAGGAAATGATAAAAGAGCTGGAAGGAGCCATAAAAGGTTCAGAATCTCTTGTCTTTGTAAACTTCCATGGTCTGAAAGTAGCTGACGAGACAGTCTTGCGTCGGGAACTACGAAACAAAGAAGTGGGGTACAAAGTTTCTAGGAAGACTCTTCTTGCTCGGGCGTTAAAAGGCAAAGCCGAGGGTGAGATTCCAGAATTGGCAGGAGAGGTCGCCATTGCATATTCCAAACCTGCCCGCAATGCTTCGCATAGCGATGCAGGCGGGGATACTACAATAGTGCCGCGCGAGATATACAACTTCCAAAAAACTCATAAGGGGATGTTGAGTATCCTAGGGGGGATATTTAATGGAAAGTTTGTAGACGGAGCATATATGATGGAATTGGCGACAATACCAAGTAAGGAAGTGTTACTTTCTAAATTGGCATTCTTGTTTAAGAGCCCTATGCAGCGTTTTGCATTTGCGGTAAGTGAAGTAGCAAAGGGGAAATAAATTAGGAATATGATCCCGTTAGAGGCCACGATCCACGAACGGGAGATGTTATTAAAATTATAAAATTAAATTTAAGTGGTAGAAAAATTTCTATGTATATCAATACACGGATCGGGATCTGCCTCTAACGGGATGGATAAAGATAAATTATTGGAATGGTTGGACAAGGCCACAACTCTAGAATTGAATGAAGTTGTTAAGGCAATAGAAGAAAAGTTCGGAGTGTCTGCGGCTGCTATCGCTGTAGCTTCCGCCGGCGCTGGCGGAAGCTAAGCTCCGGCCGCCGAAGAGCAGAGTGCGTATACCGTAGTCCTTGCTTCAGCTGGCGAACAGAAAATTGCCGTGATGAAAATAGTAAAAGAAATCCTAGGCCTTGGTCTGAAGGATGCTAAGGATTTAGTGGACGCTGCTCCGTCAACTCTAAAAGAGGGTATGAAGAAAGCTGAAGCTACTGAACTTAAGAAAAAGATTGAAGAAGCGGGGGGCAAAATTGAGCTTAAATAGCTCAATTTTGAGCCGCAGGTGTGAGAAGTCATGGGATGACTTCTCAAGCGCCGAGGCGGGGGCTGCACAAAATTCCAGCAGGAATTTATGTGTGGCCAGATAGAGTTAAAATAATCTTGCTAAATACAAAAAATGTAGTAAAGTAGACGTATATGAGAAAATATACGTCTGTTTTATTTGCTTTCGTCTTATTTATTACTTTATTAGGTTTTAATGCTAATTCTGCTAGTGCGACAAATTGTGCGCCTGGGGACTTATTTAGTTCAGCAACAGGCCAGCCTTGCAGTGGCACAAAAATGGAAGTTAACGGAGGAGCTGATTCTTCAGAAGACGGCGATGTATTGAAGTTTAATGATTTACTCAAAAATGGTTTTGCCATTGGCTCCAAAGGAGATGATGTTAGAATGTTGCAACAGTTTTTAAGAGACTTAGGTTATTACTTAGGTAAAATTGATGGCAACTACGGCAAAAGAACAGCGAGAGCAGTAAAAGATTTTCAAGACGATAACGATATTACCGCGCCACCAGTACCACCCATCGTCATAGAAGACCCATGTAAAATACGCCCTGACCTATCTTTTTGCAAGCCACAGTCAAGCTACCCTGTCATTAGCGGAATTAGCGGGCCGCAGTCGCTAAAAATAAATGAAGCGGGGACTTGGGTGGTAAAAGCTTCTGATTCAAGCGGGAGGAGTCTTGCTTATTCAGTTGTTTGGGGGGATGAATATTATAAAACAACTCAAAATAGTTTATCTGCTCCTATGGCTAGAGAGCAAGTAGCGACTTTTACGCATAGCTATATGCAAGCCGGCACATATACACCAATATTTACCGTAACCAATGATGCCGGACAAATTACGCAAGCTAGCCTATCTGTCAGTGTAGGCGGAACAAATTATTATTCTTCCGTTTCTGTTCTTTCGCCAAATGGCGGGGAGTATTTACAAAAAGGAGCGACACAGACAATTACATGGCAAGACAATAGCACCACTACTTGTCCGAAAGGAGCAAACTGCATCTCTGTTAAACTTTATGACATTAAGTTAGTCGCCTACAACCCTTCTTGCACCAGTCAAGCTTGTCCTGACTACCACATTACCTCACGTATCATTGCTAGTAGTGTCTATGGGTATTCGTACGACTGGAGTATTCCAAATTGTACAACTAGCAAACCATGTTCTTCAAATTTTGAAGTAGGCACGGGCGCTTACACAATCCAGATTTGCCAGTCCGGTACTGCTATTTGTGATTCAAGTGATTCGTATTTTAAAGTTATACCTGCCATTTTAACAAACAACCCACCAAAGATAGTTTCTTCTACTATTCAGGCTACCATTTTAGCTGAACAGTCAGCCAGCTTTAATTTTACGGCGACAGACCTTGAAAATGATGACCTTTCTTGGTCTGTTGATTGGGGAGATTATGCGAAATATAGCGGCATATACGGCACAAGCGGGGGTTCAACTGGGATTGCTTGCCCCGTTGGCGGAGTTAAACAAAACGGGACAAATTATAATTTTTCTCCTAGCTATACTTGGGCCAGTGTCGGAAACTACGAAGTTACGGTTTCGGTGAGTGATTGTCGTGGTGGCACAGACTCTTTAAAATTTAGAGTTAATGTTAGTAGTACGAAGGTTTATAACCTTTCGATTGATACTCCTTCTCCTCTTCCTAATGCCACAGTTGGAACTAGCTATAAAGTTGCCATAGATGCTTCTGGGGGAACTTTGCCTGTTGGTTATAATAGTAACGGTTATAATTGGTCAGTATCATCTGGCTACTTGCCTTATGGATTATCACTGTCATCTAGCGATCATGGCATGGTTATAACTGGGACACCGACCATGTACGGAATTTTCCATTTTTCTCTTACTGCTTCTTTTAATTCAAGTATAACCGGCTTTCAGTCCGCTACTAAGGAATTTATTCTGGCAGTAGACTCCGGAACAACTAAACGCAGTTTCTAGTATATATGGAAATTTTAGAGAAAATTTTAGGGAGTGGAGCTCGGGTTAAAATAATGAAGCTATTTTTGCTTAATCGCGGCAAAGGCTTTAAAACTAAAGATATTGCCAAAAGAAGCCGAGTCAGTCCGGAAGTTGTTCGCCGAGAAGTTAAGCTACTTGCTTCTGTTAATTTTATCAGAAAGCGTTCGTCTCTGTCTCCCGAGTGGTACTTTAATTCGTTTTTTAAATACGCTCCGGAATTCGAAGAGCTCTTGGTGCGGTCTGACACGTTAAACAAGCAAACTATATCTGATAATTTGAAAAATATCGGGCGAGTGAAGCTTCTTATTATTTCCGGCGTATTTATTAAAAGCGATAATAGCCGAGTGGATTTGCTTATTGTCGGAGATAAGCTTAAAAAAGGTGAAATTGAAAAAGGAGTTCGTAAACTCGAGGCTTTGATAGGTATGGAGCTCGTTTACGCTGTTTTTGACACTAAGGAGTTTATTTATAGGTTAAATATGTATGATAAGCTCATTCGAGACATTCTGGACTTCCCAAATGAGGTTATTTTGCAGGCAAAAGGCTTTGGGGAGTTATCCACAAAGTCCTCTTCGCAAGCCTTAAAAAAGGCCTGAAATTTGATATAATGGATATATAGAACTTTAATAAGGTCGAAACTTAAAAAGGTTTAATTATTAGCTTATTTTTTCATTATGAGTAACATTTGGCTTACATGGGGTGACGTTTTTAACGCCTCACTTCAAGATTTGTGGTGGGGAGTGGTTCAGTTCACTCCGAAGTTTTTAATGGCGGTTGTCTTCTTTATAATAGGTTGGGTTTTGGGCAATATAATTGCCAAGGCCATTGCGCAGGTCTTTAATGCTTTGAAAATAGACAGCCTTTTCAAGTCTATCGGAGCAGACGACTTCTTTAGGAGAGCAGGGATAAATTTCGATAGCGGTCGCTTTGTCGGACAAGTTACAAAGTGGTTTGTTGTCGTCGTTTTCCTTCTGCCTTCGCTCAACTTACTGGGACTCGACTACATCGCCTCATTCTTAAAAGATGATGTTTTAGGCTTCTTGCCTAAAGTTGTGGTTGCGGCTTTTGTTTTGATAATTGCCGCGCTTGTTTCTGAAGGTCTTTCTAAGGTAGTTATGACTACAGCAAGAACTATGAGCTTGACTTCATCCAATATGCTTGGCGCTTTAGCTAAGTATTCTGTTTGGGTTTTTGCTTTTATAATTGCATTAGGCCAGCTTGGGATAGCAGACTACTACATGAGTGTTCTCTTTACCGGCATCATTGCGATGCTCTCACTCGGTGGTGCTCTGGCCTTCGGCTTGGGTGGCAAAGAGGCAGCTTCTCGATTTATCGCTAAGCTCGGGGAAGAGGTTTCTCATAGAGGCTAAAAAGATTTCTATTAGATATTCACAAAAAAGATGTCAACAGTTGACATCTTTTTTGGTTTCGTCTATACTCCTTTAATCAGTATGAATATCACAAGAAACAGTTTAAAAAGGCGGCGCTAATAGCAGACTTCTTTTTTGTCTGTAGGCCGCCTAAAAGGCGGTTTTTTGTTTGTAAAATCAGGACGAATTGACACTTTGAAAATTGAAAAACTGTCGGGTTTTGAGGAGGGTCTTTTTAGCCCAGACAGGAAAAAGTCGTAGAAAACTTTTAGTAGCGAGCGGTCGTGAAAAATTTTTTAATTTCGATTTTGTTTTCGTCCTAATGAAAAGTTAGGATTTGTGGTTTTCAAATTTCTTAACAGGAAATTTAAGGGCGTACGGTGGATGCCTTGACTTTAAGAGGCGATGAAGGACGTGGCGTTGCTGCGATAAGCTTCGGGGAGACGCAAAGCAGTCTTTGATCCGGAGATTTCCGAATGGGGAAACCCTGTAGAGTAAACCTCTACAACCTTGAGCTTTATGTTCAAGGAGCATACCCTGGGAAGTGAAACATCTCAGTACCAGGAGGAGTAGAGAACAATAGTTATTTCCTAAGTAGCGGCGAGCGAAAAGGAAGAAGCCCAAACTCGAGTAGCAATACTCGGGGGTTGTAAGGTAACAATTTTTATTTATTTAAAGAAGAGTCAAAAAATAAATTATTAGCTTAAGTTCTTGGAAAAGGGCACCATAGAGGGTGATAGTCCCGTCTGCGAAAATAATTTATCTCTTTTATTGTTATTCTTGAGTACCCCAGGACATGAATGGCCGGGGGGAATCCAGCGGAACTAACCGCTAAGGCTAAATACTCTTAAAGATCGATAGTGAACTAGTACCGTGAGGGAAAGGTGAAAAGCAGCCCGATTAGGGCGGTGAAATAGACCTGAAACCGTATGTCTACAAGGAGTCGAACTCCGTCTTCGGATGGAGAACGGCGTGCCTATTGAAGAATGAGCCAACGAGTTTATGCATACTGCTAGGTTAAGTTGACTAAAACAACAAAGCCGAAGGGAAACCGAGTGTTAATAGCGCGACTGTATATTTATTTATACGGGTAGAATGCATAAGACCCGAAGCCAGGTGAGCTTGCCATGAGCAGGATGAAGTAGGTCGAAAGACTTATGGAGGTCCGAACGGGTAGATCGTACAACGTCTTCCGATGACTTGTGGTAAGGAGTGAAAAGCTAATCGAACCTGGTAATAGCTGGTTCTCTCCGAAATAGCTTTAGGGCTAGCGTCGTGTGTTTCTTTTGGGGGTAGAGCACTGGAAGGTTTCGACAGGGAGCAATCTCGCGAAACCTATCAAACTCCGAATACTAGAAGTAAGAACACGGCAGTTAGGCCATGGGGGCGAAGCTCCATTGGCCAAAAGGGAAACAGCCCGGATCTCTAAATAAGGTCCCTAAATATATACTAAGTGTAAGACAAGAAGGTGAAGTTTCTCAAACAATGAGGAGGTTGGCTTAGAAGCAGCCACCCTTTAAAGATAGCGTAACAGCTCACTCATCTAGAGATTTTGCGTCGAAAATAATTGGGGCTAAGTATATTACCGAATTTGAGGATTTTAATCCCCTTAGGGGGCCTAAAGTGGTAGGAGAGTGTTCCAATCCGCAGTGAAGGAGGACCCGTGAGGGCCTCTGGAGCGTTTGGAAGTAAGAATGTTGGCACAAGTAACCGCAATGATGCTGAGAACGCATCACGTCGAAAGATCAAGGTTTCCTTGGTAATGTCAATCAGCCAAGGGTTAGTCGGGCCTAAGGGAATGGCGAAAGCCGTACTCGATGGACAGCGGGTTAATATTCCCGCACTTCTGTATTTTGTGATGGGATGACGGAGTGTAGTATGTATCGCTCATTATTGGATTTGAAGTTTGTGTATTTAGGATGATGTGTAGGAAAATCCGCACGCTGCCTTTAATGGCGAATCCAAGATATATGAAAAATTTTATTCTTCGGGATAGGACAATGATACAAAGCACGCTTCCAAGAAAAATCTCCTAAACTTATGAATATAGAATCCGTACCGCAAACCGACACAGGTGATCAGGTCGAGTAGACCAAGACGAACGAGTGAGTGGTCCCCAAGGAACTCGGCAAAAAAGCAGCCGTAACTTCGGGATAAGGCTTGCCCCATATTTATTTATGGGGCCGCAGCGAAAGTATCTCTGGCAACTGTTTACCAAAAACACAGCTCCCTGCGAACTCGCAAGAGGATGTATAGGGGGTGACACCTGACCAATGCCAGAAGGTCAAATATCGCCTTTGTATGTAGCAATATGTATGGTGAGTGATATAAGCCCTGGTGAATGTCGGCCGTAACTATAACGGTCCTAAGGTAGCGAAATACCTTGTCGGGTAAGTTCCGACGCGCACGAATGGTGTAATGACTGGAGAACTGTCTCGGGGACCAGCTCGGTGAAAATACAATACCGGTGAAGATGCCGGTTAAGTGCAGT
>Ga0209000_1001543_pt1 | contig 14316 bp, 5 predicted proteins | sample RifGroD2_FD_183998 | JGI IMG/M metagenome (GOLD analysis project Ga0209000, IMG submission 183998) | Groundwater microbial communities from Rifle, Colorado, USA - Groundwater D2 (SPAdes) (version 2) | ecosystem: Environmental > Aquatic > Deep subsurface > Groundwater | place: Rifle, Colorado...
CTGCTTTCATAGTTTACTCTTATTGTTTCTGCTACTTCTTTCTTGCTTATCATATAGTTATATATTCTTGTTTCAAATATCCTATTATGAACACTCAACTTTCTACTTTCGTCTTTTTTTAGTATTGAATACATTACCGCTCTATTTATGGTCGGCTCATCTATATTGAAATCTACAGTTTCACCCTCTAGTATTATTTTTTCTACTAGTTTATATAGCTCTTCATTATTTTCTAGGTTCTTTATTAGGTCAGTAAATAGTGTGTTTTGCTCATATAATATCTCCTTCACTGCTTCCTGCAAGCCTTCCTTTGTGAATCTCTTATCTATCTTTTCATCTATTACCTTACATAGCTTGCTTACCAAAAATGGATACCCGCTTGTGTATGAGTATATCTCCTCGCTCATCTCACCTATATTCATCCCTGTTTTGTGGTCTGCCTCGTATTCTACTAGCATTGTGGCTATCTCCTCAGGGTTAAAGCTCATGTCTATATCAAAATCAGCAGCTACGTTCCATGGGCTGTTGTATTCGCCTTTTTGTAGTTTCTCGGCTTCGTTTTCTGTAAGTATTCTTCTATCTGATATGTGCACCTTTAGATTTTTTATATCGCTTACTCCTGCGAGGATTACTGATTTGAAGGTTTTATCTTTGTTGCTGCTCGCTGCTATATATTTTGCCCTGAGTTCCCCTATAAAGTCCATAAATACTACAAAGTTACTTGCTTTATCTACCTCATCTATCATGAGTATTATTTCTTTCTCATTTTCATCACACAATCTAGTTATTTCACTTGATACATCCTTCATGCTTTTCATGTCTGTTGCACCATATTTTAATAACTTTGCATATGTTTCTTTGTCTGTAAACCTAAAGCTTTCAGAAAATAGTCCGAATATTCCACTTGCAAAGCTTTCTTCGTCTTTGAACAGATAGCTTTTCCCTTCAAAGCTTATACTTATTACCATATATTTATCTGATAGCTTTTTTTCGAGCTTAGCTATCGTTGTTGTTTTCCCGAATTGTCTTGCTCTGTTTATTGTAAAATATAATCTTTCTTCTATTAGCATTTCTATTATCTTATCTATCTTAGTGCTTGTATCCACCATGTAGTGCTTTTCTGGTATACATGTTGTTGTTATATTAAACTTTTTCATTTTTTCACGCTCCATTTCCGATTTTCTATTAATTATATTATACATTATTAATAATTTAAAATCAACTCCATACCAAAAAAACTTTGGTATGGAGTTGATTTCTTTAATCGTACTCCTGTATCTTACCTTCTCTATCTATATAGTAAACTCCATTAACTTTAAACCTATGTGTCGCTTGGTCTAGTATATCGTCTCTTGTGAATATAGGTTTTACTCCTCCTGCATCTTTTGGTGCTACCAGCATTACTCTTCCTATGTTGTTTGCATCAAGACCAACGTAGTATTTGAAGTATTTTCTCTCATCTGGGTATGAATCTGCTGCGTAGCCTTCAATCGGTGATACTGTTCCTTTTTTGTAGGTTCCGTAGGTTTGTGTTATTATGTTTTCATCATCGTCTTCAGCTCTTACGTGTAGATACCATGTTCCGTCTTCTGTTTTTGGGTCTAAGGCTTGTGGGTTTGTATCTCCTGTAGTCCAGTTGCCCTCGTCTAGGGTTGAATCTGTATCCCACTGGTATTGCCAATTGTTTAGATTGTCTGATGTTATTGTTATATTTACATTTATATTGTCTGGTGATTTTGTCCTGCCTGTCGGATTAGCAGTTATTATTGGGCCTGTTTTGTTGAAGGTGTATAGATATGGTATTGATATTGCTCCTTTGTTTATTCCGTCATAGCTTACTAGCTTTAGAGTTTTGGTTTGTCCGTCGAGTCCGTCTATGTTTAGCGTTCCACCTATTGCTTCTGTGTCTGTGTTGTCTGGATTTGTTCCGTCTGTGGTGTAGTATGTATGTGCTACGTCTCCTGATGTGTTTGATACTGTTACTTCTTGTGCTGCATTATATGTTCCTGTTCCTGGGGATACTGTTGGTGCATTTGGTGGTGTTTTGTCTATGTTTATAACACTTAATGTTGCTGTTGTGCTTACGTTATTTGCTTCGTCTTTGCATTTTGCGTGTATCGAACAGTTTGCTGGTATCGTTAGTACTCCAGTATATGCTTGAAAACCTGTTAAATCTATTTGATACTCAGGTTCGAGCGAACCTGCTGGGTAGTTGATTACTACTGTTATATCTTGATTTGTCCAGTCTGTTGTACTTGGTGTAAATGTTGGAACGGCAGGTGGTGTGTTGTCTACTGTAAATGTTGCTCCGCTTGTTGGGGCGGAGGTGACGGTGTTGCCCGCTAGGTCTTGGGCAGTGGCAAGGGCTACTGTGGCAGTACCGTCGCCTGCTCCTACTGTGTGGGTGTAGGTGTATACTGTGGCGCTTGTTTTTGTCATGTTTGTGTTGGCGAGCGTGTTTGCCCCGCTTATGCTGATTTGCGGAATTGGGCTATCGGCGATTGGTTCGTCGAATGTTGATGTGATAATTACAGCTGTGCCAGTTTTGTAAGGGCTGGGTAGGCTGTAGGTTATATCTACTGTTGGTGAGGTGGTATCTTGATATATTTTATATACTCCATTTCCAATGGATTCTAGTACTTCTGTTTCTAACATTCGGAAAGCTGGACGTATACCATAAGCATAATTACTTCCTTGGGGAGAGGTGTTGCCATTACCATACCAAACTTTAGCCGTATCACCCGAATATGGTGTAATTAACCACATAAACAAATTTTCTCCTGCACTTGGAAAAATTCCTGAATCACGTGCTGTATTATATTCACTTTGCCTTAACAAACCTATGTACCTGTCTACGCTACTTGCCATTTCATTTGTCTCATTTCCTATATACCATGTACTATTTTTTATTAGTAATTTTTCTGCTGCCGTAAAATTATTGAAGTATGTATTATTTAAGTACCATGCTATATTATTACTATCACTAGGATTGTAAGTTTGAGTTCCATCTGGGTCAAATGCCCGTTTTTCCTTTATTCTATCCATTACTAATAATCCTTCCGATGGGTTTACTACTCGCCATGCCTCGCCATGAAACATTATCGTATTCCCTATATTTAGTTCTCCTATTGTCTTATCTATCCCTGCTGTACTTGGATAATAATACATACCAGACTTAGTATCATATTCAAAGATTGTAGACTCTAAGATTCGAAAAGCCGGACGAACACCACAAGACGTACCACCGGCGCTAGTCTGACTAACATTGCCAGCATCGGTTACGTATCGTACATTCGTCGTACTAAGACTTTTTCGTGTAATTAGCCACCACAATGCATATTCCCCTGAACTTGGAAATATGCCTGCTGCTTGTGCTGTATTATATTCACTTTCTCTTAACAATCCTATGTATGTGTTTACGCTACTTGCCGTTTCATTCGTCTCATTCCCTGTATACCATGTACTATTTTTTATTAGTGCTTTTTCTGTTGCAGGAAATGAATTATAGTATGTGTTATTTAGATAATACCCTATATTATTAGAATCACTAGGGTCGTAGGTATTCGTATTATTTGCATCAAATCCCATACTTGTCGTACTTTTTTGACTCACTACTAGCCCCTCTGCAGGTTTTAACACAGCAAATTGTCTGCCTCCAAACATTATTTTTGTACCTACTGGTAAGCCCCATAGCGGCATAGCAGCATGGGTTGTTGGCATTGGTGTTACTAGAGTTATAAGTATTGATACTATTAGAATACTTGAAATTATACGATATAGCGTTGACCTACCCTTAACTCCTGCTTCCTGCTTCCTGCTTCCTGCTTCCTGCTTCCTGCTTCCTGCTTCCTGCTTCCTGCTTCCTGCTTCCTGCTTCCTGCTTCCTGCTTCCTGCTTCCTGTCATATTTACCAGTCCTTTCTTTTTATCTTTAATAAAATAATTTTATACACTTAAACCTATATTGTCAAGTGGAATATAAATCTTTTTGTTCGTTTTTGTTGTTATATTTGAAGTTCAATCATTATTTGTGTTATTGGGTGTTATTGGGTGTTTTAGGTTATTTGGGTATGATAAATCAAGCCCATACGGTTATACTATCACCTCGTATATCTTCTTCCCGCCTACATCAACCCATTCCTTCGTATATTCCTTGCCTTTATTAAAGTTAAATACCACTAAATACCCTTCTCTTAAGCTTTGGCTTTCTAGATAGTCTTTTAGTTGCTCAAGTCCTGCTTCATGGTATTTTTCTCCTCGCCACCTTTTAAATTCTAGTATGTACTTCTTTTTATTATATGTTATTACCATATCCATTCTTTTTTCATAGCTTATTTGAGGTTCTATAAAATAAAATCCTGTTCCATTTATTATTGGTTTTACAAATGCTATTAGTAGTAGCCTACCTTGGCTCTCATAAAACCTTTCATCCTTGTTACTATAATTTTCTTTTATAAATTTTTGAAAACCCTGTAGTATTTCTTCTATTTCTAAGTCTCCCGTTTTTTCATTTATATAGTTATATCTAAAGTTATAGTCAGAAATATTTATTCTACTTGTTTCTATTTTTGAAACCATGTAGTTGTATATGTATATTTCAAATATTTTATTATGTATTTTGATTTTTTTATTTTTATCATTTATAATCCCATACATTACAGCTTTATCAATCGTTGGATTGGCTCTATTATAGTCCAACTCTTTACTCTCTACTAGTACCGAATATATTATTTTATACAATTCTCCATTATTCTCTAGATTTTTTATCAAATCATCAAATAGAGTGTTCTTTTCATCTAACATTATTTTTATAGCCTCTTGTATCCCATCTAAACTCCAATTTTTTTCCAACCTTTCATCTATCGTCTTGCATAGCTTACTCACCAAAAATGGATACCCGCTTGTGTATGAGTATATCTCCTCGCTCATCTCACCTATATTCATCCCTGTGTTGTAGTCTTTCTCGTATTCCACTAGCATTGTTGCTATCTCCTCTGGATTAAAGCTCATGTCTATATCAAAATCTGCTGCTACGTTCCATGGACTGTTGTATTCCCCTTTTTGTAACTTTTCTGCCTCGTTCCCTGTTAGTATTCTTCTATCTGATATGTGCACCTTTAGGTTTTTTATATCACTTACTCCTGCGAGGATTACTGATTTGAAGGTTTTGTCCATTTTATTTTGTGCGTTTATATATTTATCCCTGAGTTCCCCAATAAAGTCCATAAATACTACAAAGTTACTTGCTTTATCTACCTCATCTATCATAAGTATTATTTCTTTTTCACTTTCGTCACACAATCTCGTTATTTCCCTTGATACGTCCTTCATGCTTTTCATATCTGTTACGCCATACTTTAATAATTTGGCATATGTTTCTTTATCTGTAAACCTAAAGCTTTCAGAAAATAATTCAAATATGCCATTTGCAAAGCTTTCTTCGTCTTTGAACAGGTAGCTTTTTCCTTCAAAGCTTGTTTTAATTACTATGTATTTGTTTTCTAGTTTATTCATAAGCCTGAACATAGTCGTTGTTTTCCCGAATTGTCTTGCTCTGTTTATTGTGAAGTATTTCCCCTTATCTACTAGTATTTTTATTATCTTATCTACCTTCCCGCTTGTGTCTACCATATAGTGTTTTTCTGGTATACAAGTTGTTGTTATATTAAATTCTTTCATCCATTTCACTCTCCGTTTCCAATTATTAATAATTATATTATACATTATTAATAATTTAAAATCAACTCCATACCCAAAAAAACTTTGGTATGGAGTTGATTTCCTTAATCGTACTCCTGTATCTTCCCTTCTCTATCTATATAATAAACTCCACTAACTTTAAATCTATGTGTCGCTTGGTCTAGTATATCGTCTCTTGTGAATATTGGTTTTACTCCTCCTGCATCTTTTGGTGCTACTAGCATTACTCTTCCTATGTCGTTTGCATCAAGTCCTATATAGTATTTGAAGTATCTTCTTTCGTCTGCGTATGTGTCATCTGCATATTCAGCATCTATTGTTGCTGTTCCTTTTTTGTATGCTCCGTAGGTTTGCGTGGTTATGTTTGTGTTATTATCTGTTGCTCTTACGTGTAGGTACCATGTTCCGTTTGTGTTTTGGGTTATAGTTTCCGGCGTTGTGATTGGCATTTCTCCATCTGTCCATTTTGTATCGTCTAGTGTTTGATCTGTGTCCCATTGATATTTCCAGTTAGTTACCTCTGCTCCTCCTGGTGTTATTGTTAGTGCTACGCTTATGTCATCTGGGGCTTTTGCTCTGGCCGCTGGGTTTGCTGTTATCCCCGGTCCATTTTTTGCGAATGTGTATGTTGCTGTTGTTATTTCTGTTCCTAGATTTATTCCGTCATAGCTTACTAGTTTTAGTATTACTACGTCCCCATCATCTCCGTCTATTGTTATCGTCTGTGCACCTGTTACTTTTGTAGGTGTTGTAATATTGGGGTCTGATCCGTCTGTTGTGTAGTATGTATATGTTACATCTGTTGACGTATTTGATACTTCTATCATCTGTGCTGTGTTATATGTTCCTGTTGCTGGGCTTACTGTTGGTGCGCTTGGTGGTGTTCTGTCTATATTTGTCACGCTTAGGCTTGCTGATGTATTTTGGTTGCCTGATGCATCCGCACACTTTGTAAATATTGTATAGTTTTCTGTTATTGTGAATGGTACTGAGTAGTCTGTCCATATCCCTGTGTCTGTTATTTTATATTCTTTCGTAGCTACATCTCCCGGGTAGTTTATGGTTACTGTTACGTTGCCAGTTGTTTTTGTTGATGGATTTACTTCGAATGTTGGTGCTGCTGGTGGTGTATTGTCTACCGTGAATGTAGCTCCGCTTGTCGGGGCGGATGTGACGGTATTGCCGGCTAGGTCTTGGGCTGTGGCAAGGGCTACTGTGGCGGTGCCGTCGCCTGCTCCTATTGTATGGGTGTATGTGTATACTGTGGCGCTTGTTTTGGTCATGTTTGTGTTGGCGAGCGTGTTAGCTCCACTTATGCTGATTTGTGGTACTGGGGTGTCAGCTACTGGTTCGTCGAATGTGGCGGTGATGGTTACTGCTGTGCCGAATTTGTGTGGGGATGATGGGGTGTAGGTTATTGCTGATGTTGGTGGTACTGTATCAGCAAAAATTCTGTATACTCCATTACCTACAGAAATCAAAACTGTAGTTTCTAACATTTGCAAGGCAGGACGTACACCATACAAGTTGCTAGCAGTGGCACTCTCTCCCCAATACCCATAGCAATAACGGACATATGTAGAATTACCAGAATACGGTGTTATTGACCAAATTCTATCATATGTACTACCAGTAATTATGCCTGCTGTTCTTGCTGAATTACATTCGCTTTCTCTAAGTAGTCCTACTTTGGCAGTTACGCTACTAGCGGTTTCATTTGTTTCATTTCCGATGTACCATATGCCATTTTTTATGATTCCCTTTTCTTTCGATGCAAGTACATTATAGTATGTATTATTTAGATAATACCCTATGTTACTACCATCACTTGGATTATATGTTTGTGTATTATCTTGATCAAATGCTCGTCTGCCATCTATCTTATCTGCCACTACTAATCCTGTAGATGGATTCACCACCTTCCAAGCTTCACGGTGAAACATCAGTGTGTCCCCTACATTTAAAGTATTTAATGTTTTATCAGATCCTAATGTTCCTGGATAATAATACATTCCGGAATAGGCATCATATTCAAAAATTGTAGATTCCAAGATTCTAAAAGCGGGACGCACACCATACGTACCACTAACACCAGTTCCATTTGGGTTGCCGGCCGCATCCACTGCCCTTACCTTATTACTTTCAAAAGAATACTGAGTTATTAACCACCAATCAGTTCCAGTACCTTCTCCATTTCCAGGAAATATACCTGCTGCTTTGGCTGCATTGTACTCACTTTCTCTAAGTAGCCCTATACGTGTTATTACACTACTTGATGTTTCATTTAATTGATTTCCTATGTACCATGTACTATTTTTTATTAGTCCTTCTTCTGTCACTGGAAATTGGTAATAGTATGTATTATTTAGATAATACCCTATGTTATTAGTATCCCAAGGGTTATATATTTGTGTACCATCGCTGTCAAATTGCTCACCACTCACGTTTCTTAGACTTACAACTAACCCATCACTTGGGTTCACCACTGCAAACTGCCTACCTCCAAACATTATCCTCGCCCCTACTGGTAGGCTCGACAAGGGTGTCGCCTCCGCATGTGTTTTTGGCATTGGTGTTACTAAAGTTATAAGTATTGACATTATTAAAATGTACGATACTATACGATATAGCCTTGACTTTTCCTTAAGTCTTCCTGTCTTCCTGTCTTCCTGTCTTCCTGTCATATTTACCCGCCCTTTCTTTTAATCTTTAGTAAAATAATTGTATACCTTCTACCTATATTGTCAAGTGGTTTTAGAACTTTTTCTTCTTTTTTGTTGGTATGTTTTAGTTTTTCTTATTTCTCATGTAATCGGTAGTTCAAGCGATCATAGGCGTCCCGATGCCCTACAAGTACCTTTTTTTCGTTGGACTCAGGCATGCCTGAGTCTACTGGTTTTCTACACTCACACTATTACCTCATATATTCTCTTTCCTTTCACTTCAACCCATTCTCTCGTGTATTTCTTGCTTTTGTTGAAGCTAAATACTACCATATATCCTTCCTTCTCATTTTTTATTTCCATATACTCGGCTAGCTGGTTATATCCTCTTTCTTCGTATGCTTTTCCATGCCATATTTTTAGTTCTATTATGTATCTTTTTCTATTGTAGGTTACCATTATGTCCATTCTTTTATTTGTCCTTGTTTCCACTTCCACATCATAGAAGCCTGTGCCATTTATTATTGGTTTCATAAATGCTAGGAATATCAGCCTCCCTTTCTTTTCTACGAATTCTTCTGTTTCTTCACGGTATTCTTCTTTCATTAACTCTTGAAATTTTTCTAATAGTTTTAATATATCCAAATCTCCATCTTTTTTTATAAATTGATTTCTGCTTTCATAGTTTACTCTTATTGTTTCTGCTACTTCTTTCTTGCTTATCATATAGTTATATATTCTTGTTTCAAATATCCTATTATGAACACTCAACTTTCTACTTTCGTCTTTTTTTAGTATTGAATACATTACCGCTCTATTTATGGTCGGCTCATCTATATTGAAATCTACAGTTTCACCCTCTAGTATTATTTTTTCTACTAGTTTATATAGCTCTTCATTATTTTCTAGGTTCTTTATTAGGTCAGTAAATAGTGTGTTTTGCTCATATAATATCTCCTTCACTGCTTCCTGCAAGCCTTCCTTTGTGAATCTCTTATCTATCTTTTCATCTATTACCTTACATAGCTTGCTTACCAAAAATGGATACCCGCTTGTGTATGAGTATATCTCCTCGCTCATCTCACCTATATTCATCCCTGTTTTGTGGTCTGCCTCGTATTCTACTAGCATTGTGGCTATCTCCTCAGGGTTAAAGCTCATGTCTATATCAAAATCAGCAGCTACGTTCCATGGGCTGTTGTATTCGCCTTTTTGTAGTTTCTCGGCTTCGTTTTCTGTAAGTATTCTTCTATCTGATATGTGCACCTTTAGATTTTTTATATCGCTTACTCCTGCGAGGATTACTGATTTGAAGGTTTTATCTTTGTTGCTGCTCGCTGCTATATATTTTGCCCTGAGTTCCCCTATAAAGTCCATAAATACTACAAAGTTACTTGCTTTATCTACCTCATCTATCATGAGTATTATTTCTTTCTCATTTTCATCACACAATCTAGTTATTTCACTTGATACATCCTTCATGCTTTTCATGTCTGTTGCACCATATTTTAATAACTTTGCATATGTTTCTTTGTCTGTAAACCTAAAGCTTTCAGAAAATAGTCCGAATATTCCACTTGCAAAGCTTTCTTCGTCTTTGAACAGATAGCTTTTCCCTTCAAAGCTTATACTTATTACCATATATTTATCTGATAGCTTTTTTTCGAGCTTAGCTATCGTTGTTGTTTTCCCGAATTGTCTTGCTCTGTTTATTGTAAAATATAATCTTTCTTCTATTAGCATTTCTATTATCTTATCTATCTTAGTGCTTGTATCCACCATGTAGTGCTTTTCTGGTATACATGTTGTTGTTATATTAAACTTTTTCATTTTTTCACGCTCCATTTCCGATTTTCTATTAATTATATTATACATTATTAATAATTTAAAATCAACTCCATACCAAAAAAACTTTGGTATGGAGTTGATTTCTTTAATCGTACTCCTGTATCTTACCTTCTCTATCTATATAGTAAACTCCATTAACTTTAAACCTATGTGTCGCTTGGTCTAGTATATCGTCTCTTGTGAATATAGGTTTTACTCCTCCTGCATCTTTTGGTGCTACCAGCATTACTCTTCCTATGTTGTTTGCATCAAGACCAACGTAGTATTTGAAGTATTTTCTCTCATCTGGGTATGAATCTGCTGCGTAGCCTTCAATCGGTGATACTGTTCCTTTTTTGTAGGTTCCGTAGGTTTGTGTTATTATGTTTTCATCATCGTCTTCAGCTCTTACGTGTAGATACCATGTTCCGTCTTCTGTTTTTGGGTCTAAGGCTTGTGGGTTTGTATCTCCTGTAGTCCAGTTGCCCTCGTCTAGGGTTGAATCTGTATCCCACTGGTATTGCCAATTGTTTAGATTGTCTGATGTTATTGTTATATTTACATTTATATTGTCTGGTGATTTTGTCCTGCCTGTCGGATTAGCAGTTATTATTGGGCCTGTTTTGTTGAAGGTGTATAGATATGGTATTGATATTGCTCCTTTGTTTATTCCGTCATAGCTTACTAGCTTTAGAGTTTTGGTTTGTCCGTCGAGTCCGTCTATGTTTAGCGTTCCACCTATTGCTTCTGTGTCTGTGTTGTCTGGATTTGTTCCGTCTGTGGTGTAGTATGTATGTGCTACGTCTCCTGATGTGTTTGATACTGTTACTTCTTGTGCTGCATTATATGTTCCTGTTCCTGGGGATACTGTTGGTGCATTTGGTGGTGTTTTGTCTATGTTTATAACACTTAATGTTGCTGTTGTGCTTACGTTATTTGCTTCGTCTTTGCATTTTGCGTGTATCGAACAGTTTGCTGGTATCGTTAGTACTCCAGTATATGCTTGAAAACCTGTTAAATCTATTTGATACTCAGGTTCGAGCGAACCTGCTGGGTAGTTGATTACTACTGTTATATCTTGATTTGTCCAGTCTGTTGTACTTGGTGTAAATGTTGGAACGGCAGGTGGTGTGTTGTCTACTGTAAATGTTGCTCCGCTTGTTGGGGCGGAGGTGACGGTGTTGCCCGCTAGGTCTTGGGCAGTGGCAAGGGCTACTGTGGCAGTACCGTCGCCTGCTCCTACTGTGTGGGTGTAGGTGTATACTGTGGCGCTTGTTTTTGTCATGTTTGTGTTGGCGAGCGTGTTTGCCCCGCTTATGCTGATTTGCGGAATTGGGCTATCGGCGATTGGTTCGTCGAATGTTGATGTGATAATTACAGCTGTGCCAGTTTTGTAAGGGCTGGGTAGGCTGTAGGTTATATCTACTGTTGGTGAGGTGGTATCTTGATATATTTTATATACTCCATTTCCAATGGATTCTAGTACTTCTGTTTCTAACATTCGGAAAGCTGGACGTATACCATAAGCATAATTACTTCCTTGGGGAGAGGTGTTGCCATTACCATACCAAACTTTAGCCGTATCACCCGAATATGGTGTAATTAACCACATAAACAAATTTTCTCCTGCACTTGGAAAAATTCCTGAATCACGTGCTGTATTATATTCACTTTGCCTTAACAAACCTATGTACCTGTCTACGCTACTTGCCATTTCATTTGTCTCATTTCCTATATACCATGTACTATTTTTTATTAGTAATTTTTCTGCTGCCGTAAAATTATTGAAGTATGTATTATTTAAGTACCATGCTATATTATTACTATCACTAGGATTGTAAGTTTGAGTTCCATCTGGGTCAAATGCCCGTTTTTCCTTTATTCTATCCATTACTAATAATCCTTCCGATGGGTTTACTACTCGCCATGCCTCGCCATGAAACATTATCGTATTCCCTATATTTAGTTCTCCTATTGTCTTATCTATCCCTGCTGTACTTGGATAATAATACATACCAGACTTAGTATCATATTCAAAGATTGTAGACTCTAAGATTCGAAAAGCCGGACGAACACCACAAGACGTACCACCGGCGCTAGTCTGACTAACATTGCCAGCATCGGTTACGTATCGTACATTCGTCGTACTAAGACTTTTTCGTGTAATTAGCCACCACAATGCATATTCCCCTGAACTTGGAAATATGCCTGCTGCTTGTGCTGTATTATATTCACTTTCTCTTAACAATCCTATGTATGTGTTTACGCTACTTGCCGTTTCATTCGTCTCATTCCCTGTATACCATGTACTATTTTTTATTAGTGCTTTTTCTGTTGCAGGAAATGAATTATAGTATGTGTTATTTAGATAATACCCTATATTATTAGAATCACTAGGGTCGTAGGTATTCGTATTATTTGCATCAAATCCCATACTTGTCGTACTTTTTTGACTCACTACTAGCCCCTCTGCAGGTTTTAACACAGCAAATTGTCTGCCTCCAAACATTATTTTTGTACCTACTGGTAAGCCCCATAGCGGCATAGCAGCATGGGTTGTTGGCATTGGTGTTACTAGAGTTATAAGTATTGATACTATTAGAATACTTGAAATTATACGATATAGCGTTGACCTACCCTTAACTCCTGCTTCCTGCTTCCTGCTTCCTGCTTCCTGCTTCCTGCTTCCTGCTTCCTGCTTCCTGCTTCCTGCTTCCTGCTTCCTGCTTCCTGCTTCCTGCTTCCTGTCATATTTACCAGTCCTTTCTTTTTATCTTTAATAAAATAATTTTATACACTTAAACCTATATTGTCAAGTGGAATATAAATCTTTTTGTTCGTTTTTGTTGTTATATTTGAAGTTCAATCATTATTTGTGTTATTGGGTGTTATTGGGTGTTTTAGGTTATTTGGGTATGATAAATCAAGCCCATACGGTTATACTATCACCTCGTATATCTTCTTCCCGCCTACATCAACCCATTCCTTCGTATATTCCTTGCCTTTATTAAAGTTAAATACCACTAAATACCCTTCTCTTAAGCTTTGGCTTTCTAGATAGTCTTTTAGTTGCTCAAGTCCTGCTTCATGGTATTTTTCTCCTCGCCACCTTTTAAATTCTAGTATGTACTTCTTTTTATTATATGTTATTACCATATCCATTCTTTTTTCATAGCTTATTTGAGGTTCTATAAAATAAAATCCTGTTCCATTTATTATTGGTTTTACAAATGCTATTAGTAGTAGCCTACCTTGGCTCTCATAAAACCTTTCATCCTTGTTACTATAATTTTCTTTTATAAATTTTTGAAAACCCTGTAGTATTTCTTCTATTTCTAAGTCTCCCGTTTTTTCATTTATATAGTTATATCTAAAGTTATAGTCAGAAATATTTATTCTACTTGTTTCTATTTTTGAAACCATGTAGTTGTATATGTATATTTCAAATATTTTATTATGTATTTTGATTTTTTTATTTTTATCATTTATAATCCCATACATTACAGCTTTATCAATCGTTGGATTGGCTCTATTATAGTCCAACTCTTTACTCTCTACTAGTACCGAATATATTATTTTATACAATTCTCCATTATTCTCTAGATTTTTTATCAAATCATCAAATAGAGTGTTCTTTTCATCTAACATTATTTTTATAGCCTCTTGTATCCCATCTAAACTCCAATTTTTTTCCAACCTTTCATCTATCGTCTTGCATAGCTTACTCACCAAAAATGGATACCCGCTTGTGTATGAGTATATCTCCTCGCTCATCTCACCTATATTCATCCCTGTGTTGTAGTCTTTCTCGTATTCCACTAGCATTGTTGCTATCTCCTCTGGATTAAAGCTCATGTCTATATCAAAATCTGCTGCTACGTTCCATGGACTGTTGTATTCCCCTTTTTGTAACTTTTCTGCCTCGTTCCCTGTTAGTATTCTTCTATCTGATATGTGCACCTTTAGGTTTTTTATATCACTTACTCCTGCGAGGATTACTGATTTGAAGGTTTTGTCCATTTTATTTTGTGCGTTTATATATTTATCCCTGAGTTCCCCAATAAAGTCCATAAATACTACAAAGTTACTTGCTTTATCTACCTCATCTATCATAAGTATTATTTCTT
>Ga0209000_1001544_pt1 | contig 14315 bp, 12 predicted proteins | sample RifGroD2_FD_183998 | JGI IMG/M metagenome (GOLD analysis project Ga0209000, IMG submission 183998) | Groundwater microbial communities from Rifle, Colorado, USA - Groundwater D2 (SPAdes) (version 2) | ecosystem: Environmental > Aquatic > Deep subsurface > Groundwater | place: Rifle, Colorado...
ATTTTTCTATCAAGTTGACTAAAGGACTGTTCAACAGTCATTTCAAAGGGAGATAAATCAAAAACGGTAAAAAGAATCGCAAAGATCAATATTATTACAAGCAAAATAATTTCAATTCTAGTAATTTTATATTTCATTCTAATCCAATCCCCTATCGTATTTTATAAAACATATATTCATATTCTATCACACACGATAAATGAAATACAGGTGCATCTGTCCTATTCAACATAATCCTAATGGAAATTGCATATTTCTCTCTCATAAAGAGGGTTTATAAAACATTTTCTGCATAAAAAAGTTACACGGTTGCATTAAAGCACAAATAAAAGTCAGAAAATTGTTCATCACATTCTTCTGACTTATTATTATTTATTACTTGCTTACTTTTCTTGCTTTAAAGTCTTCATCAATAGCGTTCTTCCAATCCGCATTCATCGATTTATGCGTTCTCAAGGTATCAATTGCATCACTGATGACTTCATAATTCAATACAGTACCTTCACTGTCAGAATGATAATTAGCTGCACGATCTGCATGGATTCCGAATCTGGCTGCAGTTTCCACTGCATCGATATTCGCACCTAAGAAAATAAATTCCCAACCGAACTGTTCCTTCTGCTTTTCAATCAAGTTTTTAATATCACCATAAGAGAATTGACGACTTGCGTTCTCCATTCCATCAGTCGTGATAATGAAAATAACCTTCTCAGCTTTTTCATGTTCGCTTTGCATCTGCTGGATGCGGTTAATCTTGACAATGCCTCTTCCAATCGCGTCTAATAGCGCAGTTGAGCCTCTGACATAATATTCCTTTGAAGTGATTGGATTGACATGCTTGATATCCAATCTGTTATGAAGGACTTCAAACGCATGATCAAATAATACTGTTGAAATCGTTGCTTCACCTTCAACATGCTTCTGTTTTTCAAGCATGGTGTTGAATCCGCCGATTGTATCCTTTTCAAGCCCTGACATTGAACCGCTTCGATCTAAGATAAATACAATTTCCGTTAATCCTTTTCTCATTTCGTGTTACCCCTTTTCTTTTATGTCTATAGGATAACATGGATGAAAATTGAAATGGTCGCCCATGAAGCGACATCGAAAATCTGAATTTAAGAACCGCCGAGTTCCTTTAGGTTATAAAAGAAAAGCACCTTGTTGATCTCATAGATGTCATAAATCTTATGTTCGATGAAATACATGAAAATAATATCTGATAGATTGCTCTTGGTTAAAGCGAATCCTGCTCGTCCGATTAAATCCTTAGTTTCATCTAAATTGAGATGAAGAGCAACCGATAAAGCAATCGCAGTCATCTTGCTTGGCTGATAATCCTTATTGCTTCTGATTTTAGAGAATAGTTTGCGGTCGATATTGGCAAGGTGATAGATTTCAGCGTCTTTTTTACCTCGTTCATCAATCAGGCGGAGGAGCGCTTCAGAAAAAGTTTCTCCAATCTCGTCACTCAAGTCTTTCCATTCCCGTTTTTTTTGTATAGATATATTCTCTGACCTAGAGACTATTGGTTGATATTCTTCCTCATCGGGAATCATTGAAAGATTGATATCACTGCTAAAGAATTTCATTTCATGTTCTTCAATGTAGTTTTTATCAATATAAGCACTGATCTTATCGAAAAGTTTCTCTGAAAGTTTAAAAGATGATTCATCGTAAACGACAAGATAAACTGTCATTTCATGCGTGTTTAGAAAGCTCTGGATGACTTCGGTCGCTATCTTAAGTGCTTTATCCTTGGGGAACCCATAGGTTCCTGTCGATATCAAAGGAAATGCGATGGATGCGCATTGGTTTATATCAGCAAGCTTTAAGGATTCTTCATAACATTTTTGAAGAAGTTCAAATTCGTTATGCTTTCCATCAACCCATGCAGGTCCGACCGTATGAATGACAAACTTGGCGTTCAATTGAAAAGCCTTTGTCAGTTTAGCGTCTCCGACATTGATTTTTCCTATCTCTTTTCTTGCGACAATCAGCTCAGGACCAGCTGCCTGATGGATCAATAGATCAACGCTTCCTCCGATGATCGGCATCGGGTTTGCAGAATTCACAATGGCATCCGCATACATTTTCGTGATATCATTCCTTACAATTTCAAATGGCATTATAATTTTCCCCTTATATTGAATGTGGCAAGTATCGGATAATGATCTGAAAGATAACGATGTTCTTTTTGATGATGAATGATGTTGAAACTATCGATAGCGATTAAATCGTTATAAAATATATAATCGATAGGCTCACCTTGAACCTGATTGGTGAATCCATGGAAGGTCAATTGAATATTTTTCTTGTTTTCGTAAACAGAGTGAAAAACTTGAGATAAGTAGTTGATGGTAGCGGATGACGGGAGCTGGTTGAAATCACCGGTCAGGATCAATGCTCCCTTGTATTTTTGTTCGATTTTTCTCATATATGAAACTAAATGTTTAGCCTGTTCAAAACAGACCTGATCAGATGCGTAGTCTAGATGCGTGTTGAAAAAGATAAGGATTTCCTGATCTTTGGTTATTAGAACGACATATGTCGCTATCCTGGGATACTTGCTACCTGGAACCATCGATTCAACGAGCGGTGTCTCAGATAACCAAAACGTATTTGTTTCAAGGACTTCAGCTATTCCTTTTTTGATAAAAACAGGAATTGCTTCTCCCCGTTCATCTCTTCCGATACCGAAGCTGTCATAATTTGTTAAGGATTCTTTTAACTCATCATACATGTCTTTATTCGCTTCCTGGAATCCGATATAGTCATAGTTTGATGCATTCAAATACTCAAAAACATCTTTCTTTCTAAAATCCCATGCATGAATGCCGTCATTTAGAACATTGACTCTCAAATTAAAGCTTACTATAGATTTCATGCTCGATTCACCTGCCTATATTCATTATAGCATTTAATTATTTATGGTCATTTTCCAAAAAAATGATAAAATAAGGCGAAGGACGTGAACGCATGCCTAAAATATTTATTGCAGGTGATTCAACAGCAGCAATCAAGCTTGAAGAGAAAAGACCCGAATCCGGTTGGGGAGAATTTTTAGCGGATTTTATCAGTCCTTATCTTGAAGTGCGCAATTTCGCTCAAAATGGCAGAAGCTCAAAATCCTTCATCGAAGAGGGAATACTCGATCAAATTGATAAAGAAATCACTAAGGATGATTATCTGCTCATCCAGTTCGGTCATAACGATGAAAAAAAAGATGATCCAAAGCGTTATACGACTGCATATGGAACCTATCAAGAAAATCTATTGAAACTTATCTTAACTGCAAGAAGACATGAAGCTATCCCCATTCTCATCACCTCAATCACCAGACGAAGATTCATCGATAAGGAATATATCGACCCGAACGCTCTTGGTGAATATCCGATGGCGATGCTGGATGTCGCTAAAAAATATGATGTATTGTATATCGATATGTTTAAAATATCTCAAAAACTATTACAGGATCTCGGTGACGGTGGTTCCAGACAGTTATTCATGCATTTTAAACCAAATGAATCCGTAAATTATCCGAATGGTTTGGAAGATAACACGCATTTCAATCCTTATGGAGCAAAAACGATGGCATCCATCATCGCTCAAGAACTCAAAAAAATCATATAATGACTTGATATAAATCAAAAGCCGCAAATTGCGGCTTTTTGCTTCTAATTAAGTATTCCCGTTACCGAAAACTGAATTGAATTGTCTTGCTACACGAACAAATGTCGTGCACTTCGATAATTGTTTCAAGGATGGAGCTCCAACATAGGTGCATGTCGATCTGATTCCTCCAAGAATATCCTTGACCGTCGCTTCAATTTCTCCCCGATAAGGAATGGCGACTGTTTTTCCTTCAGAGCTTCTATATTCAGCAACTTCACCGAAATGCTTCTTCATCGCAGTCTCGCTGCTCATCCCGTAGAACTTGACGAATTTTTTGAGTTCATAAATCTGTTCTAGTGTTTCAGGATGTCTTTGTCCTGTAAAATGACTTTCTGTAATGATGGTTCCCCCACCTTCGTTATGACCTGCGAACATTCCGCCAAGCATCACGAAATCGGCGCCAGCGCCAAAGGCCTTAGCGACATCACCCGGGCAGGTGCATCCACCATCAGAAATGATATGCGCGCCTAAACCGTGCGCAGCATCCGCACATTCAATGATTGCAGATAATTGAGGGTATCCGACACCAGTTTGAATTCTAGTTGTGCATACGCTGCCTGGCCCGATGCCGACCTTGACAATATCTGCGCCTCTTAAAATCAATTCCTGAGTCATATCCGCGGTAACGACGTTACCTGCAATGATGATATGCTCTGGGTATGCTTTTCTGACCTTTTCAACGAAGTCGCCAAAGTGTTCAGAGTATCCATTTGCAACATCAATGCAGATGAATTGAATATTTTTAAACGTTTTTAAGATTAAAACAAGTTTTTCATAGTCAAGCGCGTTGGTTCCCGTACTGACTGCATAATATTGCGGGTTTAATTCATTTTGAAATTTCTCTAACTGTTCAAGGGTATAGGATTTGACGAAGCAGGTAAATAAAGCATGTTTTTGTAAAGCTAGAGCAATCTCGATGGTACCGACACCGTCCATGTTGGACGCCATGATGGGTACGCCTTTCCAGGTTTTCTGGCTATGTTTGAATTGATATTCTCTCATTAAATCAACGTTTTTACGACTTGCTAAAGTCGAGCGTTTCGGGCGGATCAACACATCACTGAAATCAAGCTTTCTGTCATCTTCTATTCTCATTCAAATATCCCCTTTTCATCCATCTAGATTTTTAAGGAGCAGCTTCATTTTGAAATCTGCTACATGATTATTGTAACATTTTTAGTGTGGATTGATACACCTGTTTTTATGAGATTTTCTTAATTCTTTCAGACTCTATATTTATAAAATATAACATGAATTGCTATTGAGTTGTAACAACCGCTTGATATGGCTATTTTTTTATATTTATGCAAAAAAAATAGACAAGTCTATTTGATTCGACCTTGCCTATGATTGGTTAATTAGATATGATGTGTGACTCTGATTTCAACTAACATGTAGTTTGCGTGAATAATGATATCGGCATCTGGCATTTCATTTGGAAGCTCGTAACTCCATCCGATAAATAGATACCCTTCACGGACTGGAGCCTCTGGGGCTTCATAATCTGAAAGGTCAGCACCTGTCACATAGTTGTCGGCATGGATGGTATTTCCATTATGATCTTCATAAGTGATGTCATGAATTTCAAGTGTAGTCGCTTTAGCTTCTGAGATCATTAGTGTGTATACAGATGCAACCAAGAGTATAGTTAAAACCATGAGAATAGTTTTCATCGACTAAACCGCCTTTCACTAAATGTCTGCTCTTTTCCTTTTATGCCTACATTATACTGATAGATTGTTTCTTATTTGTGATGAAATTATTAAATATTTCTTAAATCATTATCTTTCTTGGCGATGAATTAACTGATTTAAATGTTTTAGGAATCTTGTTGCCTGGTTTGCTGATTCAATCTTTTCAAGATCTGATTGAGCATCGATGATTGCCTGGCTGTCTGAGATTTTTTGAAGGGTGAAAATAGTCTTCTCATCAAATAACACACACATGAGATGCTGCTGTTCGACATGGCAGACTGCTTGTGTTCTAATATAGGTCTTTTGACTGGGTATGCTGAATCTCATCAGTGTATCAAAAGGGTTTGGAAGCACTTGGGAAACAAAATATTCCAGTTTTCGGTAGTCGTATTTATGAATGAACAACTTGATTTGATCATCATCAAGTGACATTGTATTTGAATCCATGTGATTGTCTTGAGCAAACTGATTTGAAAACATGATTTTCATTTCACGTTTCTTATGATCATAGCTCAGGTGGAATATCCATGGCACTTGATATTGCATCATTTCGCACCTACTTTCAAAATGATTATACCAAATGTTAGTTTCTTTACTATTTCTTAAATATTAAGATTTTCTTAATTAAAAAGAGTGAACTCATGGTTCACTCTATGGATTGTTTGTTAACGCCTAGTTTATAACCGAAACCCCACATCGTCATAATGACTTTGGGATTTGATGGATCATCTTCAATTTTTTCTCTAAGTCTTCTAATGTGTACGTTGATGACATTATCATTATAGTAATATTCTTCTCCCCAAATGCTTCTATACATCAATTGCTTGGAAAATGTTTGATCGGGATGTGTCAAGAGAAGTTTGAATATCTCAAATTCCTTCAAGGTGAGATCGATAAGTTCACCATTCTTCTTCACTTCGTAATTATTCAAGTTAACTTCCAGATTTGCAATCTGATATTTTTGTTTTGGATCTTTTTCAATCGATTTTTGGGAACGTCTCAAAACTGCCTTGACTCTTGCCACCAGTTCCAACATAGAGAATGGTTTGGATAGATAATCATCTGCCCCTAGTCCTAAATTGATTGCCTTTTCAACATCGGAATCCTTTGTGGAAATGATGATGACTGGTATGTCACCTTTCATTCTGATGTGTTTTAAAACATCCTCGCCGCTCTTGACCGGCAACATCAAATCCAATAGAACTGCATCAAATGAATTGACATTGAATTGATCGATGGCATCTTGACCGTTAAAAACAGCTTTGGTCTCGAACATTTCTTCCTTGAGTTTGGTTTCAATGCTTTTACTGATGAGAATGTTATCTTCAACAATTAGTATTTTCTGTTTCATTATGACACCGTTCATCTTCAACAAAAGTTTCGGATTCCCTTCCTATTTGATTACGCCTGGTTGATACAGTCATTATATCATAGTTATTTGTCTGTGCGCATGATTTATAAATATTTGCGCCCTAATGGCGTGGGGGATTGCCATCAGGGCACGTTGGCACAAATCATCCATCATAAATTTTCAATAAAGGGAAAATTTTAGAATCAAAATGAAATGTAGATGCCAACACCCTCATTATACCCGATAAATGCGCTTTTAAATCTTAAGATTATATTAATTTTGAAAGAATCTCGATTGAATCATGAAGTAAAGTGCTTAAATAACCCCTGATTATCGATATGAAAACTAGGTCATTGTGTGGCAGTTGATGTCCTTGGTGACTGTTTCACAACTACATTTTAACATCTAATCATTAATAGCAACAGGGCGTATATGTCCTATAATGAAAAAAGTTCATAAAAAATACTTAAATTATGTGAAAGTAGTGTCTTCTAACTAAAAAAGGACATATCTTTCGATATATCCTCTTTAAATGTTATGCTGTATAACTAAAAGATAATGTTTGACTCTTTTCAGAGATTCTTCCGACAAAGTCAACTGCTTGAACCTGAACTGCGTAAGTATTTCCTGCAGTAAGTCCAGTTAGGATCACCTGATTCATTCTGACATATTTATGAAACACGCCATCTAGAAAGATTGCATATTCCTCAACGCCGTAATCATCAGTTCCCTTGGTCCAATAAATCGAGTTTTTCAGCGTGCCAATCGTTAATCCAACTGGTTGATCTGGTCTTTCTTTATCCAAAGTCGCGAAATCCTGTTGATAAACTCTGACATAGTCGATTTCCAAAGTTGATGGGAATGCAGTATTGTCCACACCCTGAGATCCACCCCATGTTCCTCCGACAGCTAAATTCAAAATCAAGAAAAATTGCTGATCGAATGGGAATGCTTCCTGGTATGGAACTTCTGAATTGAAAACCGGAACATAATTGAAATCGCCAAATTTGTAATCATCAACGTATACTTTGATGCTTCCAGGCGTCCAAATCATTTCATAATCATGGAATTCAGTCTCAGCATTTTGAATGACTCTTGAAAACCCGATTTGATTTCCGAGATTATGATTGAACTTTTCAGTATGAATGGTTGTGTAAATACGATTTTCATCATAACCGACATATTCATTGATATCGATTTCACCGCTATTTGGCCAACCGCCATAGGCATTCATTAATGGCATCATCCAAATCGCACCCCACATGCCTCTACCTGCTGGCATTTTGGCACCGACTTTGATTCTGACATACTTGAAGTTGCCTTTATACTTGGTGTTCAGGCGTGAGGATGTGTATTCCTTGCCCATGTAGCTTTCTTTCTTTGCTGTGATGACTAACTTGCCATCTACAATCTCCGTGTTGTTTCTTGTGTAATACTGGAGTTCCTGATTTCCGCCGCCATAACCGCCATCTTCAAAATTCCATTTGGTCTCATCGACGACATCGCCATCAAATTCATCCGCCCAAATGCAGGTCCAACCATCCTCGAGCGTTGGATTTTCACAGTCATCTACCGCGACTAGCGGTTCAAGACCATTCGGTATAACTGTTTCTATCACTGTTTCTTCTTCAGGTTCGCACCCGACGAGAATAAATAACATTAAAATGAGAATAATTAATTTCTTCATGAAGCCTCCTAAAAGATTATTCGCCTGTAATACCAGTACGATCGATACTTTCTACGAAATAGCGCTGCGCTATAAAGTATAACACAAGTAAGGGTAAAATCGTTAGCATATTACCAGCAAGTAATATTGCTTCATTGAGTTCCGCTCCTGGAGTTCCTGGTGGGAACAGCGTCGAATACGATGCTCTAAATGCTTGAAGCTTGAGTGGAAGCGTAACCTGTCCACCAACATACAATGCTGTAACAAACGTTTCATTCCAATACCAGACAAAACTAAATAAAAATACAATAATGAAGGAAGGAATCGCAAGTGGAATCGCAATTCTCGTAAATATCCTGAAATGCGATGCACCATCCACTTCCGCTGATTCCATCAAGACACCTGGTATGGTCTTGAAGAATTGATAGAAAATCAAGATGTAAATCGCTGCGTTGATGCCTTGTCCAAAGATTGCAGGGATGATCATCGCAGATTGCGTGCTCATCAACCCTAAATTTCTAAAAACAAGCATATTGGCGACCATGGTCACTTGTGAAGGGAGAATAAATGTCGCTAACATCAGCCCGAACATCACTTTCTTCAATGGGAAATTGAACTTCGCGAATCCGTATCCGATGATTGCTGATGAAATCGTCACAGACAAACTGACCTTTAAGACATAGCTTGTCGTTGAGACTACAGATTGCGGCAATAATAGAACTTGAATCGCTCTGTTATAGTTTTCGAACTGCAGCGTGCTTGGAATCCATTTGATACCCGGATTGATTAAATCATCCACGCTCATGAAGGAATTGACCGTCATGAACAAGACTGGATAAAGATAAATATAACTAAAACTGATGAGAAGCGTATAAATGACTAGCTTATAAACAAATCCATCGACGAAATTCATACCGAACAGGAACTTTCTAGCCTTGATTTTGAAATGTTTCATATCGAAATTTTTCATAGGTTAGCGCTCCCTTCTCTTGAATGTCATGACACCGACGAAAATGAGCATGATGATGACCATCAAAAGGAAATAAATCCAGGCGATGGCAGCTGCGAATCCATATCCATACCAAAAGGCTGAGTCAGGCGCTCCGACAAGCATATGCGTTCTCGCTTGATCCAATATACCGCCAGCTTCAACAAACAAGCTCATGGAAACGACGATATAGATGATAGCAACCGTGATGAGCGGTTTGATGGATGGAAGTGTAATCTTCCAGAAGCGGTCCCATGGGGACGCTCCATCGATCGATGCCGCTTCATAAATGGAAATATCAATCTTTTGCAGACCGGCAAGGAAAATCAAGATCGGAATACCCGCATACCAAAGGATGAGCAGCATGGATGTCAATAAGGATTCCAATGGATTTGCAATCCAAGGTCCTAAATTCTCAGAAATGTAAATCAGTACCGAGCTGTTTTGCAGGGAAGGAAGCGATGTCGCGTCCTGATTGGAAAGTTCAGCGATGACCGGACCGGTTGAAATAACGACCGGAAGGAAGAAGATTGTTCTCCAAATGCCCTTCATCTTGATCGGATTGTTGATCAATACTGCAATCATGATCGAGAAGACGACAACCAAAGGAACTGAAATGACCATTCTGCCAAGATAAGTGCCAAATAATGGCAATAACGTCTGGCTTCTAAAGATATTCAAGTAATTCTGGAATCCCACAAATGTTGTAACCAGTCCAGTCTGCAAATTATAATATGCAGTCTGGAAGCTCAAATAAAGCGAATAAAACATCGGATAAAGCGTGAAAATCAAATATCCGACTATCCACAGGGAGATAAAGAGCAATCCATAAAACGCTTCTCTATTCTTTCTGGTGATCTTGATCTTGATGAAACTGAATAGTATCAATTTCTGGCCTTCCGTGCGGACGATATACTTATAAACAAAACGGAAAGGGAAAAATACTTTTCCAAGGATTGTATTGATTTTCAATCTTATGTTGTAGCTTTTATCCCAAAAGTTGACAATTACGTCCCGTATTTTAGCAAAAAACTTTTTGACTGCCTTTACGATATTTTTAAAGAATGAACCGATTTTAACAAAGAACTTTTTGACAGCGCCTAATAATTTTCTCATGGGAGCACCACCTCATAGCTTCTTGCTTCAATCAAGTTGCCATCATCGATCTTATGCGTGTAGTTGTAGTTGATATATATCTCTACACCGTTAGAATAGGTCACCAAGACCAATCCGGTCGATATGACCACTCTGGATTCAATATAAGCTCCAACAACATGCTTAAGCGCGTCATTGACGTAATGATAAGCTTCAACAATATCTTCCTCATAATCAGAAAGGGTTGTCGTGTAGAACACGTTGGATGGGGTATATCTCATCTTGTAGGTCTGTTCATAGGTTAAAACATAGTTTGGATTGACTGCGAAGTCAACCATGGTTAAGAATCTGTCTTCTGCAAGCGCATTGAAATTCAAATATGGTGTGTAATAAGACAGGCTTCCCTTTAAAATGATTGGAATCAAAGGAACTAAGTCCGTGTAGAAATCATACTGGCTATTCGTAATCGGTAGATCCATATAACCATCTACATAAGGATACATATAACTGTTTGGCATGGATAATACTAAATTGTCATAGAGCTCAGCGATTTCTGTGTAGTACTCCATACTCAAGGTTCTATCGTAGTTGGATCCATCATAATAACTGAAGAGCGTGTTTCCAAGCTCAGTCATCATCAATCCCGATACGCCTAAATCACTAAAGAAATCCGTATCTGACTTCGCGAACGCCAAGCTTCTATCAGGATATAAATAATAAACCTCGGTCACCTGATCATTCAAGCTGACCCAATCAAAGACCATCTTCAATCTCGAAAGATTTCTCGCGACGTCACGGTTATAGACAATACGATTGGAATGTTCTGATGCGGATACATATTCATTATTCAAATAAACCGTATTTCCATCAGAGATGATGTCTTCTGCAAGATCTTCATAATCATTCTTGTTGGTAATTCTTCCTGAATAAGGCTGTTGATGAATGAATCCATCGTTGCTCCAACCCATTAAAACAACCTGTTGGTTGGTCAAACCCTCTTCATAGAAGAAATCATAAGCATTTTGAACCTGGTTTGCTGTCGTCATCGTGACTTTTGTCGTTCCGATGAATGCAGGTTCTCGGTCGGACATGATATAGGATAGTTGGATTGGAATATTTCCATCCGTTGTTTTTTCGTTATCTGTCAAAATATTTTCTTCAATCAGATAATCCCTGTAATCCTTCGCGATACCGACATAGGTTGCATCCTCGTTGCTTAAAAACTGATAGGACGCTCTATAATTCGATGTGCTCATAACCTCTGAAATGGTATCGGAACCATCTCCAGCCTTATTGATGACATTCTTATAAATTTGTCTCAAACTGAATCTGGATTGGATGCGGTGATACTTCGTGCTGCTACCCCAGAAATAAGCCAGAAGCGTTGAATTTTCAGCACCTTCCAATACATTGACATAATAGCCGTTTTCTCCAGATTCATGCACCATTCCAAAAATTGGAACGGAAAGTTGGGGAACGCTCATCGTTTGATATCCCATGTCGCTGCCAAAGAATCTTGCTTGAAAATAGGTGTTATACGGCTGATTGGTGCGGACAAGCGCGCCAACACCGTCAGGTATGACGATATAGCCTGGAATCTTATCTTCTCTCGCTGCCCCGAAATATGGGAACAAGGTAATATTGAGAAGACGGTAAACAATATCTGTTTCCAAAATGCTTTCATTGGGAATATAAACTTCCAAAGCGCCATCCACCAAGCTGATTTCAACATCGAATTCGATATCAATTTCTTTCAAGTTGACATGCGCGGTAAATGAGCTCAATCCATGATTGGTAATATCGACATCGACTTTTCTAATCAGATAGCTGCCAGCTTCCAGGATGTATGGTCTTAAGTGATCCGGATTTTCTGGGGTGATTGATCCATCATACATATATTTCGCATCCGCTAATGTATAAAGGGATGCTGTTTCAATGGTGGATGTCTTCACGTTATTCGCTCTAACATATTGAACCCACAAGCCTGAGTTCATCAGGTTTCTGGATGCGGTATTATCTTCTCTTGATCCAGATATACCCTGGAATTCCGGACGTGATGACCAGAAATATCCAGTTTCCTTGTTTTTAATCATCAAGGAGAAGGAATCCTTTTCAAAATAGACCGTAAGCTTCGCTGTATCAAACATTTCTTCAAAGCCCAAAGTCGTTAATTCTTCGGGTGTGTACATGAGTGTGTACTTGGTATGATAATCATCAAGAACTTGTGGGTCCGTTTCATCGGTTTGCGTGTATCTTGAGCTTTCCAAGAGTAACTGGTTGATATATGCATAATTTTGAATGGAACCAGCTTCACCAAGTGAAACATCGCCCTCTGCTGCATAGACAATACCGGAAATAAGCATTACAAAAAGGGTGAACACCACGATATACTTCGTTAATTTAACCACGGTTGATCAACTCCCTTATAACGTCTGAAAACAACGTAAATACTTCACTGAGTAACAGATAGACAATGAAAAGCACAGCTAAAATCATCAAGGCTGTAAAGATTGATATCAAGATATTCGCAATCGTCGGCTTCATGTCATAGAAATGAATTTCCTTAACCATGATAATCATATAAATCACCGTAATCGCGACTGCAATAAACATGAGTGTCGTGTAAATAAAGGATTCATTATACGTCAATCCCTTGGATATGAAGGTTAGAACAGGGAAAGCGATAATCATCGGCAATAAGGTATAAGCTGTCGCCTGATAAACATCAGATAATCTTCCTTCTCCATCACGGATACTGCAAACCAAATAATTAGCTACAACCCATAAGAAGAATGGAACAAACACCGTCGTCATCTGCTGGAACATGTTGATTTCTGCAGGAATCTGCTGATTGAACAAGAAGCTTGTTTCAAAAATCCAGTATATATACGCAGTAAAGAATAATAACAGATAGATCGTCGCGGATAACGTCGATCCCTTCTTTTCTCTCTTGATGCCGTAATATCCATCTCCTGGATGTTTGAAGATATAAAACGGGAATACAAGTTCTTGATAAAGCTTGTATTTTCCTAAGAATGCCTTAACTTTTTGGAATGGTTTTCTGACATAAGGCATGAAATGCGCGAACCGGTTGATCACGTAAAGAATCAATAGTCCCATCAGCACGCTGATGATGATGCTTCCGCTTCCTAATAATGCCGTATTTCTTACTTCCCAGTACGCATTGGAATAACCGGTCTGGTCTCTAGCGACTTCATAGTATTCCATCGCCATTTCATAATTCATATTCGCGAAGTAAGCATTTCCGATACCCTTGTTCGCCAAATCGAACAGTCCGTTCATTCTGAGAACTTCCTGCCATGGTTCCAAGGATTCGGAGTACTTGCCTTCCTGATATAAATCAATCGCGTAATGCACTAAATTCGCAAACTCCGTTGGAACGAACACTTGAAGTGCTGAAGTCCCTTTATCGATTGCGTAAATATTGCTCTTGGAGTCGACTGCGATTCCAGTTGGTTCCTGGAATAAGCCCTTTTGATTGAAATCATCAGGACCTGAGAAAATGAATAAGACAGAACCATCTGGACCGTATTCTGTGATATAACCACGCGAGTCTATGGTGAAAATCGTATTGTAAGGTCCAACGAATAAATCTTCCGTCGTATCGAAGCCCCAAACAGAGCGGCTGTAGACGAAGTTTGCGATATTTAATTTCAAATATCCATCTTCACCCTTGGTGCTGGTTAAAATGAGTCCATCATGATCGACAGCGATGTTATACACTGGTTTTGGAATCAGTTTGAACCATTCTCTGCGTTGTTCTTCATCGAATAATATGGATTTCAAGACATTATCCCACGTGTTTGGAATTTGGTTTCCGCCGAA
>Ga0209000_1001547_pt1 | contig 14289 bp, 13 predicted proteins | sample RifGroD2_FD_183998 | JGI IMG/M metagenome (GOLD analysis project Ga0209000, IMG submission 183998) | Groundwater microbial communities from Rifle, Colorado, USA - Groundwater D2 (SPAdes) (version 2) | ecosystem: Environmental > Aquatic > Deep subsurface > Groundwater | place: Rifle, Colorado...
GCTGACAGATGAAGTTTTACTGGAAAAATTATTATGGGTTAACTCAGTTGAGGATTTGAAAGAACTCACTGAAAAAAAATAGAAAGAGAAATAGGAGAGAACGATGAGCGGAATTTTAAGTTTTTTGCAAGGCATTTGGGAGTTCTTCGCAAATAACATTCTAACTCAACCAGCTTACTTTATCGGGTTGATGGTTGTTATCGGTTATATGTTGTTAAGAAGACCTTGGTACGAAGTATTGTCTGGATTCGTTAAGGCAACTGCTGGTTACCTCATTTTGATTGTTGGTTCTGGCGGATTAGTTAACAACTTCAGACCAATCTTGGTTGGATTAAAGACACGTTTCGATCTTGATGCAATGGTTATTGACCCTTATTTTGGTCAGAACGCCGTTACAGCAGGTGTCATGGAAACATTTGGTAGATCATTTTCATCAGTGATGATCTTATTGTTGATTGCCTTTATCTTTAATATTCTTCTAGTAGCATTTAAGAAGTATACGAAGATGAGAGCGATCTTTACAACTGGACACGTTCAGTTGCAACAAGCATCAACAGCATTCTGGTTGATTCTGTTTGCTTTCCCAACATTACAAGATCCTCTAATCCTTTTAATCATGGGATTGGTACTTGGTCTATATTGGGCAGTTGGTACGAACTTGACCGTTAAGATTACACAAGATTTGACAGATGGCGCTGGCTTTGCGATTGCCCATCAACAAATGTTCGGTTTGGCATTATTTTCCAAGCTAGCTGAAAAGATGAACTCAGGCAAGAGACAATCTAAGAAATTAGAAGATATGAACTTTCCTGGATTCCTTTCCATCTTCAATGAAAATATCGTTGCTACATCGATTTTAATGACTATATTCTTTGGTGCGATTCTATTGATCTTAGGTAAACCTTACCTAATTGAAGCAGGATTCTTAGGAGCTACCAAGTCATTCTTCTTCTACATTTTGACAACTGCATTGAACTTCGCAGTTTATCTAGCAATCCTTCAACTTGGTGTTCGTACATTCGTTACAGAATTGACTAACTCATTTAAAGGTATTTCTGAAAAACTTCTTCCAGGTGCTGTACCAGGCGTTGACTGCGCAGTATCTTATGGTTTCGGTTCACCTAACGCAGTAACAATCGGTTTCTTATTCGGCGCACTTGGTCAATTCTTAGCAATTGGCACATTGATCGTTTTGAAGAGTCCAGTACTTGTTATCGCAGGATTCGTTCCAGTATTCTTTGATAACGCAACGATCGCAGTATTCGCGAACAACAAGGGCGGCGTTAGAGCAGCTATGTTATTCCCATTCATCGCAGGCCTCATGCAGGTATTCGGTTCAGCATTCATTGCGAGCTGGGTTGGCATGGCAGCTTATGGCGGATACCTTGGAATGTGGGACTGGGCAGTTGTATGGCCAATCTTCACGATTCTGATGAAGTTCTTGAGCTATTTCGGAGTTGCTTTAATCGTTATCTTCTTAGTATTGATTCCACAACTTCAATACCGTTCAGACAAGAAGAATTACTTCTTGGTTACTGACGATTATGAACAATACAAGGCAAACAAGCTAGAAGAAGCTGAAGCAAAGGCAAAATTAGCAGTATAATAAATGATATAAAATAGTTTTAGAAGGAGACGGAAATATGATCAAAGTATTGGTATCATGTGCAAACGGAGCAGGTACAAGCCTGTTAATGAAGATGACTGTCGATAAGGCATTAAAGTCTTTGAAGATTCCTGTCATGAAGATACATCATTGTTCCCTTTCTGAAGGCAAGAGTTCAGCATCGCAATATGATTTGGTTTTCTGTCCACTGAATTTCATCGATATGTTTGCTCAAGCGAAGGCGAGCGGTAAGACAATCGTCATCGGTTTGAGAAATGCAATGTCGGAAGTTGAAGCGAAAGAAAAGATTATTGCTGCAGGACTTGTCGAAAAATATGTCAAATAAGTAAGTAGAATTTTGTGGATGGTGGACGCACGTTCACCATCCACATTATCTCTTTATGGGCATGCAGAAAGATATATTTATTTGTTTTTAGAGATGAGGATAATCAACTATGGATTTAGCATTGTTAAAAGAAAAAGGCAAGGATGTCAAGCTTGTTGTTTTTGATTTGGATGGTACGCTTTTAACATCGAAAAGCAGGATTTCCGACTTAAGTATTTTAGCGATTAAAGAATTAAAAAAACAAGGATTTTTAATAGCAATCGCTTCAGGACGTATTTTTACGATGCTGGAGAGTTATTATAAAACCATAGATTTGAAGGATTTTGTGATTTCTTCAAATGGTGCATCCATTGATTGGATTGAAACAAAGGAAACCATTCAAAAGATAACATTGGATCCAGAGGATGCGAACAAGGTCATTGAATTTTGTTTGTTGAATCAAATCGAATGCAATGTGCTCACTAGAAAAGCATGTTACTTTCCTAAAGAGAGTTACAGGCTGACCAGGTTCGAGCTTTATAATCAGATTGCAATTGAACAAGGACTTACACCGATTGATGTTATTGTTTATGAGGATATGCATCATGATTGGACAGACATCGAAAAAATATTAATCTACGAAAAAAATTCAATGAAGATCAATAAAGTTGAAAAATTCATTGATACCTATACAAAGCTCATTTATACGACCTCTGATCACAACATGCTGGATATTTCTTCCATCGGGGTGAGCAAGGGTAATGCAGTTCAAAAGATTGCAGAGCATTTAAAGATTTCACCCGAACAGGTTTGCGTGTTCGGTGATTATGATAATGATGTCAGCATGTTTTTATATGCTGGTATCGCCATTGCTACAGAAAACGGAAGTAAGAAGGCTTTGAAGAACGCAGACTTCATCACGTTATCCAATGATAATGAAGGTATCGCGTACGCCATTAAAGAAATACTATTGAGGTGAACATAAAATGAATGTTAAAAAAATCATATTGGATCAGTTTCACAGAGCTTATGCAGTAGGAAATATTTATATCAACCAAGAGCTTCATGTCATCGTGGCAAGTGAAGCTGTTGAAGGAAAATGTATTGCTTATCATGGTGAAGATTTTTCTCAAAAGAAAGTGATCTGGGATGGCGAAGGGGGAACAATGTCCATCGTTGAGCTTCCAAACACCAACGGAGAATTTCTTGCAACCAAAAGATTCTTTCCAGGTTTTAATGCAAAAGAATCCAAGATTGTTCATGTCATTCCAAATGGTGATGGATTCATCGTTAAAGATTTCATTTCTATTCCTTATCTCCACAGATTTGATATTTTGGAATTGAATGGCATCCAGTATTTCATTGGGGCATCTCTATGCACATCAAAGACGGAAAGAGAAGACTGGTCAAATCCCGGCAAGGTATTTGTCGGTATTCTGCCTAAGGATTTATCCGAAGGCATGGAAGTCAAGCCCATCTTAGAAAACCTATATCACAACCACGGTTACTACCGTGCGACATACCATGGAAATCCAGCAAGCTTCATCACCTCAGATGAAGGCGTATTCGTCTTCGTTCCACCACATGATGGAAATGAATCCTGGGAAATCGAGCATATCATTAAAACAAGAGTAAGCGATGTCGCTGTACTGGATATCGATCAAGACGGTGAAGATGAAATATGCTCCATTGAGCCATTCCACGGTAACGACATGCATATTTATAAGAAAGTGGAAGGCATTTATCAGGTCGTTTACACGATTCCCCGTCCATTAGAATTCGCGCATGCCTTGGCAGGAACCTCATTACGCGGCAAGCCTGTGTTTGTCTGCGGGATCAGAAGGTTGAACCAAGAACTGTTTTATATCGAATACAATCATGAAACAAAAACATATGACATCGTAGAAATTGATAAGAATGTCGGAACAGCCAACGTTGTTGTCATCAATGAAAAGAAAAGAGACTTAATCGTCGCTTCCAACAATACGATTCATGAAGCGGCAGTTTACATCATTACCAAGTAAAGGAAGTGTCATGTATGTTGCAAGATACCAAAAGAAGAGTTTTAAAAGCGAATCAATTGTTGCCTAAATTTGATTTAGTCAAATTCACCTGGGGCAATGTCTCTGAACGAGATGATGAAACCGGGTATATCGTAATCAAACCATCTGGAGTCAGCTACACAGATTTAATCGTGGATAACATGGTTGTTTTAACGCTGGATGGAAAAATCGTTGAAGGAGAGTATAAACCTTCAAGTGATACCAAAACACATCTAGAGGTTTATAAAGCATTTCCTTCGGTCAAAGGAATCTGTCATGTGCACAGCACGTTCGCAACAGCTTTCGCGCAAGCAGGATTACCAATTAAAGCTTTGGGTACCACGCATGCTGATTATTTTTATGGTGATGTCATGTGTGCGAGAGTCTTGACCAAGGATGAACTTGAAGAAGATTATGAAAAGAATACTGGTGTATTAATTGTTGAATCCTTTAAGAATAAAGATATACTAGCGAACCCAGGTATCTTACTGGAAGGACACGGCGTCTTCACATTTGGAAAGAGTGCGGATGAATCCGTACATAACGCTGTTGTTTTAGAAGAAGTTGCGAAGATGAATTATTTATCAACAACTCTAAATCCAAAGGTATCCTCCATACCTCAACATTTATTAGATAAGCATTATTTGAGAAAGCACGGAAAGAATGCGTATTACGGTCAAGGTAAGAAATAATGAAAGCATATCAGCTGGGATTATATGAAAAATCAATGCCGAACAATCTGTCCTTCCAGCAAAAGCTGAAGGTCACAAAGGAGTGCGGATTTGACTTTATAGAGCTTTCTATCGATGAAACGGATGAAAAACTTGCTCGACTGGACTTAAGCGATCAAGAAATCAAACATATGGTCGTCACCATGGAAAAAGAACATGTCTTTATCCAGTCCATCTGTTTAAGCGGACATAGAAGGTTCCCTTTGGGCAGCGAAGATCTGAATGTTCAAAAAAAGAGTTTGGAAATCATGGAAAAAGCAGTGCGACTCGCACACCGCTTGGGTGTCAGGTATATCCAAATTGCCGGATATGATGAATACTATAAACCTTCCAATGAAAAGACAAAAGCTAATTTTATAACCAACCTGAGAAAATCAGTTGAATACGCAAGCAAGTATGGAGTTATCCTGGCATTTGAAACCATGGAAACACCATTCATGAATACGACACAAAAAGCGATGCACTATGTTGATTTATTGAGGAGTCCCTATTTAAAGGTTTACCCGGATATCGGAAATATCACCAACGCGGTCAGAAGAAATCCAGAAGATGTAGTTCTTGATCTACATTCTGGAAAAGGACATATCGTTGCAGCACATTTAAAAGCAACCAAGCCAGGCATTTATAGAAATTTGAAGTTTGGAGAAGGACACACGGACTATCAAGCATCTTTAAAAGAATTGTTTGGTCAAGGTGTCAGAGTCTTTGTTGCAGAATTTTGGTACAAGGAGCATACAAGCTGGAAGCACCAGATTAAAAAATCTTATCAATTTTTAACTAAAGAAATTGAGGAGGCTATGAACATATGAAAATCATTCAAAAAGGAAATGCGGTATCCAAGGGCATCGGTATTGGAAAAGCGTATCTTTACAAGCAGTACACGCCAAGAATCGTTGAGAGCAAAATAGACAATGACCTGGTTGCTCAAGAACTGTTGAATTATCAAAAAACTAAATTTCAAGCAGAAACCGAAATTCAAAGCATACAAAGCTTTTTAGCTCAAAAAAACGATGAAAAAGCTAAAATATTCCAAGCACATTTAGATATTTTAAATGATATTGCAATTGCTGAAGAAGTGGAAGATAAAGTCAAAAATGACTTATACACCTATGAATATGCAGTGCACCTCGCTTATGAGATGTTCATTGAAATGCTTTCTGAAGTTGATGATGCATTGATTAAAGAAAGAGTTGCAGATTTAAAGGATGTCAAGAATAGACTCTTAAGAATTGCAAGCGGAGTTGCTGAAGCGAATTTATCCAGGTTGACTGAGCCATCGATTGTTATTGCTCAAGATTTATATCCATCGGATACCGCGACACTTGATCGTACGTATGTTCAGGCCATCGTTACTGAAATCGGAGGCGTTACCTCTCATACTGCGATTATTGCGAAGAGCTATGAAATTCCCGCAGTATTAGGGATTGATCAGATTTTAGATGAAATCAAGCATGGAGAATTTGTGATTGTGGATGCCATCAGCAACAAAATCATCATATCACCTGATGAAGTTACATTAAACACTTATTTAAAGAAACAACAGGACTTTATCGCAAAGCGGGAAGTTACAAAACAATATTTAAGTCAAAAACCAGTTACAAAAGATAAGGTCAAGGTAGAAGTCAGCATCAACATCGGATCAGCAAACAAAGAAGAACTTGATTTCGAACAATATGTGGATGGTGTTGGTCTATTCAGATCTGAATTTCTTTATATGGAAGAAACAGAAATGCCATCTGAGGAAAAGCAGTTCGAGATTTATAAGAAAGCTTTATCCAAGTTTGGAGAAAAGCCTGTTATTTTAAGAACATTGGATATCGGTGGCGACAAGGAATTAAGTTATCTTGAGATGCCAAAAGAAGAAAATCCATTCTTGGGAAATAGAGCGATCAGATTGTGTTTTGATCATATGGATTTATTTAAGACACAGCTGCGTGCAGCGCTTCGTGCTTCTGTATTTGGAAATTTATGGCTGATGTTTCCAATGGTTGGCAGCATGGATGATGTTTATAACATTAAAAAAGTCATTGAAGATGTCAAAAAAGAACTTGAATTGAAGAAACAAGCATTCAATCCTAACTTTAAAACTGGAGTTATGATTGAAATACCATCCATCATCATGGTTGCAGATCATGTCGCCAAAGAAGTCGATTTCGCAAGCATCGGAACCAACGACTTATGCCAGTATCTATCTGCGGTAGACCGGATGAATCCGATGGTTTCCAAATATTATCAAAGCTATTCACCGAGCATGTTTAGAATGATGAAACTCGCAATAGACGCATTCAATCATGAACATAAACCTATTTCTGTTTGCGGTGAACTTGGAGGAGATCTTGTCGCAGCACCGATATTACTAGGATTAGGGATGAGAAAACTATCGATGTCGAAAACATCAGTTCCAGCAATCAAGAAAGTAATCATCAATCATGAAATGAAGCAATTTGAAGCAGTAAGCAAACATATATTAACGTTGAAAACAGAAGCTGAAGTGATTAATTATGTCAAATCACAGCTTAATTTGGAGGACTAAACCATGTATAAAAAAACAGTAACAATTTTAAATCCATCAGGATTACACGCAAGACCAGGATCTGATTTTGTCAATTTGGCTGGTAAATTCAATTCCAGCATCAAGCTTTGGAAGGTTGATCGTCCAGAAAAAATTGCGAATGCGAAATCCATTATTTTCGTTCTTTCATTAGGTATTAAGAAGGATACAGTCATTGAAATCAGCGCTGAAGGTAATGATGAAGTTCAAGCAGTCGATCAGTTGGTAGCAATGATTCAATCAGGTTTTGGAGAAATTTAAACGAATTTACAAATTAGAGGATATGGGAGAAAACTCATGTCCTTTTTTGTTTATCTCTTATAGCAATCCCCTTATCTATGATAAAATAGAATTAAGCAAGCGTTTTCATTACAGATTTTAAAGGGAAATATGTCGAAAATGAAATGATGACATAGACAAGGTGGAAGTATGATTATTTTAGACGGGCAGTCGTTAACGCTCAAAACATTTATAAGAGTTTCCAGATATTTTGAAGAGGTGAAGATTGCCGAAACCAGTCAAATACTAGTTCAAAAGGCTAGTCTTTTTGTCGATAAAGTCGCGAAAAATGGAAATGCAGTTTATGGAATCAATACTGGTTTCGGTGATTTGGCGAATGTCATCATCGAAAAAGACAAGGTGGATCAGCTTCAGGTGAATCTGTTGATGAGCCATGCATGCGGAGTGGGTGACCCATTATCTATTGAAGTGGTCAGAGGCATGATGGTTTTAAGAATCAATGCATTGATCAAAGGATATAGCGGAATCAGGTTATCTACCATTGAAAAATTGATGGAGCTTTTGAATAAGAATGTTATTCCTGTCGTCTATGAAAAGGGAAGTCTTGGAGCATCCGGAGATTTAGCGCTACTATCTCATATGAGCTTGCCGCTTATTGGCATGGGTGAGGTTTTTTATGAGGGTGAGCAAATGGATACCCTCACTGCATTAAAAAAAGCAGGTATTGAACCTTTGAAGAACCTTGTTGCTAAAGAAGGATTATCCTTAATCAATGGAACCCAGGCGATGACCTCGATCGGGGCTTTGGTTTTATATGATGCTTACAGGTTAGAAAAGCTCGCGACCCTCGCATTATCCCTATCCTTAGAAGCTCTTGAAGGTGTGATTGAAGCATTTGACCCAAGAGTTCATGTCGTTAGAAATCAACTCGGACAAATTAGAGTTGCCTTGGATGTTCTTAAGAATTTGAAGAATAGTGAACACATCACCCATCAAAATGAAAAAAGAGTTCAAGATGCATATAGCTTGAGATGCGCACCTCAGGTGCATGGGGCATCTCTATATGCATTCGATCATATTTTAGATATCGTCGAACGTGAAATGAACGCAGTCACAGATAACCCGATCGTATTTCCAAATACCGAAGAAGCGATATCTGCAGGCAACTTCCACGGAGAGCCTTTAGCAATGGCATTTGATTATATGGGCATTGCGATTGCAGAACTTGCGAGTATCAGCGAACGCAGAATTGAACGTTTGGTTAACCATCATTTAAGCAATGGACTTCCTCCATTTCTAGCGAAATGTTCAGGATTGAACTCAGGATTCATGATTGTCCAGTATACTGCGGCATCCTTGGTCAGTGAGAATAAAGTGCTTGCTCACCCCGCTTCAGTTGACTCCATTCCTTCATCTGCGAATCAAGAAGATCACGTGTCGATGGGATCCATCAGCGCGCGAAAATCTAGAACAATTTATGAGAACGCGAGAAAGGTAGTCAGCATGGAAATGATGACTGCTTGTCAAGCGCTTGGATTTAGAGAAACTGCTCGGTTAGGCGATATTACAGGAAAGGCTTATGAATGGATTAGAAAAGAGATCCCATTTATCGAGCACGATGTCGTGATGTATCCTTATCTGCACAAAATAGAAAAAATGATTGTAGAAGATAGTTTCTATCAAGCGTTATTTGAAGGAGATGAAGGTCTTGAATAAATCATATGAAATCAATTTGAACATGATTTTTGACAAGCTTCCTGATTATCCCGCATTTGATTTAACACTGAGAAGAGCTCCCAAAAGAGAGCTCCTTTTAAACGATTCTGAAATAGAATTGGCACTTCAAAATGCTCTGCGTTATGTGCCAAATGCTTGGCACGAATTACTCGCTTCTGAATTCCTAGATGAACTCCTCACGAGAGGTAGAATTTACGGATACAGATTCAGACCAGCAACTCCTATCTATGGAAAACCAATCGATCAATATAAAGGAAATACCATTGAAGGTCAAGCATTTCAAGTGATGATTGATAACAATCTGAATCCAGAAGTCGCACTCTATCCATATGAGCTGGTGACTTATGGTGAAACCGGTCAAGTCATGCAAAACTGGATGCAGTATCACTTAATCAAAAAGTACTTAGAAATCATGAATGGTGAACAAACATTGGTTGTCATGTCTGGTCATCCTTTAGGTCTTTTTAAATCAAATTTAGAATCACCAAGAGTCATCATTACCAACGGCTTGATGGTTGGTCTTTATGATAACTTGGAAGGATTCAACCGTGCAGCTGCTTTAGGCGTTGCCAATTATGGTCAAATGACTGCAGGAGGATGGATGTACATCGGTCCTCAAGGCATTGTCCATGGAACTTACTCTACATTGTTGAATGCTGGAAGACTTAAATTAGGCATTGATCCAAAAGATGATTTAAGAGGCAAGCTTTTTGTGTCCTCTGGTTTGGGAGGCATGAGTGGAGCCCAAGGCAAGGCTGTTGAGATTGCAGGAGGCGTCGGCATTATCGCTGAAGTCGATTTATCAAGAATCGAAACCAGACATCATCAAGGGTGGGTTCAATATATTGCAAGAACACCAAGAGAAGCATTTCATCTGGCTTTAGAATTTCAAACGAAGAAAAAACCGATTGCGATCGCTTTTAACGGGAATATCGTTGATCTTTTAGAATACGCGATTCATGAATCCATTCATATTGATCTGCTTTCCGATCAAACAAGCTGCCATGCAGTCTATGATGGGGGTTACTGTCCGCAGGGCTTGACGTTCTTTGAAAGAACTGAAATGCTCAAGTCTGACAAGCCACAGTTCATCGAACTCGTCAATCAAAGCTTGAAAAATCATTATCATGCCATTCAAAAACTTGTGCATAAGGGAACTTATTTCTTTGATTACGGCAACAGTTTTTTGAAAGCTGTTTATGATTCAGGCATCAAAGACATATGTAAGAATAAAGAAAATGATTTGGATGGATTTGTTTATCCATCCTATGTTGAAGATATTTTAGGACCCATCTTGTTTGATTACGGATACGGACCCTTCAGATGGGTATGTCTTTCCGGTAAGGAAGAAGATTTGGATTCAACAGATGCTGCAGCGATGTCGATGATCGATAAAAATCGCAGATTCCAGGATTTAGATAATTATAATTGGATCAGGGATGCGAAGAAGAACAAGCTCGTTGTCGGCACTTATGCGAGAATTCTTTATCAGGATGCTTATGGAAGATTAAAGATTGCATTAAAATTCAATGAAATGGTTAGAAATCATTTGGTTGGTCCGATCATGCTTGGTAGAGATCATCATGATACGGGAGGAACCGATTCACCATTCAGAGAAACATCCAATATCAAGGATGGTTCCAATGTGATGGCGGATATGGCAACACAGGTTGCACTTGGTAATGCTTCAAGAGGAATGAGCCTGGTTGCATTGCACAATGGCGGCGGAGTCGGCATTGGCAAATCCATCAATGGTGGATATGGCATGGTGCTTGACGGTTCAACAAGGGTTGATCAAATTCTTGAATCTGCAATGCTTTATGATGTCATGGCTGGCGTATCCAGACGTTCATGGGCAAGAAATGAACATGCCATGGAAACTGCTAAACTTTATAATCAGATGGATAACAACTCAACGATTACCATCCCATACATGACAAATCAAAAACTGATGGATCAAGTGATGAAAAACTATAAAAAAAGGTGAAAAGACATGATTAGGATTGCACAATGCGTACCCAATATCTCTGAAGGCAGAGATCAAAAGAAAATAGATTTCATCACTGAACCTCTTAGAATTGATTCGAACTTTAAGTTCATCAGCGCAGAGCCTGATAAGGACTATAACCGGACTGTGATCACACTTCTGGGAGATCCTGAACTGATGATGCCTGCGCTTTTAGAGTTCTTTAAAAGGGCCAAAGATTCAATCGATATGAATGTGCATAAAGGCGAGCATCCAAGAATGGGTGCTGTGGATGTTTGCCCATTCATTCCGATTTCCAATATCACCATTGAAGAATGTGTTGATTATGCAAAAAAACTTGCAGAAGAGGTTTCATCCCTTCATGACATTCCGGTTTTTCTTTATGCGAAGGCAGCTCAAGATCCATCAAGAATTAATCTTCCCGATATTAGAAAAGGTGAATTCGAGGGCATGATTGAAAAAATCAAGGATCCATTGTGGAAACCTGATTTCGGTCCTGCTCATATCCATCCAACATTTGGAGCGGTTGCCATCGGTGCAAGAATTCCTTTGGTCGCATTCAATATCGATTTACCTACGATGGATGAAAAGATAGCTTCCAATATCGCGAAAGCGATCCGCCAGTCGAGCGGTGGGTTTCAGCATATTCAAGCAGGTCCAGCGACACTCCTTGAAAAAGGACATGTCCAAGTGACGATGAATATTCTTGATTTCAAGAAGAACCCTATCTATAGAATACTTGAAACGGTTAAGATGGAAGCACAGCGATATCAATTGGAAATTAAGACCACTGAAATCATCGGTCTTCTTCCTAAAGAAGCAATCACGGATTCTTTAAAATATTATTACGCTGTTCACCAGTTAACCTGGGATAAGAATATTTCAATGGAAGAACTGAACACTCAAGCCATCAAGTATTTGAAATTCAGAGATTTTGATCGTTTAAAAATTATAGAAGCTAATATTTAAAGGAGGGTAAAGAATGGCTGCAGATCTCATCATCACCAACATCAAAACCTTATACACGCCATGTTTCGCTCCACCGGTGAGAGGTAAGGATTTGTCAAAGATTTCATCCATCGACCAGGCATTTATTGCTGTGAAGAATGAACGGATTCTTGACTTTGGAAATCATGATTTTACGAAACATATCGGTGAAAAAACAATCATTTATAGTGCAAACAATCAAATTGTGATCCCCGGTTTGATTGATTCCCATACCCATTTGGTCCATGCTGGATCCAGAGAAGATGAATATGGAAAGATTCTCCAAGGAGTTCCTTACTTGGATATCCTTAAGTCAGGCGGAGGCATTCTTTCGACTGTGGAAAGAACTAGGAAAGCGAGCTTTGATGAACTGCTTCTTCAGAGTCAAAAATCACTGGATTTGATGATGATTTATGGTATCACGGTCGTTGAAGCGAAAAGCGGATACGGACTTGAATTGAAAACAGAAGTCAAGCAATTGGATGTCGTTAAGAGACTTACCAAGACACATCCTGTTCACCTCTTATCCACCTACATGGGAGCGCATGCGGTTCCAAAAGAATTAAGGGATGACAAGGAAAGATATATCAGCCAGATGATGGATGATATGAAATATATTAAAAAGCATGATCTCGCAACAGCAGTCGATGTATTCTGTGAGTCATCCGTGTTCTCCCTAGAGGAAACGAAAAGGCTCCTGACTCATGCCAAGAAACTTGGTTATTCAATTAAGCTCCACGCGGATGAAATGCATTCCTTGGGAGGTGTCGGATTGGGCATTGAACTTGGTGCCACTTCAGTCGATCACTTAATGAAGATATCAGATGAAGATATTGAAAGGCTATCCTATAGCAATACGGCAGCTAACCTACTTCCCGGAACTTCATTCAACCTGAACAAGGACTACGCTCCAGCAAGAAAGATGATTGATAAGAATGTCATCCTGTCTATCTCAGGGGATTATAATCCCGGAAGCTGTCCGACGGAAAACTTTCAATTGATCATGCAGCTGGCTTCAAATAAACTTAAAATGAAACCGGAAGAAGTATTGAACGCGACAACCATCAATCCAGCCTATCATTTAGGAATTTCTAAGGATTTCGGCTCGATTGAAAAAGGCAAGTTCGCGAACTTAGTCATCATGAACGCACCGAACTTGAACTATATATTTTATCATTACGGTATCAATCATGCCACGGATGTTTTTATCAAAGGAAAACAAGTTGTGAAAAATCAACAGATTGTGAGGGAACTATGAAATTAATTGAAATGGAAGTCAAAAAGTTTATCGATGAAGTCGATTCAAAATCACCTGCTCCAGGTGGTGGCTCAGTAGCTGCTTTATCTTCAGCGCTCGGTGTATCCTTGATTCGGATGGTTGGTCATTTGACAGTGGATAAAAAGAAGTTTCTGGCATTGCCTGCTGATATTCAATTCGAGTTCAAGGATACTTATAATTCACTGATTGTGGTTAAAAATCAATTGTTGAGCTTGATTGATGAAGATACACAAGCCTTCAATATGATCATGAATGCATTCCAAATGCCCAAAATCACAGAAGAAGAAATCACTACAAGAAATAAAAAAATTCAGGAAGCGACATTAGGGGCGATCATGGTACCTGTCAAGGTTGCATCCATCTCGCTTTCCGCAATGAAAACACTAGAGTTCATCTTGAAATACGGCAACAAGCAAACCATCTCTGATCTAGGAGTTGCAGCACTCTCCCTAGCTTCAGGTATTGAAGGAGCATGCTTGAATATCTTGATTAATCTTCCAGGATTAGATGATCAGATTGCAGCTTCACAATTCAGAATTCAGGCAAATGATTATATTATAAGAGCACATCAAAAGCGTGATGCCTTCATGCTTCAAATTTACGAGAAAATAAACGCTTAATATCCAATTTTTCATACATGTTACGCGCGTATATTTAAACAGCACTTTTTAACAAAGTGTTGTTTATTTTTTTGTTTAGTGCTATGCTATTAGTAAGAACACTTTTACAACTGAATAAATAGCTAGGTATGGCAGTCATAACAGGAAATCGATGGGAACCTAAGTTTTTTTATATAGAGCAACT
>Ga0209000_1001549_pt1 | contig 14288 bp, 33 predicted proteins | sample RifGroD2_FD_183998 | JGI IMG/M metagenome (GOLD analysis project Ga0209000, IMG submission 183998) | Groundwater microbial communities from Rifle, Colorado, USA - Groundwater D2 (SPAdes) (version 2) | ecosystem: Environmental > Aquatic > Deep subsurface > Groundwater | place: Rifle, Colorado...
TTTTCTAGCTTCTCTAATTGTTTCACTTTCTTTTTCAAAAGAATAATTAGAACCAGTTTGTTCGCTTTTGATATCCATTAATAATTTAAGACAATGAATTAAAAGTTTAACGATTAACTTATTTGTAATCCTCCTTCAATCAATAATTAATATAGTTTATCAGATAATAATTTTACTATATTGAAAATATCATCTATTTCACTTAATCCTTTAATACTTTCCAATCCCTCTTTAATAATATTGACGCCAGTTTCTATTGAATCAAGCATATTATCAACATCATCTTCATGGATAAATGATTCTTTAAGAGTAAAACCAGATTCATTATCTTTTAATTCTTTCAAAGTATATGTATTAAATTCTTTTCTAAATGAACTCATTTTAATCACACCCTTTCACGATACAATAATTACTACATTTCCATGATTTTAATAAGACTCTTCTTGAAAGTCTTGAATTTCTAATTTTCCGTATTCATTTATCCATGCTATTGCATAACAATTAATTTCATAACCAGGGCTATCAAAACCTCCGCAATGACATGTGTCACATTGAATATTAAATTTAATTCTTACTTCTTCAGCAATTACCTCAATGTATTCGCCTACAGGAGAACATTCTTGATTATCAACCAATTCATCCATTCTAATAGATATAAAATCATTTATTTTACCCATAGCGTAATCCTCCTCCTTTTATTTAACTTCTGCAACATGATTAATTTCTTCTATCTCTAAATTGCCATCATAATAATCTGTTGGATTGTCTAATAACATTGCTTCTGCTACTTTGATAGCCATCACTTCATTATCTGCTTCGACTATTAAACTAGCACAATAACCAACTGCCATTTCGACACAAAACTTTTTCATATTCTTTTTTTTCTTTTCTTAACATTCTTCTTCATAAGTTCCATTCAGATTTAATTCTTTATATCTTGTTTCAAACGTTACATCTATGATTTTACCAATAATGCACTCATCATTATTAGTACATTCTAAAGTTATATTTACAGGTGTATTATCAGGAGAATTGTCATTCTGTAATAAATCTATTAATTCTCTCTTAGTCATTTTACCCATAGAGACTACCCTCCTTCCCGCATCAATTCTTAAATTGATTCACATAATTGCCCAATATCTCTTATGCAATAATCTCTGTCATGCTCGTTACATTTATTATTAAAATTGCAAAATGTTACATCAGAATAATTATCACAACATATTCCTCTACACAGTGCGTAACCAGTAATTATACTTTGGTTACAAAATAAATGATTAAAGTGTCTTGATTTTATAAATTCTTCTATTTCTTTTTCAGTGAATTTTTTCCACATTTTAATTCCTTTCTAAACCATTAAAAGAGTCAAATTTATTTGTCTAGAATATTCACTACCTTCCCATATACTTTCTTCGTCTCTTTTGTGCCTTATAAACGCTACCAATTATGTATCCTAATATATCTTGTTCTTTTGCTTTAGTTTTTCTAGCTACCTCCTTATCTGCTTCATTCTTTATATATGAGATAATCTTTTCTGCTAAGATAATTATTTTCACCACCCTATCTAATTTATTTATTAATTCTAATATTCAATCACAGCATCAATTGATTCATGCACCATATCTTCATCACTAATCCATTTATTACAATGAGAACATTGATAGGTAAAATCATTGAGATTATGCATTCCCCATTGATTCTTACCACACTCTGGACATATTAAGATAACTAAAGCCATTATTATTTTCCTCCTTTATTAAATAACCTCAAATACTGCTTTGATTCCCTATTCTGGTTTCTTCATAAACAAACGCTTTACAAAGAATGCATTTCTATATTCATCTTTATAATCTCTTGCCTTTTGTTGTTTCATATATTCTTTATCACTTTTTTCTTTTTTGATTAGATATTCTTCTCTTTTTGCAATTGCTATTTTTAGTGATTCTTCCAGTTCTTCTGTTTCACTTAAAACTACATCTGTAAGATAAACCATAACATTATCAGTTCCTCGTAATGTACTTTCCACTCTTATAATTTTATCTTCTTTTGTTAAGTAGAATTGATCTCCACTATCAAGAGGAGGTTTGTCTAACTCTGTTTCTAAAATAGTTTCATAGTTTACCACTTTTGTAGTCAAAATAACATAAGGAATTTTAGCATCTTTGTATAAATATGATTCAAACTCATAAATCTTTTTGATGTGTTTTCCTTTAAAAATACTTTTCATTAATTATTACCTCTTTCAAATTTTTATTTATACTACGAAATGGAATTTTTATTTGGTTAATTGGTTACTGATCCATCAATAATCATCTCGATCATTTCATACATCTTTTTACCCCAAGGTTCCTGAGTTGTTTTATTAATGAAATTAACCAAACCTTCTTTATTAGAATTGAATACTTTTGCCATTTCTTCTTCGTGCCTAATAGTCCCTAGTGCGTAATTGTAAATACTAGCACCTGAACAAAAATCAAGCATTTCACAAGTAAAAATGATGAATCCATTCATTAACTCCACTATAACTGCAAATTAATTCTTTTTGTCTATAGATAATTTCAGATGCCTCTGATGTTAAATAAAATCTTCCATATTCAACGCTGAAATACATATGTTTGTTAATATTGATTTGTTTTTCTTCCATTATAATTCCTGCTTTCATAAATTATTTTAGTTCTAAATTCCGTCAAACTAATTTTTGATGCTATTCAACCAATCACAATACTTTTGGCATTCTTCTTTAGATTTAAATCCAATTTTCGTACCATATTCTTTAGTTTCATGTAATCCCTTACTATCTTCATTAAACTCATCTACTATCTGACAAAGTTTAAATTCATTATAACTATAATCATCTCTATAACTAGATTCTTTTGATGGTATATAAGTTTTTGATATATAAAAGCTTCTATCTGACTGATATCGACTATCTCTTTTATTAAATTTGATCATAGATAACTCTGATGCTTCTGGCACAAATTTATGTATCAAATTACTACAATCACAGTTTATTTCTGTTGTTTTACCATTTGTAAAATTAGCAACTAATTTACGTTTATCATTACATAAAGAGCACTTATCTTGCCGAAACCCCTTACTATCAGCAAACCACACTTCTGATTTTTCTATGTAATCTTTTAAGGTATCACCTATGTTGCTTTCATAAAATTCTTTTTCAACTTCTATTTTAAGGTTATCTGCTTTGTATTTTAAATCTATTTCCTTGTTATTAATTTCAGATTCTCTTTTCTTATATTCTTCATTCTTAATCCTAAGTTCAGTATTTTCTTTGTTAATTTGTTCAATTTCTTCACGAATATTTGGTAATAAATGTTCTCTACATTTATCCTTAAATTCTTCAACTAATTGATCTACTTCGCTTTGTTCATAATAACTTTCATAGTCATCGTACTCCATTTATTAATTCTCTCCTTTTATCATATATTTAATTTCATTTAAAATAGACTTTTTATCCCCTTTAGAGAACCTTGAAAGTGGCTTATAGCTTGATTTTTAAAATTACAATTCCTAAAAATATGAAAATTAATCTACATTTGTTCCAATACAAATTGGTATAACTTCACACTCATTCATGATTTTTCTCCAAGATGTTAATTCTCCTTCATCCTCAAATTCAATGTCCAATGTTTTACTATTAACTAAATTAATAGTAAATCCATATTCAAATTGTGATTCATCTTCTCCGCAATAATTATGAACAAAATAATCTATTGCTTGAACAAGATTGTTTGCTAAAATCCAATGCTCATAATCACCATCATTAAATTTATATAATTTTAATTGTTCCATTTTTATGTATTCCTCCTAATATTTATTTTATTATTCAACTTGTATTCCTAATTGACAGAATGGGCATTTTTCATATTCATGAAATATATCATGTTCTCCACAATATAAAAACCCTACCTTTGGAGCAAATTTATCAAATGCTACTAATAAATCAAAATAATCTTTCCCACTAATTTTCGCAATAATATTTAATATAGGCATTCCTGCATCCTCTTCTAACCATTTTCTTTCACTGTCATGTTCGCCTCTAAAAAACTCTTCTCTTGTATATGTAGCAACAAACTCTAACGGTGTCTTATATTTAAGTTTAATTTTCTTTTCCATTAATTAAACACTCTCCTCAATTTTCGTTGCCTTCAATAATCCTTTTTCAATAAACATATCTCTAATCATTTCTCTTAATTGAGATTCTACAATATCTTGAAAATTACTTTCAGAATATAAATTGTCAATCTCGCTTGATATATAGTCTAAAAATATTTCTTGAATAGTTTCATCTGGAATGGCATTAATTGCTTTAGTAATTTTACTGCTCATGGCTTTTTTATGATTGTCTTGTAATTTAATTGTTTCCATTTTTTATCCTCCAATCCTATAAAGAATTTCTCTAACTTCACAATCGTCGAAATCATCAAGGTCTTCCACTTCTTCTACTTCAATAATTGTTCCATCATGGTCTAATATCACTGTAGCAGTTCCCCAAAATATACCTTTGATTTTTGCTTTAACTTTTTGTTGCATTTATTTCTCCTTTCTTAGTTTAATCATTTTCCATACGAGTATTACAATTGCAATGTGTTTCTTCGCCAATATTTAATAGTGGACACCACTCTGGGAAATAAGTTTCCTCTTCATCTGTTTTCATATGTATAAATTTCCAAGTTCTATCTCCAACAGCTTTGCATCGATATTCACTTATATATTTACCAATCTTAGTGGTTTTGTGTGTTGAAAAGATATTTGGACAATTTAAGCAATGAGTAACTTCTTGAGTGTATAATTTAATAATTTTGCTTACCTCCTTTCCAAAGCAATTCAAAGAAATAATTTAAAGACTAATATTAGAATCCTCAACTCTTCTTTTTAGTTGTAACAGCCTTAGATTTAACAGTAGGCGATTTAGTATCAACAGATGGTTTTGTCACGTTAGAAGTGCTTGTAGATGTCTTAGGTTTGACTTTCTTGTGTTTGGTTTCTCCCCAATCATCCATATCCAAAACTTCATCTTCAAACCATCCCATTTCTTCATCATCGTCTTGTTGTGATTGCTGTGTTTGAGGTTGTTGAACTTTATTCGATTTAGCACCACAGCCCGACAATATTAAGATTGGAATAATTGATAAGGTAAGTAGTTTTTTCATTTTGTGTATTCCTCCTCTTTATTTATATTTTGTCCATATACTAATAATACATTATTTCATTATAAATGTCAATATTTTATTTATTACTTTATATCAACTCCCTCATTAATCTTTTTGCCAAGTTTACTAGCCGTTCGAATACTCTCATCATCTTCTAAGCACACATTAAATTTACCTTCAATAGCTTTACTTTCTGCCATTTTTCTTTGGTATCGTTTAACAATTCCATTCTCGCAACTATTTTTATAATAAGGATGATATATTCTATTTTTAAGTGTACTAATAACTCTATAACCTCTTCGATCTGATTGACTCACAGTTAACACATGATAAGAAGGCATATAGTTAATATACGTAGGCAAAAATACAAGCGATACTCCAGCCTGAATAAGTTTAGGATTGGTTATTAATACTTGAAAAGTATCTTTCTTTTTTTCTAATAACTCCTTTCTCTCATAAGTAGGCACAGATGACTTCAACATGAAACACCGGATATTGTTTTTAGTCAATAAAGATTCAATTCTCTTTGCAATTGTATCACCCTGCATATACTCCCCACCATTATTAAAATCAACATAAATACAGCATTTTCTCCCTTCTGATATCTCTTTCAAAACAATATCTAATATAACTTGTTCTTTGGGTAAAACACAATCAGAAATACATTTTGGTTGAACTAAACTATACACTTCTCCTTTATTAATCTCAATACTATTCCATTTAAAAGGATTATTAATATAATGTTTTACAATACTATCTTCATACATTTTAGCATTAAATGCATTTGCAGATTTAATATCATTCCATAAATTGCGTTCTGAGCGTTCCATTTCTTGAGTTTGGCTAATTGGTATATAGAACTCATTTAAATCAGGTAAATCCTTTCCTAGATCGTCTAATGTAGCAAATATATAATTCTCTGCTAGATATTTAGCAAAAATCAGGCTATTCACGCCCTCCACCTCTCGGTAGTCGCTATCCTTGATTTCACTACGACCCGAACGATAATATTCTCCATCTTTCTTTTTAGAAACTGCTACAAGTGCTCCATAAGCCTTAATAAATTTTTCTATTTCCATAACATCATTTGCTTTGAGTTTATTAGGTAATAATCCAAGGAATAAATTATGGAAAGACGAAGCATATCCTGTATTTGATGTTCCCGAAATTGCTATTATTTTTTTAGCATAATTAAATAATGTTCTTGTTGCATTGGAAATTATTGATGATGCGTTGATTTGCTCATGAATTTCATCACAAAGCACACTATCAAAATGAATATTCTTTGTCTTAATAAACCTAATCAAACTACTTTTCTTTGTCTTATCATATGTACTTTGCCATAACACTGCATCACAATTTGAACATTTGTAATTACTCTTTTTAGGATTACCTTGAAAATCTTTTTCAGTAAAGAATACATCTTCCTTTTTTCTTAATTCATTTTGTAAAGGTCTACCACAGTCAGGACAACATGCGATAGTTATTTTCTCTTTAACTTCTTTGATTTGAGAATAACTATAATATCCACCACTCTGTACTTCCTTTTTATGCTTTATTTCCATAGTTCTAATATTAATTCCAGATACACGTTTAGCATCTAATTTAAATGTTTCCTTACCAACAAGAAAATACGTAGGTTTATCAAAATGCAATTGATTTTTATTGTAAATTCTAATAAATTCAGATGTTTTTTTAATAATATAAATATCTACTTTATCTTGCACACCATTCTCAATTTCCTCTTTCCATTGGGTTAAAGTAATTGCAGGAGTTACAATCAATGTGACATAATTTTGTTTATTATTAAATAGATGACAATGATTTGTTTTAACCGAAACTAAACTTTTTCCAAAACCGCATTCTGCAGCCAAGTACACGAACCTACTTCTCTTCAAAACCTCTAACCCTGCCTGAATAATTGGCACTTGACCATCAAATGGCTTCATTTTTCCTTCAAACATTTTCTGATTAATATTCTTAGGATCAAACAAAACTCTAACATTCTGCTTTAATCTTTCTTTAATCTCACTCAAAAAAGCGAATATGTAGTCTTCTATATCTTCAATTTCATTCCAATCAAAGTCCTCTGCATATCCTTCTAATGTCAAAGCATTTAAACTTTGTTTAAAATAAGTTACATTAATTTTATATACTTTTAAATCAGTATACATTGGATTATTAGTATAAACAGTACATTCACTTAGACAACCATAATTACTATATTTGTACCTCTCATTTTCTAATTCATCTTTACCTAAAATTAATCCAACAATTTCAGCAGTTACAGGTAAATAATGAATATTCCTGAGATATTTTGTAAGAATCTCATTCTTATCTTCATTATTCCAATTAATACAATAATCATTTATTTTTGTATTGTAAATAATTGTATGCGTCAAATCATTTTCCATTCTATCAGATTTGTATCTATAATGATTTTCTCTATCATAAAGTGATTGTTCAAAGAAAATATCTTCTCTATCTCTTAATGAAATATGGTAAGAATGAGAGATTATATCTGCACATATTTTTCTGTTTTTGATATGTAAGTCACATAAGGAGATTAATATTGGCTCATTTGAATCTAATATGACTAAATCAGCATTGCAATTTATTGTGTTTTTATCAGTTGTTCTTAAGTATGGAATCAATAATTACTCACCTCCAAGTTCTTTTATCACTAATTTTCCATTATCAGAGCACAAAATATTCAAATATGGCAGGCTCATCTTAATAATCTTTGTTTCCGTAAAACTTTCACCATTATCATCTTTATATTTGCTTACTTCCTTTTTCTCAATACTCTTAGTTCCACCAATAGCAACATGTCTACCAGTACCATCTTCTGATGATATTTCTCCATTAATCATTCCAGATGCTAAGAGATTACTAATTTCTCCTAATTTTAATGGTTTAGGAACTACTAATTTTTCTTCGCCTAAGTCTTTTAATTCAGTAATGCCTTTTACCCATTTCCACATAGAATCATTTTTACTGATATGAGAAGTGGGAGATTCGATGTATTTATTATTTTCTTTTGCTGTGTCATAGTCAATGTAAGGATAATTCATTGACTGATATGTATTGTATTGTCTGAGGTTGAATTCTGGTTCTGAGAGGATTATTTCTTTTACTTCATTGTATTGCTTTTGGAAATCCATTGCTTGCATAGTGTTTGATAAATCATATGGAAATCTCTTTAATTTAGCGATAAAAATATATTGCTTAAATTTAGCATATTCTTCTGGATTTGTTTTATAAATTGAGTTTTTGAGAATGTCAAAGTTTTTAGATAGAATGTCTAAAGAATCTAGAAAATCATCTTTGCGAATAACGAATGCTATGTATCCTGATTTGTAATCTTTTGATGTATTTGGATTATAGAGAATTCCACGTTCTAAAATGAGGTTTAAATAGTGTTTGACATTTCTTATTGATATTGTTTTGCCGTTGCTATCAGTGGTCAATGTTTGCCCATATGGAGGATTCATTAAAAATAAACTACACACATTTCTTCCTACATTCCACTCCTCGAATGAAGAATTATAGCAATCATCAATATTTGGATTAGATTTAGCTGTTTCATAGCGATGCTCTTCCAATTCATTAGAAATAAGTAAAAAATCATTGCTATTATTTTTCTTAGGAATAAATGACTTAAATACATCTAAAAAGTCACCATTACCTGCAAATCCATCAAAAATTGTAATTGGAAATTCATTTCCATGCCCTAATGTAAACTCACAATATTGTTTTATCTTGTCATAATCTTTATCATTTAACCATTTGTCGTAATAACAATAATCTATAGGAATTTGATTGTCTAGGGATTTCATTGCTATTTCTTGATACAAACCTTGCTCTGTATAATATTCTTTTAGATAATTCTTCTTATAATAATCAATATCAATTCTACCAAGCAATCCTAATAAACGATATGTTTCCCATGTTTCTGTTGGATAAAAGTTGAGCTTGCCATCTCCGATGAGCGAACTACCCATATGTATCATCTCTTTTCTTATTTGTAATTCTACAATAATAATTATATCTTAGTTATTGTAGAATTACAAATATTATTTATCAAGACATTTAATTTTTCTATCTAAACTTATGACATATCGCACAAAAAGTTTCACTAAATGGTTGTGAAGTATAATTCCAAGCATCCAAATCATTTCCCCATTTATGAGTGCATTTATCTTGAATATCATTAAGTTTTTGTCTACGAAGTTGATCCAAATTATCTCGTTCTTTTCTGTACCATTCATCTACATTTAGTCTTTCTTCTTGTAGTGGATGTAGTTTAATTTTACTAACCATAATTTAATCGTTCCTTTAAAATTATTTTATTTTATTAATTTAATTCCCCATCTACATAAAAAATTCACATGGTTTTCTTTATCTTTTATCAAGAAATCAAAATATATATTATTTTTTGCAAACCAATCATCAATATCAAGTAATAAAAATCCTAACCAATTACGCATTCTTTTAAAAATCTCCTTTAAATATTGTGATTCAAGTCAATTTATAAACATGGTTTATATTCTACAATCATAAATCTTTCTTTCATTTCATTAATTAATACTTTTTGTAATTCCTCAGTTAATTCATACCAATATTTAAACGCCTTGCTTGTAACTTCTTCATCATATTTATCTTTAACCTTATTCTTTGCTTCAGTAGTAATAATTTGCTTTGTATAACTTTTATTTAGGTAAGCGATCTTTAATCCTTCTTTTTCATATCTTTTTCCATCAAAATAGACAACGTAAATAATGTCTTCTTGCATAAATTCTCCTTTCAAACTATATTTTATAAAGCACCATACCATAATTCATATGTAAGTAATTGAACTTCTAATTCTTCAATAATCACTTTCAACAACTTTTCATTTCCATAATATCTACTTAAATCTGCTTTCTTACCTGACCCATCTCTATGCTCACAAACGGTAAAGTTATAAATGCCATCTGCATAATAGACACCACCATATGTTTTACTTGGTTTAATTCCTTTTAGATTATTAATTGCTTCCTTGGTTGTTTTGATAAGTTGACTTAATTCTTGGCCTCTTTTTAATTGTTCATTTGTCATTTTATATTCCTCCAGTATTTTATTTATAGAATAAAACTGTACTTTTATCGGAATTGCCGACCCCTGAAAGTGGCTTATAGCTTGATTCTTGAAATTCACTTTTTTGAAATATTATGATTATTTTTGATTTTGGACGATATTTAAGATTTTCCTTTCATAACACCAAATTATTTGTTAATTTTTATTTTTAAGGTTAAACATCTCTAAAAACACAGTCATAGCCCCTTTTATTAGCAAAAATATAATGAGTACACTAATTATAAACCCCAAAATAGACCATCCCCCTATAATCCAATAAAAAAATTGTTTTAAGTTATTATCTCGTCCTTTGGTTCTCCAAGTAACAATTTATCATTATCCACAAACCAATTATCAGGGTAAACTTTGAAATCTAGTGGAACAAATCCACATTTCCCTAATGCTTCTTCGCAATCCCAATATTCTTTTACATAATAATTAAATGAACTTACAAGGACTTCTTTCCAGTTATTTTCGGTTAATTCACCAAATCTCTCTTCAAACTCCTTTTGTGGTATCTCCAATACTATATCAAAATCTCTAGGCATTTCTTTATGTAATGTTGAACCAACAAGATATATTGGATATCCAATTTCTTGTGAAGAAACTTTTGCCCATTCTCTAAGTTTAATAAATTTAGTCCAAGTCATTTCTTGATAGTCGTATGGTCTTGATTCGCGTTTTGTGAAAATAGGTGTTTCCATTTAATTAATTTTCCTCCTTACTGCATCAAATTCTTTCTTCAATGATTTTATTTTACCTTCTCAATCTTAATCAAATAGTCATTAAAGTCTGTTGATATTGATTCATATCGCACAATATCACCTTCTTTGATATCATCAAGATTAATAGGATATTTTTGTGTGACTGCATGATTTGTATCGGTTTTCCAACTTCTATTGTCTAATTGAATTCTGTTTGTGCTTAAAGTATTGACTTTAGCATATTCGATAACAACCACTCCATCACCATTTGCACTTCGAATAGGATCATTAGTAACTATTTGATAACCTCCAAAAATACCTGCTATTAACATAAGCATTGGTATCCATAAATATGAGAAACTATCTTTACCATCTTCTATTATTCCAAGTATAGCCCAAAATGCACCTACAAAAGCCACGACAACACATATCATCATTAGAAACATATACATTTTTATTCCTCCAATTTTTATTTATTTCCACGAATTTAGTTATTATTAGGATTTCCTTTTACACTTGACTTAACTTTAATTGTAAATATACTCAATATTCCAGTTAATACTACATATGTCCAGAATCCATTAATATAAAATCCTGACAAATAATTATCAAGCAAACAAAGTTTTACAGGAGTTAATACAATTGCCACAAAAAATAGAATTATAGTAGTTAGACATCCAATCCCTATAGGGATAGTTAAAACAGAGGCAACCATAAGAAGACTAAATAAATACCCTATTCCTATCATAAGTAATGTAGCGATAATTATTGTTTTTGTATCTGAGATGAATAAATATTCTTTAAAATATTCGTTGCCAATCCAGAACACTAAAAATGTTAATATTGAGTTTAATATATTTCTCATTATAATCCTCCAATTTTATATTTATTTCCTTTAAATGGTTAATTTGATGTGATTTTGATTCCGCAATTTGAGCAAAATTCGTCTTCTCCAAATATTAAGAGTTCATAACTGTGATCACATTTTTCTGCAAAACAAATACTCCAAGTGAAATCATCCACTCTTACTATGTTTAGTTTAAAATTTTCTTGAATATAGGGATGTCTTTTTATATCATTCATTGTAAATGCATCTACTTCAATTTTTAATCCTACTTCAATTTTTACACCATATACAGAATAAGTTTCATTGTTCATCTTATCTTATTTCCTTTCTACCCCTTTAAAAGATTCGCTTTATGTGATTTATCTTAACAGTTTAAATCCACCTTTAATTAACCATTCTTTAACTTCTCTAACATCTTCCATACCTGTTCCTTCAGGAACCAAAATACTTTCAATCTTCACAAATTGACTAGAATCACCCATTCCCATATATTCATCCGATAGGTAAAAATAAAGCCAAATCTTATCATCAAAGATTATAAAATATTCCTTTGTGCTATCAGGTAGAGGCATATCAAAACCTCTATCTCCTTCTTCTATCTCGACTTCATCCATTAGATAAGATAGAAAATATTCCATTTCTTCTTCATCACTTCGGTATAAATCCATATCATAAAATTGACTCCTAACAATTTTGTGATATTCAGGTTCGCTTTTTTTTTACTGCCATTGCCAAGGTGAATAATTTTACCTTCTTTTTCTAGTTGTTTATGTACATACCAAATTGCAGTCTTTGTATCATTTTTATACTTAGTTATTTTCATTATTATCTCTCCCTTCATAATCCTCAACAATTTTCCAAAACTCACTTGCTTTAAATTCTACAAACCCCTCGGGTGTATCTTCAAAATCATATTCATTTTGGAATGAACAATAAACAACACTATCGATGGCAAATATTCTTGAGCGATTCTTACCTAAACAATTCTTAAAACTAAATCCTACATATGGTTTATGTTTGATCTTAACTTGTTTTTCCTCTAAAGTTTTAACCCATGCTTTACCGACTTTTGAATTGGTTTTAAATGCCATTAATCCTTCACCAATTGACTTGCATAATGATTTACCAAATTTATCTAAATCTTTTTCAGTAGGTACAATGTAAAATTTGTCACATTGATTTGCATATACATTTGTTTCAATTCCTTGTGCATTCATGAATTCTTTTGAGATATTATGTACTACTTGTTGATTATTTTTATATTCCATGTATTCATTATATAAGTTTGATTTACCAGTTACTTGAAAATATCTTTCCATTATTTATTCCTCCTTCTCAAATATTATTTTACCCCTGTCTTTCTTCGCATTTATCTTCAAATGCACAACCATTACATAACCATGTTTTACAGTTTTTACAAAAACAAGATTCTGAATTTAATGTATTACCACAAATATCACATTGAAAATCGTTTGGATCGTTCATTTTTGTTTCTCCTTTCTACCTCATAAGTCGTATTTTTGCTAGGAATTTATTTTATCTTCCAACTCTTTAATTTCTTTTGCTTCTTGTCTAATAATTTCTCTTGCTATTTTTAATAACTTTTTCCTTAACTCTAAATTATTAATATCATTTCTAAATCCAAAAGTAGTCATCATATTTCCATAGGTTAAGAGTAATCTTGGATCATCTGCATGACTTGATTGAGACACTATTACAGGACTGGAATGATTACCAATGCTGTAATTATTAATATATCTTCCGCGACCCCTAAATTCATCTATTCCACTCATACCTGCATTAATATTATCAATGAATTGTTGTTGATTCTTTTCAATAACATGCCACGCATGGTTTAGAATTGTGATTGTTGTCATATATATCCCATTTTTTATTAATCCTCCTTATATTTTACTTTAAACATGCAATTTGTTGGGATTTTAATCCTTTAAAGTAACATCATATATCTTACCATCAATATCAATAAATTGAATATCTAAACTTTCTAAACTATGAATTGGTAAATCTGAAGCAGTATCACCATAAGGAATATCGAATTCTACATCATATTTTATTTGCAAGTCTCTAATATGGTCTTCTACACTTACGTATCCATAATCCCCATTAACATAGTCTCTTCCAACTAGTTCTTGAATTTCTAACAAGCAATATGAAAGATGATGAAATTTACCATCAGTAAAAACTTCTTCAGAATATGAATAATCTCCATCATTGTAATCTCCGCACATTTTGACTATATAAACAGGACTCTCTGGCTGTTTTAATACTTTTACAATTTTCATTTTATAGCTTCCTTCCAATTGTTCTTTTCAAAGCATTTTAATTTCTTCTATAATCTGTGGTATAATTTCAGTTTGCAATAATTTGATTCTTTCTTTTGCACACTTTTTACAAGCATAATCACCTATTAGATAAAAACCAAAATCA
>Ga0209000_1001559_pt1 | contig 14249 bp, 13 predicted proteins | sample RifGroD2_FD_183998 | JGI IMG/M metagenome (GOLD analysis project Ga0209000, IMG submission 183998) | Groundwater microbial communities from Rifle, Colorado, USA - Groundwater D2 (SPAdes) (version 2) | ecosystem: Environmental > Aquatic > Deep subsurface > Groundwater | place: Rifle, Colorado...
CAGCTGTTTTTCGTTGATTCCGGTTGATGCTGCTGTCTTATCAAAGATTTTAACAGCAGATGTAGCCAGTGTTCCTAAGTATTTATCTTCAATGCCGCAAATATGGTTTGCTACAAATCTTGCTTGTTTATTTGCCGGACCTGCCAATGCAGCGAGCATTTCATGCTTAGTAACTAAGTTTGGAACTTCGATAACGTCACCAATCGCGTAAACATCCGGATTGGATGTTTGCAGGTTTTCGTTCACCTTGATTGCTCCACGTTCAGATAGTTCAAGTCCTGCTTTTTTAGCAAGGACATTATCTGGCTTGACGCCGATTGCGAAGATGATCAAATCCGCCATAACAACGGTTCCGCTCGCCAATGTGATTTGCTTGCCTTCTTGATCGAACGATTTAACGCCATCATTTAAAATGAGATTAACACCTTGATCTACAATGGATTGATGGATGATCTGCGCCATTTCGTAGTCAAACATGCCCATGACTTGAGGAGCCATTTCAATCAATGTCACCTTCATGCCGAGATGCGCCAAGTTTTCCATCATTTCAATACCGATAAAACCGCCACCGATGACTGCCGCCTTCTTAGGCTGATTCTTTTCGATAAAGGATTTGATTAAATCCATATCTGGAATATTTCTCAGCGTAAAAAGATTTTTCGCTTCCTTCAAACCTGAAATAGGAGGTTTTACAGGTTGCGAACCAGTGGAAATAATGACTTTATCATAGGATTCTTCATAAGTCTTCCCTGACCTTAAGTCAGTGACAGTCACGACTTTCTTTTCTAAATTGATATCGATGACCTCAGAAAGGTTTCTGACATCAATATTAAATTTGTTATGCATGTCCTCAACGGACTGGACAATAAGCGCATCTCTTGATGAGATCGCACCACCGATATGATAGGGCAGTCCGCAGTTCGCGAAACTGATATATTCTCCACGTTCAAATAATATGATTTCTGCAAATTCGTCCAATCTTCTCAAGCGTGCAGCAGTTGTCGCCCCACCAGCAACACCGCCAATAATTAGTATTTTTTTATTCATCTGATTACCTCCAACTTTCATACTATACTCTTAATAAAAAGCGATGTCAAGAAAGAATATGTAATATTTAGAAACTTTATTTTTTTAACCATTTGTAAGCGCTAATACTACGTATTATATGTTTTGATATTCAAAGAAAGTTAATAATCAGGCAATCTCCTCAAGCAATCTCTTTCTGAATGGAGAACATCTGTTTAATAAATCCTAACAATCCATATGACAGATACCTATGTCTATGTTAAAATGATAGAAAGAGGTATGAACATGAAAAAAATACTTATTACCGGATTTATGCCCTTCGGCGGTGAAACCATTAACCCATCCTATGAAGCCATTAAAAGAATGAATTGTGAAAACATTAAGGCTGAGGTTTTGAAGCTAGAGGTTCCAACTGCTTATCAGAAATCAATAAATTTTGTAGTTGAATATATCGAGTCATTCAAACCCGATATCATCATCATGGTCGGTCAAGCCGGTGGCAGAAAAGAGATATCCATCGAACGCGTCGCCATCAATATCGATGATTCAAAAGCACCTGATAATCTTGGTGAAGTGAGAACCGATCAACAGATAGTCAATCAGGGTGAACCTGCTTATTTTTCAACACTTCCGATCAAGAAGATTGCAGAACGAATCAAGTCTTCAGGCATCCCTGCAGGCATCTCAAACACAGCAGGTACTTATGTGTGCAATCATTTGATGTATGGAATCCTTCATGAGATAGATTCAAGAAAACTTGAAAATATCCAAGCAGGATTCATTCATGTCCCCTATATCAAAGAACAAGTTTTAGATAAAAAAGATGTTTTCGCACTTGACCTTGATGAAATCGTCAAGGCGTTAACTATCGCAATTCAAACTTCACTGGAGGCATGAAATGAAAGAATACACGTTAACTGACCTTATAGAAGGGTTGAACAACAAGTCATTCACTTCTGTTGAACTCGTCAATCTATATTTGAATCAAGTCAAGCTATATGATTCCTATTTGAATGCCGTTTCTGAACTCAATCCCGATGCCTTAAAGATAGCGGCAGAACTGGATCAAGAACGTTTAACCAAAGGTCCCAGAAGCCCTCTACACGGCATTCCAATCTTTCTTAAAGATAATATCAATACAAAAGATCAAATGCATACGACAGCCAATTCCTTAGCTTTATCCGATTTAATTGCACCTTATGAAGCAACGATTGCAAATCAGCTCAGAAATGCCGGTGCGGTTATTCTCGGCAAGACCAATTTATCAGAATTCGCCCATTTCATGAGCTACAGCATGCCATCCGGATACGGTTCAAGAAACGGACAAGTCATCAATCCCTATAACAAAAAACTAGATCCTCTCGGCTCTTCCACTGGTTCAGCGGTGGCGATTGCCGCGAACATGATTCCTGTTGCCATCGGCACAGAAACAAACGGTTCCCTCATGGCTCCGGCATATTACAATTCGATCGTTTCGATCAAACCTACGCTCGGATTGGTTTCCAGATATGGTATTATCCCTATATCAGGCAATCAGGATACCGCAGGACCTATGGGAAAGACTGTTGCTGACTGCGCAATCTTACTCGATCAAATTGTCGGACAAGATATAAACGACCCATCAACACTTCACGACAATCACCCCAGAGAGTTCTATTCAAAAGCTATCAAAAAATCAGTCAGAGGTATGAGCGTCGGTATTGTGCATTTTTCTAATCATTCCTACAAGGATGAAGAAAAGAAAGTACTTCTGGAAGCTAAGAACAAACTCGGTAAAAAGGGAGTATTTGTCATTGATATCGTCATTAAATCTGGAAGCATGAACAATCTGAAAAGCTTGCTCTATGAGTTCAAGCATGACTTGAATCATTACTTGAAGACTGTTGAGGGTTCTACCAAGATGAAATCCTTGCAGGACATCATTTCATTCAATCAGGAAGATCCTGAAGTCAGATTGAAATACGGACAGACGATTTTAATAGATTCTGATAAAACTTCAGGCCAATTGGATGAACCGAAATACTTATCGATCCGAAAAAAATTACTGAAGGAAGCGAACCGATTTGAAGACTTGATGCAAAAACTTCATTTAGATGCGCTCTTATCCACCAGATGGAGCTCCTATGCGCCGATTGCAGGAAACCCTTCAATCTGTGTTCCAGGGAAGCCTCTAATTGATTTAAAGCCAATTTCCGTCGTTTTTGTGGGAAAGAAGTTTGATGATGCTACCCTGATTTCGATCACGCATGCCTATGAGCAAGCGACGAAGCACCGGATACCGCCAACACTCGAATAAAGAAGAAAAAAAGACATGGTTTGTGTGTTTTCTAACACAATCAAATCCAATGTCTTTTTTATTTGCATTTTCTAAGAATTAGATATATTTTAAAAGTGAGGAGGCGATACAATGCCAATGCTATTTATTGTAACTGGAGCAAACGGACACTTGGGCAATACCATCTGCCGACTGCTTAAAAATCAAAATCAAGATGTTAGAGGGTTTATTCTTCCCTTAGATTCAGACAAGATGCTTAAAGAGCTTGGAGTTCAAGTCTTTCGAGGCGACATCAGAAGCAAAGATTCTTTGGAACCTCTTTTTGATTTAAGCAATACAAAATACAAATATGATGATATTGCAGTGATACATACTGCTGGAATTGTCTCCATCTCACATAGGAAAAACCCATTATTGGTAGCTGTGAATGTCACAGGTACCAAAAATATAACGGATTTGTGTTTGAAACATCAGGTGCACCGGTATGTATATGTCAGTTCAGTGCATGCGATACCAGAACTGGAAAATCAAGAAATGATTCGTGAAATCAAATCTTTCAATCCGGATCATGTTGTAGGATCATATGCGAAAACGAAGGCTGAAGCTACACAATATGTTTTAGATTCAATCAAGAAGGGGTTGAATGGAATTGTTGTTCACCCTTCAGGAATTATCGGACCTAATGATTATGGAAGAGCCCATATGACCATGATGATGGAAGATTATCTGAACGGTCATCTCACATCGAGAATCAACGGCGCTTATGATTTCGTTGATGTCAGAGATGTGGCGAGCGCAATCGTGCAGTCTGTGTATTCCGGCGAGGTGGGAGCATGTTACATCCTGTCTGGCCACCGAATCACCCTAAAGGATCTCTTTGATCGGATGAAAAAACTATCAGGAAAGAAATTAAGAATCAATGTTCTTCCGATGTGGTTCGCTAAAATCACCGCTCCCTTGGCGGAACTTTATTACCGGATGCGAAAGCTACCGCCTATCTACACATCCTATTCTTTATATACCTTGATCAGCAATTCAAACTTCTCCAGAGAAAAAGCGAGACTTGAATTGAACTATCTGCCAAGACCAATCGATGAAACTATCATCGATACCATGATATGGCTTGTTGATGCAAAAAGAATTAAACGAACGACGGTCATTAATTTCATCAAATCTTTCTCTCAACTCAAACAATAAGGGAAGCCTCGGCTTCCCTTATTCATTGTTGATCTATACGAATTGTTTTTCTTTCTTCATCTTCACCTTGGGTACCACAACGTAAATCACACGCAACAAGATGTAAATAAATAAAACTAAATGATACAGCAACGCATCCATATCCTGAATGAAAAACCCGTAATCTGGATGGATGCTGAAATTAAACGCCAGATGCATATAGATAAAGAAATATGCGATATAGGCAAGTTTATGCAATTGTTTCCAATGCTTGGGATTCATTTTTTTTCTGATGTGCATGAAGGATGTAAAAATGAGCGGAATAAAAATAATGAACGCGAATAACCCAGTTAGATTATACCCGGTCAACGCCAAATCCAATCTTGTTAATCCGTGTGGAATCAGAAAGATGAATCCGATGATTGCTAGTTCCGCTCTAACCAATGATAATGCCTTTTTAGCTTTTGAATTCTTCTTCAAAACTCCAGTGAACATCACAAGCAAAAAGAATGCCAGGCTTAAATGACCGCTTAAAATCAAGGTTATATCAACACCTATAAAATCCAGCTGTATAAGATAAACTATAAAGCTTGTAATCAGCGCACCTAATTCAAAGATATATTGATTTTTATGAAGAAGCTTTCCAAAATAAAAAACTAATACAAAAAGGATTGGCGCGATAAAAACTCCAATATTACCAATGATGAAATCCATCCTCTATGCTCCGCTGACCAGCGTTCCCACAACTGGGAAGCGTTCGATATTTGCGATACTGTGCGGTGCCTGAGTCGTCAGTGGTATCGTCAAATCTTGACCTGCTTGAAATCCATTATGACTTCCATTCGGCCAATACTCTGAATCTGTGACATCATAAATCATTCCATTGACTGCAACATAAGCTTTTGCGCCATTTCTTCCATCAAAAACAGCAAGCTCGGCAAGTGTCATTTCAGGTAGTTCTTCTTCAATAACTACAGTTTCTACAGGTTCAGATACAACGGGTTCAACATAGTCATTATTACTTGTGCATCCTGCAAGGGTAAATAGGAGTAATGCGAACACGATTAAATAAGATTTTTTCATGGTAAAACCTCCATTGTTTATATTATAAATGAAATATTATCCCAGTTCCAGCAGACTGCTTCACCAAAAAAAGAACGACCTCAACTTGAGATCGTCTCATACTTCATTTTAACTTATACTGCACAAAATCGTTCAAATCAGCAGTTAGCCAATAAGCGCTTCCGTTAGGCTTTCTATCCAAAAAGTGATAATCGATCAAGTATCTTCTCAAGATCACAAAATCCTCATAAACCACTTCAAGAATTTCATTGACTTCATGCTCCGTGTATATTTTGTCTTTCTCAAACAAATGACAGATCATGCACAAAACGATATATTTCTGTTTTTCCTTTTTGGGAAATCGATTGATTTGAATGGGGTGATTTGAAACAATGACAGTTTCTATAACCTTATCAATATCATTGGGTACGATATCAAACATAAATCCACCTTCTTTTTATTCTTTTATTTTTATTTTACACCTTTATTTCGTTTGTTCCTCATACCATGCTTTGGCAGCTTCTATTTCTTCCTTGGACAATTGATGTCCGTAGTCTGTCCAAAACACCTCGACAGATGCATTCGCGCTTTGAAGAATTTGTGTCAATTCATTGACTTCATGCTCCGGCATCATATGATCTTTTCGTCCTGCACCAATAAAAATCTCCGTTTCTTTGAGATTTGGAAGATCGATATTTCTCAGTGGAACCATCGGATGAAATAAAATCGCTTTGTCAAACGCTTCATCATAATGCATCAATACGCTCGCTGCAATATTTGCGCCATTGGAATAGCCGATAGCGATGACTTTTTTAGGGTTGAAACCATACTGTTTGGCTGAATCTTGGATGAAATCATATAAATTATGTGTTTCTTCAATCAAACTTTCCATATCAAATACGCCCATGGCAAGCCTTTTGAAAAATCTTGGCATGCCGTACTCCATGACATTTCCTCTAACGGAGAGCACATTCGCTTCATGATCGATATGCTTGGCGATCGGAAGTAAATCATATTCATTGCCTCCAGTGCCATGCAACATTAAAAAAGTAGTATCCTTACTGCCGTTCTGGTAAATGTGCTTCATTTTTTTCCTCCATTTAATGCCATAGCTTGATAGCCTATTTTTTTAAGTGAGTGAATGAGCTGGGTTACTTCCTCCGGTTCTAGCGCTTGATAAATATGGTTCAGTGTTTGAACGTGTGATGGAAATATCCCTTCAAAGAATATTTTACCACTTTCTGTTAAATCTATCATCGTATTTCTTCTATCTTTCTCATCTTGCTGTCGCATCACAAAGCCTCTATGTTCAAGCTTATCGACAACATAAGTCATCGAACTGTTGGCCATCAGCATGCGGTCGCACACGTTTTGAATCGGTTGTTTGCCCTTGTGGTAAAGATGCTCAAGGGTACCAAATTCTGTAGGATTCAAGTTATAGGTTTGAACATCTTTCCTCAAAACACTTTCAACATTTTGCATAGTTCTGAATAAGACTGTCGTTAATTTTAGAAATTCCTTATTTTCTTTCATGTTGATCACCCATATCTAAGTATTCTTTCTTATATACTTTTGAACTTCTAACGGTATCAATCGGTCTGACTAGTTTTTCAATCTCTTGACGCATTTGTCTGAACTTCGGGGGTAAAGCTAGAATCTCACCAAGTGTTTCGTAGTTTTCTTCATCATCGATAAATCCAGGACCTTCTGTCGCGAATTCGAAAAGAATTCCTGAATAAAGCCTCGTGTAAAGCGACCTGAAATAAAAGCGATCAACAAATCCTGAGTGTCTTGCTCCAGCTTGATTTAAATAATTGATCCACTCTTTGATGGACTGTTCGTCATCCACTCTAAAAGCGACGTGATGAATGCCTCCGAAACCTTGCTGGGTAAACGGCAAGTCCTTGCGGAACTCGACAATGACTGATGCTCCGTTTCCACCTTTTCCAACCTCGAATTGTGTGAAATTGTCTTCAACCGCTATTTTCTTAAAACCTAAATGTTTCGTGAGAATCAGAGAGAAAAGTTCAAGATTGCTGACTCTGAAGAAGATAGGACCTAGTCCTACAATTCCAAACTCAATCGGAACCGGACCGTTTTTCCAAGCAGTGCCAGGTTCAATTCCTTGATCGTGCTCATCTGAAAAGAGGACGTACTCCTGGCCGTCAAAATCTTCAAATTCAAGCGTCTTCACTCCAAATCTCATTTGAATTTTTTGATGTTTGACTTGATATTTGTTAAATCTTTTTTCCCAATAATCGATCGCTAAATCGCTTGAAACGCGAAAAGATGTCTTTGCTATCTCATTTGTTCCCTTGGATGCTCTTTGAATATTCGGAAAATCAAAGAACGTCATGTCCGTTCCTGCACTTCCCTTGTCATCAGCAAAAAACAAGTGATAAGTTTGTATGTCATCCTGGTTCACAGTTTTTTTAACAAGTCTCATTCCTAATATATTGGTGAAGAAATCATATATTTTTTCAGCACTGCTGGTCATCGCAGTGACATGGTGTATCCCGGTAATCATATTCATGTAATCAGCCTCCATACTTTCATTTTACCCAATCAAAGTTTGTTTATCAAGCGATATGTTTCGAATTCGAAATATAAAATGATTTTTGGCACAGAAGAATTCTTTCTAATTGACGTTAAACCATGTATAATAAAATAAGACACCTAGAGATATCTACATGTGTCAAGGAGTGATCCCTTGAAAAAAGAAAAATATTGGTACAAATTAGATAATGCTGGGAAAATATTTCCAGCTGTGTCCAAAGATGATCGCAGTAATGTGTTCAGACTCTCTTTCTATATAGATGAAATCGTTGATAAGGATATTTTGGAATTAGCTGTCAATAAAGTGCTACCAAGATTTGAAACTTTCGCAGTCCAATTGAAAAATGGACTTTTTTGGAATTATTTCGGAGCAAATACCCATCAATTCCGAGTTGAAGAAGAGCCAGCGGTACTTTGCGAATATTTTAAACCCGTCAAGAACTATGGTTTTCTTTTTAAAGTATATTATTTAGACAATAAAATCACTTTAGAGACATTTCATGCTTTAACAGATGGTTCCGGAGCCTTGGCATTTCTTAAATCAGTAACTTATCACTACTTCAAGTTAAGAGGATTCAAGATTGAACATGAAAATAAGATTTTAAGTGAAAAGCCTTATTCAAAGAAGGAAAGCGAAGATAACTTCATTTCCAATTATGATAAAGATAAAAGACGCAACCTTCAGGAAGAAAAGGCATACAAACTTTCTGGTGAAAGTTTCAATCATCACTGGGTGATGTTTGTTAAAGCCAAGGTTGATACCAAACAATTGATTCAAGTTGTAAAAACAAAATATAAGGCAACCATCACGCAGTACGTGACTGCGTTGCTTGCATATTGCATCTATAAAGAAACAGTTGACTTCGTTTCAAACAAAAAACCTTTAAAGATTTTTGTACCGGTTAATCTAAGACCCTATTTTGATTCTGTAACACTTAGAAACTTCTCGCTTTACATTAAAGCATCTTATCCAAGCCACCGCAATGATTACACATTTGAAAATATGCTTGAAATGACAAAAGAACAATTTGTCGACCAACTGGATAAGGACAAGCTTCAGTCAAGAATCAGTTCCTTGGTTGGCTATGAAAAGAATCCTATCATTAGAATTCTCCCACTCGTCCTTAAGACCATCGCATTCAAGATCGGATATTATGTTTTAGGAGACAGTATCAGCAGTTGTTCCATTTCAAATTTGGGCATCGTTGATCTTCCTAAGGATATGATGGAAAAAATATCAGATGTCGATTTTGCGAATTCAGGTTATGGATTGGCAATGACGCTCATATCGATGGGTTCGTTCACGAACATCATCATGACGAGCCCTCTCAAAGATTTATCCATTATCAACCAAATGATCTCCTTGATGGTTAAAGAAGGCATAGATGTGACTATAGATACAAACTACAAGGAGGGTTATGATGAAATACTGTAAGACATGTAATGTTCATTATGATGCTCCGCTTGAGCATTGTCTGCTTTGCAACGGTGAATTGGAATATACAGAAGAAATAGCTGATGAACCTGCTTATAAATTCAAAATCATCACCAAAAAATCATCCTCTAGGTTCTGGTACCGATTCTTCTTCTTTTTAGCGGTTGTGAGCACTGCCATCACGATTTATCTGGACTATATGGATGGACTCTCACTCAGTTGGTCCTTAATCGTCGCCATTACCAATCTCTATGCAGTTTTAATATTTAGAACCTTGTCTGCCGCATCACAATGGTCAGCCAAAGTGATGAAGATCTTGATGATAACCGCAGTTGGCACCATATTGATCGGATTTGCCATCGGTGACTACTCATGGTCGATCGATTACATTTTTCCATTCGCAATCATCGGTAACATTTTATTGATTTCCATTTTGACTTTGGTGAATAAAAAGCATTGGTATGATTATTTTGCAAGTCTGATCATCATCACCATCATCGGCTTATTGCCGGGATTGCTCGATCTGCTCAAGTTCACGACAGTCAGTTGGCCAAGTTTTGTTTGTTTCTCCTATTCATCCATCACACTTCTGGCGATCGTCTTTCTACCTTCAAAATCAAGCAGAGAAGAATTCAAACGCAGATTTCACGTATAAGGCGAGCAATCGCCTTTTTTTTTTGCACTTTTTTAAATTGGGACATTATCATGCGGATCATATAAAGAAATCAATCAGTCTATGTTTGAAAAATGTCACAACTATGTCACAACCACGTCATACTTTTGACACAAGATATTTATATACTGTAGATGAAAAGATAAAGAGAGGGTAAAAAAATGAAAAAATTGAGATTATGGTTATTTGCTTTATTACTTGTCATCACGCTATCTGCCTGCAGCAGTGCAGAAATTGACTATGAAAACGTCGTCGATGAGGATGATGATGGTGTCACAATGCTTTTGGACAGTGTTCCAGACCGAAAGATTATTTACCGTGTCAGTACTGAATTTTATACGACCAATCTAGATGATGCAGTCACGTTTGTTGAAGGTCTATTGCTTGAGGATGAATGGTTTGATCAGGAAAACATCTATGATTCTTCCGCATTCTTTGTTTTCAGAGTGAAAACAGATCGTTTAGATACATTCATCAATCAGATTAAAGCGGAATACACTCTGACAAGCTATAGCAAAACCGCTACGGACATTTCCTTGAACTACCAGGATACAGCAAACAGAATCACTGGCTATCAGGAGGAAAGAGCGCGTCTCATCGTTCTTTATGAAAGTGCCTCCCTAACAGATATGATCACCATCAACACCCGCATCTCACAAATTGATATCGAGCTCGGCGAACTAATGGGAACAATGAATGAATTCGACAGCTTGGTTGACTATAGCCGCGTTGAATTGAGCATCCGCAGATCCCATGTATCCAATACATTATCATTTGGAGCGAGATTGATCAACGGATTCGTCAATGGATTCTTCTCATTAGTCAGTTTCTTCGATGGTTTGTTGATCGTCATTGTCACTTTGATTCCTTGGGCTGTCGTGTTGGTTCCTTCAGGATACGGTATTTACATCCTTGCTCATAAGAGAACTTTGAAACTGGAAAAATTGAGACAGGAAAGAAAACTAAAACAACAAGAAATGAAATAAAAACCAAATTTCTAAAAAAAAAACCGCTCCAGTTAAACTGAAGCGGTTTTGTCTCTTTCTTGTGTAAGGGTTGGTTTCCCATTATTCATTTGCTTAACCATGTAGTTAAAAATATCTTTTCGTGTGATAATTCCAATAAATGCTCCAAAATCATCTAAAACCGGTACGAAATTTTGTTTAGTCGCTACATCGACGATGTCTTCCATGTTGGTGTAAATCGGTACGGATACGTTATCCTTGTTTCTTGGAACCTTCGTGACTGATGTTGATTCAGTCATTTCAAAATTAAGCTGATGATCCTTAATGTACCAAAGGAGGTCTCCCTCGCTTAATGTACCTACATACGCTCCCTTTCGATCGAGAATCGGAATTGAGTTATAACGGTAAGTCTGCATCTTCTCTAGAGCTTGGCGAATCGTGTAGTCATCATAAATATAAGCTACTTTTTCTTTCGGTGTTAAACAAAATAGTACGTTCATTTCGACTCCTTTAATTTGCTTTTTTAAAAATTGCATGGTCTTCTAGTTGAAATGTGATACGAAAAATCCTTGATGATGTTCAATGAATCTTCTGCCAAAGAAACATTGGGCGTGCATAAAGATGAATCAGTAGAAATAGTTAATGATTTGAATTGGTACCCCATGTAATGTTTTTACGCTTTCATTATAACATAGTTATAAGGATATAACAACAAAAGACACATTTGTATGAAGGAATATAAGATCATAAATGCTCGTTAATAACGTTGATAAACGAAGAAAATAGCCGTATCAAGGCGATAAATAACTCTTCAAAACGTACTCATTGAAAAAGTCAAATACTGTTTGAATTTTTCGTATGGTTGAGGTTTTTCCTATTTTTTAAAGAATTGTTCCAAAGATGGTTAAACTTCATAAGAAAAGCGAAGGACAATTTGTCTTTCGCTCGTTGTTATTAAACGTTAACTCCGCGTCTTCCTCTAATCAGCAAGATAATCGCAAATACAACCGTATACAGCAAAATGCCTAGGAAGGTAATCCAATTCCACATCACTGTGTTGGCTGAGGTGTATGTAAGTGAAGGAATGAATAATAATCCAAATAAAGGCAACGCCATGGTAATCGCTGTTCCTGATCCTAAAACCATTTCTTCAGCAACCGGCGATTTCAATTCTGGGTCAATTCCTTTTAATAATGCCAATCCCGTCGAAGCGACTCCTGTCAGCATGCCAAACAATCCAATATAATACTCATCCTGGAAGCTTACATAAATCCGTTTGGTCATATACTTCAAATAGAACAATGTAGCTACACCGGCGACTGCAGATGTGATAATCAGCTGCAATCCATAATCTGCCAAGAAATCCAAGGTGATGGTCAATACAGCTCCTGCAATCATGACATTGAATGCTGCAGACGCGATATTGGAAAGGATATAGTTATTGGTCATGAACTTGATGTTCTTGCCCTTCTTTTCGATTAAATTGAGAATCACTTTATAAAGCAGTGCATACATGATACCAATAATGAAGTTGAAGCCTTTGAGTAAACCGAAAATGGTTGCTCCGATGCTTCCGATATTGCTCAATCCGCGATTTGCGAAATACAAAGTCAAATACACTAGACCATAAATAATTGAAATGATGATGCCTTGAGTGGTTAATCCGTCCAAAACGCTGATTTCCTTGATGGTATCAATTTGAATCGTTTGCTTGTTAACAGATTCTTCATCATATTTCTTAGGTTTAGCGATTCCACGTTTTCTGGAGGTGATATTGATTAAAATGACACCGATGGTTCCGCCGAACACAAATCCCAAGAAGGCATATGATAATCCAAGTGAAGCACCATTTCCACCCATCATCGGGTTCCACATGGAGCCGATTGATAAAGCAAGTCCTGGTCCTTGACCAAATCCAAGCGCAACGAGCATGCCTGAACCGATAAAGTTATCACTGAAAAACAAGAATACAATCAAAATCCCGATAACAGCCTGAAGAGCATAAGTGCTGGTAATCAGCATGCCCGTAGACCATATCTTCTTTTTAATCTGGGTAGGTTCTTTTTTAAGAGCCAATGCGATGAAGCCGATCGCCAATGCGTGATAAACAATGTAGCCCATCTGTTCGACATCGATCAAGCTTTCTTCACCAGTCAAAATCGGTGCGAGTGTCAAGGATAGTATCAATCCGATGGTACCACCCAATAAGGCGGTAGGGATGACAACCTTGTTCAATCCGGGTACATAAGTTTTAAGAAGCTTAGCTAAAAACATTAAGATTCCAATCAATAAAAAATAAGTAATGATGCCCCATTCTTGCATAATCTTAGTCTCCTTGTATGACGTTGCTTTATCCTATGCAAAGCTTTGTCTCATGAACCTGTTTTCATTATACGCTATATAGTTTGAAATTCCAACTATTTTTATTGCTAATTTTTAGTAAAAAAAGGGATGAAATAATCATTCATCCCCTCGTTATTCGATTATAAACTGATGTGTGCTAAATTGAATGCTTCGCAAACACCTTCACAAGTGCATTGACCATGATAAATGTTCACGCCCTTCTTCAGTGCCTTATTGCGGTTGATTGCAATATCCAAACCATAGTCTGCGATCATCAAACCATACTTAAGCGTCGCGTTGTTTAGCGCGATGGTTGAAGTTCTTGGTACTGCGCCTGGCATATTTGCAACTGAATAGTGAATGATACCATCCACTACATAGGTTGGATGATCATGATAAGTCGCCTTGGCAACCTCAGTTGATCCACCTTGGTCGATTGCAACGTCAACAATGACTGAACCTGGACGCATATCCTTATAATAAGCCCGCTTGATCAGCTTAGGTGCTTTAGCTCCCGGCAATAAAACTGCACTAACGACCAAATCAGCACTCTTAATTGCTTTTTCGATATTGTCGCTGCTGCTGTATAAGGTTTGAATCTGATTTCCATAAATATCATCTAGTAACGTCAATTTTCTCAAATTGATATCTAAAATGGTGACATTAGCTCCCATGCCGACCAGCATCTTGAGCGCATTTTCACCTACAACACCTGCTCCAACAATCACTGCGTTCGCT
>Ga0209000_1001560_pt1 | contig 14247 bp, 14 predicted proteins | sample RifGroD2_FD_183998 | JGI IMG/M metagenome (GOLD analysis project Ga0209000, IMG submission 183998) | Groundwater microbial communities from Rifle, Colorado, USA - Groundwater D2 (SPAdes) (version 2) | ecosystem: Environmental > Aquatic > Deep subsurface > Groundwater | place: Rifle, Colorado...
AGCCTTCTATCTCAAGGGCGGCATAGATGAGGTAAAGTAATGAACAAGCTAAGCCTAAAAATTATTACAATAGACAAAATCGCTTTTGAAGGAGAGGCGATTGCCGTTACTGTTCCGGCAAAAGACGGACTGATAACCGTATATGCCAATCATACGCCGCTCATTTCCGTTTTAAGTTCCGGCGTCATTAGTGTAAAAAAAGAGAATGAAGAAAAAACAGACTTTAAAATCTCCGAAGGCGTTTTGGAAGTTCGCCAAGGCAGTAATGTCTTAGTGTTGACTGATAAAGCGGAAGTGCTTATTAAAGCAAGTTAGTGATATTTTTGAATTACGGAATAGTATTAAAAGAAAAATATTATACCATATCCAACATAAGGAAAAGGGAAGTTTATTTCGGACGACTTTCCCGTTATGTCCGGGAGGGAGAAATAGACTTCCCTTTTCCTTATGTAATTATTTCAATACGCCAGAAAATTATGCGAGCTGAGCAAATGATACTATTTCGTAATTCAAAGTGATATAATAATAAAATGATTCTAAAGATAATTTTCACGCTTATTATGGCGCCGGGTTTGCTTATGGTTTTGGCGCCGATGTTGCCGGCTATGCCGTATATGTTTATAGTGGCGGCCGTATTTGGTTTGATAAATGATTTTACCGATCTCACCATTCAAAACCTTGGCATTTTGGGAGGTATTCTTATCGCTTCCATTTTGATAGATTATTTGGCTGGACTTTTGGGAGCCAAGTTTGGCGGCGCTTCCAAAAAGAGTCTTTTGTATGGTTTACTCGGCATAATTATCGGTTTTATTTTTATGCCTCCTTTGGGCGGCTTTTTGGGTTTGTTTGCCGGTATTCTATTCGGCGAGTTCGTGGTAAACGGCAAGAGCGGCGCCAAGGCGCTTAAAGCGGCAACCGGTTCATTGATGGGTTCTTTTGTCGGATTTTTAATAAACATTTTGCTGGCAGTCGCTTTTTTCACCACGTTCATAATATTTATTTTTTGGTAATATTAGCAATGAATAAAAAACAATAATTTAAAAAATATGAAAAAAATAGTTGTCGGTTTTATAATTACATTTTTGCCTTTTTTAGCTGGTGCCCATGGCGGTTTTGGGGAATTAACGGACAAGCCGTTTATCCAAAAAGAAGTAAATCTATTTAGTTTAAACGGAGCGCTTGAATCAATAATCTATATTTTGTTTATAATATTCTTAACCATTGAAATTATAAATTTTCTTAGGAGGAGAAAAGATAGCGTAAAAACGCGATGTATTTAAGAAAAGGCAAAACGCGCGAAACATCTTATGTTTTTTGGATAATTGTCGCCATCTTTTCCGGCGTGTTCGTGTCTTCCATGGCGGCAAACGGCGCTCTGGAAATATATTCTTATCTTAAAAGTGGCGATTTTAAAAGCGGCAATAATCTTGTTTACAGTTATAAGTCACAGGCCATTGGAGCCTTAAAGAGCGGGTTTGCCGCCGTCGGAGAGAGCACTGATAGCACGAGAAATGCCATAAAAGACATAAAAAGCAGTCTTGGTATTATTGCCATGGCTGATTATGAGAATGGCAAAAACATATCAAAAGGCAAGTTTATTAAAGCCGATCTTGGCGAAATGAGGCTGTCTTTGTTTGAAGATGGAGAAAAAGTAAAAGACTTTGATATTTTAGCCAAAGGCAAGGAAGGCTCTCCGTGGGAGACGCCTTCAGGTCAATACAGTATTCTTTCTAAAGAGGAAAATCATCTTTCTTCCATTGGTTTGGTATGGATGCCTTACAGCATGCAATTTTTCGGCAATTTCTTTATTCACGGCTGGCCAATCAACATGGACGGCACCGATGTGCCGGAGGGCTATTCTGGCGGATGTATCAGGCTCTCCAGAGAAGACGCCGGAGAAGTTTTTAAATTCGCTGAGATAAATACACCGATAAATATTATTGGCGGTGGCGACAATGCCGATAGTTTTTCCGGCAAGTATTATAATCTCCGATCCGGCAAAGGCCGCTTGAACATAAGCGCCAAAGCTTATCTGGCGGCGGATATGGAAAGTGGTGAAATTCTTTTATCTGAAAACAAAGACGACGTATTGCCGATAGCTTCCATCACTAAGCTTGTAACCGCCTTGGTGTCTCTTGATGTGATAAATCAATACAAAGAGATTGTCGTGCCAAGCGAGGCGATGGAAGTGCCTTATTCCGAAGTCGGCAATCTGGCGGTCGGCGAGAAGATCATGGCGGGAGACTTGATATATCCTATGCTTATAGAATCGTCAAACGCGGCGGCAGAGACGCTGGCGCGATATTATGGCAGAAGCAGTTTTATAAATCAGATGAACAACAGGATGGCGGCCATAGGCGCGAATAATACCGTATTTGATGATCCGAGCGGCATATCTTCCGGCAACACTTCCACGGCTGTGGATCTATTTAAGATTATGAAGCATCTGCATGAAAACCGAAAATATATTTTAGATATTACTAAAAAGACAAGACATAACGTGGGAAAAAGAGAGTGGAAAAACAACAACCCCTTTGCCGGTTTAAGCGAACATTTGGGCGGAAAGACTGGTTATACCAATGCCGCCGGTCAAACCATGGTTTCTTTATTTTCTTTGCCTTTGTCTGAATTTGGCAGCAGAAACATTGTCGTTGTAACACTCGGTAGCCAAGACAGGGAATCGGATAACACAAAGATGGTTGACTATCTCAAGAAAAACGTTTATTTTGGAGTAAAGGCTGATTAAAGAGTGATACATCAAGCCAAACAATAATGAAAGTAAAACAATACGAAAAAAAAGATTTCGCGTGGACAAAATGGGGCGCTAAAGAGATGAAAAAGCTTGCCCCTTTCTTGCTTGAAGAAAAAAAGAAGGCGTATGAGAAAATAAAACAAATACTCAAAGAAGAAAGAACTTTTGATAACACCGTTCGCGCTATAGAATCTTCCGGAGATAAAACCGGAGACAACATTAGCATCATCCATCTTCTTATGGAAGTGTCTCCGAGCAAGGATACAAGAGAGACGGCCAAAAAGGTCATAGATAAATTTCAGAAAGAAGCGCTGGATGTGGAGTTTGATGAGGGGATATACAAAGCGCTTAAAGAGTATGAAACCGGCAATTTCAAAAAAGAAAAAGCGAAACTTGATGCTGATGATATAAAGCTTTTTGGAGACATGCTTCGCGATTACAAGCGAATGGGTTTTGAACTTGATAAAAAAGATCAAGAAAAACTTAAAAACAATCTTAAAAATATCGGTTCACTTGGTATCCGATTTTCCAAAAATATAAACGACTATGAAGATCATATTCTGCTAAGCGAAAATGAAACAGCCGGCTTGCCGGCAAGTTTTCTTAAGATGCTGAAAAAAGATAAGGATGGCCGCTACATTGTAACGCTTGATTATCCGGATTTTTATCCTTTTATGCAAAACGCGGAAAACGCGAAAAAAAGAAAAGAGCTTGTTGATAAAAGTCTCAAGAAGGGAGGAAAAGACAATCTTTCTCTTGTAAGCAAAATATTAAAATTAAGAGAGGCCAACGCCAAGCTTCTTGGGTATAAGCATCACGGAGATTATAAAACGGAAACAAGAATGGCGAAAAACGCCGACAACGTGTTAAGGTTTTTAAAAGATCTTTTGCCGACACTTTCCAAGGAAGTGAAAAAGGAAATTAAAGAACTTGCCGATTTAAAAGCGAGAATAACCGGCGACAAAAAAGCAAAGATAGAATATTATGATTTGTTGTATTATTCCAATTTGCTTAAAAAAGAAAAATTCAATATAGACAATGAGCGAGTGAGGGAATTTTTTCCCTTAGAGATGGTAAAGAATGGGACGTTTGAAATTTATGCAAAACTTTTTTCCGTTGAGTTTGAGAGGATGCGTGATTATCCGACGTGGCATAAGGATGCTGAACTTTACGCGGTAAGAGATGGAGGAGAAATAATCGCTTATTTCTTTATGGATATGCATCCCAGAGTGGGCAAATACGGACATTTTATGGCTACGGAAGTAATCTCCGGCAGAGAAGATATGATAAGCGGCGAGTACGTGGCTCCCGTGGCGTGCACTGTTTGCAACTTTAGAAAATCAAGCAAAGGCAGCCCTTCTTTGTTGGATCACAGCGAAGTGGAGACTTTCTTCCATGAGTTCGGCCACGTGATGCATCAGGTTCTTACTAAGGCAAGATACGTCAGTCAGTCCGGTACCAGTGTGACAAGAGACTTCGTGGAAGCGCCTTCACAGATGTTTGAGGAATGGGTGTGGAAAGAAGAGGCGCTTAGTCTGCTTTCCGGTCACTTCAAAAACAATAAGGAGAAATTGCCTGAGGATATTCTTAAAAACATGATGGCTTCCAAGAGACACATGATAGGATATTTTTACGCAAGGCAAATAGTGATAGCGCTTTGCGATATGATGATGCATACCGGCGCGAGCAAGGAAACACCAAACGAAGTTTACAACAATTTAACTGAAAAATATTTACATATAAAAATGCCAAGAAACAATATGTGGCTGGCTGGCTTCGGGCACTTTATCGGCTACGACGCCGGCTATTACAGTTATCTCTGGTCCAAAGTCTATGCCATGGACATGTTCTCAATATTTGAGAAAGAGGGCTTGTTAAACGCCAAGACTGGCGCCGATTATCGGAAGTTGGTTTTGGAAAAAGGCTCAAGCGAGGAAGAGATGAGTCTTGTAAAAAATTTCTTAGGCCGAAAGCCGAACAATAAAATTTTTCTTAAAGAAATAGGAATTATAAAATAAGCAAAAAAATATGCAAAAACCAACGGAAATTTTAACAAGTGAACATAAAAATATTTTAAAAGTTATAGATGCCATGCTTGCCAAGTGTGGTGAGCTGGAAAGCGGCGCGGAGACAGATAAAGACTTTTTCGTTAAAGCGGTTGATTTTATAAAAAACTACGCCGACAGGTTTCATCATGCCAAAGAAGAAGATATTTTGTTTAGAGAAATGCGCGCGGCGCAAGACAAGCTTCACTGCAGCCCTATGGATCAGATGCTCTTTGAACACGAAGAAGGCAGGAAATTCGTCAAAAATCTTGAGGATGCATTGGTCAAGGAAGATAGAAAAGACATTGAAGAAAATGCCAGAGGCTATGCCAATCTTCTCCAAGATCACATATACAAAGAAGATAATATTTTATATCTGATTGCCGACGAAGCGCTCAAAGAAGATGTCCAAATCAAAATGATGGAATTCAACGAAAAAGATTGGGAATAGGGGGGTGTTGACAGGTATTTAATTAAGATATAATCTTTTACCAGAAGCACCTTTAATCTGTTAAAAAGTCTAATTTTTTATAAAGGAGATTAATTATGGTAGAAAATGATTTGGTTTTGTCTGAACCCGTTTATGTCTTAAAAGCTAATGAGATGAGAGAGCTTTTAAGAAGGTTGACGCCGGTAGTTGTTGTCGTGGCAACAGGTAATAATCCTACTAAAGTGGAAGAAGAAATACTGTTTAAGGTATTGACGAGAGGTTACATGAAGATGCCGGATGTAAAAATGTACTCGTCATGCTAGAAGATCGGAGAGTTCGTTTGTGTTGTTTTTAAATTTAAAATCACATAAACGAACTCTTTTTTATTTATAATATTCTTGATTTTAAATTTACAATTACTAAAACACACCAAGTAAACTGCACCAAGGTTTAACCTTGGTGCAGATGTTAAAAAGCAATCCCATCGGTGAAGTTGTCGCCGATGGGATTTAAAAAGATAAAAAACAAAAGATTGCAAAAGCTATAAAATTCTGTCTCCTTGGAAATAGGGGGTATAGAACTGTCGTGGGTTGAAAAGCTTTCCATGTTTGTTCGCCATGAAAAAACTTTTACAGATGGTGCCATTTTGGCCGACCGTTAAGCATCTTCTAAACACCTTCGCCGCGTGTACAACATACTTGTGCTTTAGGCACCACGGCGTAGTGTAGGAGCCTTTCCACGTGTCAATGCCATTCCCGTTGCCATTTTTACCATGTCCATTCCCGTTGCCATTCTTCTTTCCAAAACTTCTTTGTCTTTTTCCTTGTTTTTTATTCAAATTTCTCTCCTCATTTAAAGCCAAGAAATAAAATAAAGGTAAAATCTGATTACAATATAAGCTTTTTCGGTAAAAAAAACAAGCGCTGGCGAGATTTACACTTCTATCATAACCGGCAGGACCATTGGTCTTCTCTTGGTTTTTTGAAAGAGGAATTTGCCAATTTTTTCACGGAGCATTTCTTTCACGAAGTCCATATTTATCGGGTGCATTTTGCCAGTGGCTTCTTCCACCGTTTTTCTTATAAGCTGACGAGTGCTTCTTAGGAGCTCTTGTGATTCTTTAAGATATACGAATCCTCTGGAAATGATATCCGGCGAGTTGCGCACTTTGCCAGTTTGAGAATCTATAACGGTTATCATTACGAAGATGCCGTCTTGCGAGAGCATCTGCCTGTCGCGGAGCACCACTTCTTTCACGTCTCCCACACCGAGTCCGTCCACCATCACGTAGTTGGCCGGCACGCTTTCTTTAAGAGTTTCTATCTTGTCTTTATCCATCTCTATAATTACGCCATTATTCATCGGCACGGCGATATTTTCTTTTGGCATGCCAACCGATTCGGCCAAGTCTGAATTGATTTTAAGCATGAAGTAATGACCGTGCACCGGTATGAGATATTTCGGCTTTATAAATTTCAACATAAGCTTGAGATCTTCCTGGCAAGCGTGACCGCTGGCGTGTACTCCGGCTACGCGGTAGTGAATGATTTTGGCGCCTTGTCTGGCGATATTGTCTTTAAGATTCTGAATACTCTTTTCATTGCCGGGGATTACGGAAGAAGAAAGTATGACGGTATCCGTTTTCTGGAATTTTATATATTTATGTTTCTTGTTGGCCACGCGCATGAGAGCGGCGTTTTTCTCTCCTTGAGAACCGGTGAGGATGGCGATTATTTTGGATGGCGGATATTTTTCAGCCTCTTCCGGAGTAATCATGGTATCTTTTTTTGGTTTAAAATAACCAAATTCTTTTACCAATTCAAAATTGTTTTTTAAGCTGTAGCCGTCTATTACCACTTTCTTGTCGTACTTTTCGGCAATGTTTACCACTTCCATGGCTCTTTCCACCAAGGAAGCAAACATACCGATAATCACTCTGTCTTTGGCGTTTTTTATAAACTCTTCAAGGTTTTTTCGCACTACCGATTCCGGCACGGAGAAGCCTGGCGTTTCAGCATTGGTGCTTTCCATGAGCAACGCCAAATTGTTTTCTTTGCCTAGCGCCTCATACTGTTCGTAATGCATGGGCTTGCCGTTGTCGTCTATTTCAAACTTAAAGTCGCCCGGATAGATAATATTACCAAGCGGCGTTCCTATTACGGTGCCTATGGCATCCGGTATGGTGTGCGCCGTTTCAAAGAATTTTATTTTAAACTGTCCCAAACTCAAGACGCTTTTAGGATTGATTTCTTCCACATTTATTTTCTTCATGTGCGTGAATTCTTCCTGTCTTCTTAATATGGTAGCTCGACTGAAACCAGTGGTGTATATGGTTGGGTAGCCAACTTTGTCTATGATATAAGGGATGGCGCCGATGTGGTCCATGTGGCCATGGCTTATAATAATTCCTCTTATTTTGTGTTTGTTTTTTTCAAGATAAGCGGTATTCGGGATAATAAAGTCTATGCCGGGAGTTTCTTCTTCCGGGAATTGGATGCCGGCGTCCACGATGAGAATATCATTGCCGTATTCCACTAGAGTCATGTTTCTGCCTATCTCTTCCACGCCGCCAAGCGGTATAACGCGAACTTTGTTCGGTCTCTTGGAGCTGTCAAAAAGAGCCGGGCTTTGCTCGGTTTTATGCTGAGACGCGACTTTCCTTGCGCCGCCGAAACGGACGGGTCTTCTTACGCTTTCTGTTTTTGCCGGAGCGTTCCTTCTTATTGGACGCGTTGTCGGCGGGGTTGTCTTTAATGTCATTTTTTTAATTGTTTATAATAAAATATTTTTTTATTTTATGATTTTTATAATTAGTTAATAAATTTTTGTTTTAATAATATGCCCTCAAGAGGAATTGGTCACAAATATTTTTCTTGACAGAAAAATTTTGCGACCCCGCCTCGTGGTTTTTGCCTTTGCTCCGCTTCGCTATGCAAAACAAAAACATCACTGCGGCTTTCAAATCCTCACGCAAGCCAAGCGGTTGGCTTGCTTTTCGGGCATTTCGTTCGCTTCTCTCACTCAATGCCCTCAAGAGGACTTGAACCTCTATGGCCGTAAGGCCACTAGCTCCTGAAGCTAGCGCGTCTACCAATTCCGCCATGAGGGCTTTTAATTCAACTTTAAATTTGCAAAACTCTTCCAAACCTTTTCGGTGCTTGTGTACCAAATGTGTATCATTGAAAATCTTTCTGATGGCGTTACGACCTCTTTCATCTTCTCCGGGCCTTTCAGTTCTTGCGATGTTATGTATATAAAGCTTGGCGAAAAAATAAATATTGCCGGCACATCTTTGGAAACTTCTTTTTGGAATTCGATGTACTTTTCCTCTCTCTCTTGTTTGTCTTGGGTTGATCGGGCTTCTTCCAAAAGTTTATCAGCGGTGATGTTCGTATACATGGCTATATTTAGCCCGGGATCGTTTCTTTGAGAAGAATGCCAAAACACAAACGGATCCGGTTCTCTGCCGGTAATTTCTCCAAAGAGAAGGGAATCGTATCTTCTCGGCCTGATAACATTTTGGTTTAAATCTCCTATTTCAAATATCTTCACATCTACTTTGGCGCCGATGCTTTCCCATGTTACTTTGAGCAGTTCGGCTGTTTTTTTAAGTTCCGGCAAGTCTGAAGTGGAAATGGCAAAAGATAATCTCAAAACTTCGTTTTTCTTTTTCTTTTCCATCACCCCTTCTTCTTCGTTCATTTTCCAACCATTCTTTTCCAGGATATCCACGGCTTCTTGCAAAGAGTAAGAATCTTTATTATTTTCTTTCATGGCGCCAAAAGCCCTTGGCGGTATTGGATGATATAATTCCGTACCGAAGCCGCTAAGAGCTTCTTCTATTATCTTTTCTCTATCCACTGCTTTATCCAAAGCTTCTCGCACTTCCGCCTCGGCGAATATTTTGGCATTATTTTGATTGAAGAATACACCGAAGACTCTTGGCAGAGAAATTTCATTTATTGTATTGTCGTTCTTTTTAACCGATTCCACCGAAGATGGATTAATGGCGTTTATGTTTGCAATTTCTTTTCCTTGGAAGGCTTTTATCAAGCTGTTTTCCGAAGGATAGAATCTGAGAGTAAGTTTTTTTATAAAAGGTTTACCTAAGGAAAAATCGCCGTTTGCGATAAGATTGTATGAACTTATGATACCCGTTGAATCTCTTTTTACTTCTCCTATTTTATAAGGGCCGGAGCCTATCGGAATTATGTTTAAGTTGCTGGAGATGGCCTGCTCGGAAGTAATTTTGCTCCAAAGGTGTTTCGGCAAAATACCGATAGTGGTATTTTCCAAGAAAGGGGAGTAAGGCTTTTTTAAAGTAAATTTTAAAGTAAGGTCATCTATCTTATCAACACTTACTCCTTCCCAGCTTGCTCTCTTAGGGCTTTTCATAACCGGATCTTTCGTTTTTTCTATGGTAAAGATTATATCGTCGCTTGTAATCGGTTGGTTATCATGCCAAACAAGATTGTCTTTGAGCTTGAAGGTGTAAACGAGTCCATCTTCCGATATTTCGTAAGACTCGGCCATATCCTTTATAAGTCCGCCGTTGTTATCGGCGCGCATAAGGCCTGAATAGATGAGGTTTACCATGTCTCTGTCCGGGTCCGACACGGCCAGCACGGGATTGATAAATCTTGGCGTGCCTACAATACCTTCTTTAAGTGATCCTTTATATGAAGGTGACTCAACAAGGAGTTTATCGTTTAAATTGACAAGGATGGAAAAGGCGGAAACAAGAAAAACAATGCTTAGCGTAAAAAACAAAATCTTTTTAATTGATCCCATATTGCGCGTTACATAAACAATCTCTCGCAAATCAGGGAGATTAAATCTTTTTTTAAAAAGGGTATGTTTTAAATCTTTCACGTTTAAAATTATGGATATAGAGATTCGGCGTTCTTAGAAAAAAACTATAACACCAGAGAGGCTATGGCGGTAAGTCCAAATAATATACCAAAAATTATAGTGGAATTGAAGAGAATCTTCTCAAAACCTCTTTTTGTGTGGTAAGAAGCGCCACCGCCACCAAAAGCTCCACCTAAAGAGCTGCCTCTTTGTTGGAGGAGCACGGAAGCTGTTAAAGCCGCGCTTATAAAAATCTGCACCCAAGGAATAATATTATTTAGAGCCATTTTTCTATATTCAAATTTATTATACTCCTTCTTTAGAAAAATGCAACTTCCGTTCCCCAGTTCAACAATCAATTGCAACACTTGTATTAAAATACGGGTGTTATGAAAAAATATAAAAAAGCGAAAACACAAAACAAAGTTAAATTTTTGGCTAATTTTTTACAAATTTAACTACCCCGCAGCATAGCTGCGAGGAATTTAATAATTTAAACTTAATCTTAACTATAATAATTTTTAAGGGCTAATGGCTTCATCATAATCCGAATAACACATTCCTTTAAAAAGAGAATTTCCCCCGTCAGATAACTCGCAAAGACTCCTTTCTTTTTTGTTTATAGCGATATTTCTAACGCACCTATAATCATATGCTGCTTTTTCGCAAAAAGAAATGTCGTCTAATTTTTCGCTCATTACAAGATAGCAAGCATGGATCTGCGAATCCATTGCATCCTTCAATTTTCCACAAAGAGTATAGTCTTTTTCTTTCAAGGCTTTTTGGGCGACACAACCACTTTTACGATTAAAGTCGCAAGTGATTGCTTTCGTCGCATTATATCCAACCGCAAGCAAGAAAAAAGAAATAAAAACCACAGCGTAAATTCTATAAATTTTACGATATGCCCCACTGAAAAAAAGTGAAGGCTTGATAACGATTAAAATAGATGGCAGAAACCAGATTAAACCGTAATAAATAAAATCCCAATAATCTTCCAGTCCGATTTCTAAATGTTTTAACCCATACAACCCATACCCTCTCAGCAACAAAAATCCTGCCGCATAAAAAATGAGAGCCATTGCCGCGTTAAAATCATTTAGCCATTCTAAATTATTTTCATCTTTATTTTTTTTATCTAACAAAAATAGGAAAAAATAAAAAAGAACAGAAACAACAACGGAAATTTTATTCAAAGAGTCTGAAAAATTAAAATTTAGCCCTTTGATAAAATTAGTAAAAAAACCAAGAAAATAATCTATTTCTAACAAAAATAGAAAAAACATTATTGAGGCTCCCGATTTCAAGTTAATTTTCATTTTAGACGCAATTACTTTTTTACTGGTATTCGGATAAAATTTCTTTAAAACCAAAGAAGGAACGAGAGAAAAAATGATTACGGCGGCCGCTATAAAATAAATTACGCTAAGAGCAAAAGAATTAAAAGCTCCTTGTTCCGCTTCCACAAAAAGACCTATTAAAAAAGTAAAAGTGAACAAAAAAGCCAAAATATAAAGAATAGCGGTAATAGCAAAATTAAAAATTATTAATTGTTTCCAACCAAAATTTCCTTTTAAAAGCATCTTCTCCGCGCGATAGAGAGAAAATATGTAAATCAAAGAACTTAGCGCAGCAGGAATAAACAAGAATATGACCGATAAAAAATCTATGTCGAAAAAGATATCAATCTCCCAATAGCCAAAAGAATAATAATGGATTGCAAAAAGGGACAAGAAAAATAGAAATATCGCGCTCTTCCATCTTATTCGCGGTTTTTGCTCTAAAGTGTTGTTTATTTGATTCGCTAAAAATGATTCATTCATTTTTCTATATTTAGATTTATTATACTCCTTCTATAGAAAAATGCAAACTTCGCAGCGCTACATTCAATAACTAATTGCAACACCTGTTTTCTCTAATAATACCTCAAGCGGAGTTTTTCCGCCAAATCTTTTTCTTTGATGAGTATTTTTTGGAATAGTTCCTAATGAACTAGGAACTAGGAACTATTTGATTTGACACATACTGCCAGTCTCTCTTATAATCCAAGACATTAAAGGCTAATCGCGCAAAGCGAATCTAATAAAAGCAATATGAAAATAAAACCTTTGCATAATAATGTATTGGTTGAGCCTTTGAGTGAAGAAGAAAAAGGCTCAAAAACAAAATCGGGGATTTTTATCCCAGATACCGTAGATAAAGAAAAGCCCGATCAAGGCAAAGTGGCGAGCGTGGGCGAAGGCAAAAGAGACAAAGACGGTAAGCTCATACCCATGTCGGTTAAAAAGGGCGATAAAATTGTATTTACAAAATACAGTTTGGACGAAATAAAGGTTGAGGGTAAGAAGTATTACATTATAAGCGAAGACAACATTCTAGCGGTCATAGAATAATTTTAAAAAAAATGGCAAAACAAATTATTTTCAGAGAAAAAGCCAAAGAGGCTCTCAAAAGAGGCGTGGACGCGGTGGCGGACACGGTAAAAATTACTCTTGGCCCGAAAGGCGGCAACGTAATCTTGGATAAAGGTTACGGTTCTCCCGTTATTACCAATGACGGCGTAAGCATAGCTAAAGAGATAGAATTGGAAGACAGGCTTGAAAATATGGGCGCGGAAATAGTAAAAGAGGTGGCCAGTAAGACAAATGATGCGGCTGGCGACGGCACTACTACCGCCGTGGTGCTCATTCAAGCTATTGTAAACGAGGGTATGAAGGTTACCGCTCTTGGCGCCAGTTCTCTCGGCGTGAAAATGGGCATATCCGCGGCTTCGGAAGCCGTGGTAAAAGCTCTTAAAAAAATAGCTAAACCGATAAAGAGCAAAGAAGAAACCGAACAAGTCGCCACCGTCTCGGCGGAATCTAAAGAATATGGCAAGATTATCGCCGAAGCCATTTCCAAGGTTGGCGAGAACGGCGTGGTAACAGTGGAAGAATCACAATCTTTCGGCGTGGAGAGCGAGATTGTGGAAGGATTGCAATTTGATAAGGGTTACGTTTCCCCTTACATGATCACCAATGCCGAGAGGATGGAAGCGGCTTACGATGACGCGCTCATTTTGGTGGTGGATAAAAAAATATCATCCATAAACGAAATTTTGCCGCTTTTGGAAAAAGTAGCCGGTTCCGGCAAGAAAGAGCTTGTGATAATCTGCGATGATCTGGACGGCGACGCTCTTACCACGCTGGTGGTGAATAAGCTCAGAGGAACGTTTAACGTGGTGGCGGTAAAGTCTCCGGGTTATGGCGATCGCAAGAAAGAAATGCTCCAGGACATTGCCATAGTAACGGGAGCCAAAGTTGTTTCCGAAGAAATCGGCATCAAGCTTGATAAAGTGGAATTGAACATGCTTGGTAAAGCCAGGAAGTTCATTGCCACGAAAGATACTTCCATTATCGTAGGTGGTAAAGGCAAGAAGACGGATATAGACGAGAGAGTGGCTATGATTAAAAAAGAACTCAACAAAAGCGAGTCTGAATTTGACAAAGAGAAACTTCAGGAGAGACTGGCAAAACTTTCCGGCGGCGTGGCGATAATAAAAGTTGGCGCGGCTACCGAGACGGAAATGAAATATAAGAAAGATAAAATAGAAGATGCCGTGAAGGCTACCAAAGACGCCGTAGAAGAAGGCATTGTGGCCGGCGGTGGCGTGGCTCTTCTCAAAGCCGGAGTAATGGTAAGAAATGATTTTGCTTCAGGTAAAATAAAATCTCCGGCCAAAGAGTTGGAAAGAGAATTTGAAGTCGGTGTGGAAATACTCCTCAAAGCCATAGAGGAACCGATGAAACAGATAGCCATTAATACTGGTAGACGAGAAGGCGCGGTGATAGTTTCAGAGGTTAAAAAAGAAATAGCTAAAAATTCATCTTCAAACATGGGTTATGACGCCGGATCGGATGAGATAGTGCCGGACATGATAAAAGCGGGCATTATAGATCCGGTAAAAGTTACCAGAACGGCGCTTGAGAGAGCGGCATCAGCCGCCGCCACGCTCCTAACCAGCGAGGCCGCCGTGGTAGACATACCAAAAAAAGAAAGCGGTCATCATCCGGAACCCGGCATGGGAGGCATGGGATACTAGTAAACAACAAAGTAGTAAAAAACAAAAACTTGGCTATTTATAGCCAAGTTTTTGTTTAGCTTTAGATTGAGCATTGTAGTATTGATTT
>Ga0209000_1001561_pt1 | contig 14238 bp, 11 predicted proteins | sample RifGroD2_FD_183998 | JGI IMG/M metagenome (GOLD analysis project Ga0209000, IMG submission 183998) | Groundwater microbial communities from Rifle, Colorado, USA - Groundwater D2 (SPAdes) (version 2) | ecosystem: Environmental > Aquatic > Deep subsurface > Groundwater | place: Rifle, Colorado...
AAGAAAGTTGGATGAATAATGGCTGAAAACAGTTTAAGCTCACGTCTCCAAATGGCGATGCGCCGTTTGACCGGTAGAGGAATTTTATCTGAAAATGATATCGATGAAATGATGCGCGAAGTGCGCCTTTCTTTGCTTGAAGCGGATGTCAACTTCAAGGTTGTTAAATCATTTATTGCAAATATCAAGGAACAAGCTGTTGGAGAAAAGATCTTAAAAGGACTGAATCCAGGACAGCAAGTCGTTAAAATCGTTCATGATGAATTGAAGCGCGTGATGGGTGAGGATTCAGAAGGGATCCGCTACAACATCGGTGGGTTAACCACCATCATGACCATTGGTTTGCAGGGTTCCGGCAAGACGACCGCAATCGGCAAGCTTGGTGTTTATATTAAAAAGGTTGAAAAGAAAAAAGTGTTGTTCATCGCAGCTGACGTTTACCGTCCAGCAGCAATCGAACAATTGAAAACAATCGGAAAACAAATTGATGTCGAAGTATTCGAAAAAGGCCTTATTGACGCAAGAACAATTGTTAAGGAAGGTCTTGAATATGCACGTGTGAATGGATATGATGTTGCGATTATCGATACCGCAGGCAGACTGCATATCGATGAAAAAATGATGCAGGAGCTTGTCGATGTCAAAGCCATCGCGAAGCCTTCAGAAATTCTTTTAACCGTCGATGCGATGACTGGTCAGGATGCTGCAAACATCTGTAAATCATTCAATGATCAACTACAAGCGACTGGCGCTATCTTAACCAAAATGGACGGAGATACCAGAGGCGGCGCTGCTTTATCGATTAAAGAAGTATCAGGCATACCCATCAAGTTTTCCTCGAATGGCGAAAAGATGGATGCCTTTGAAGTCTTCCATCCTGAACGCATGGCTTCAAGAATTCTCGGCATGGGCGATGTCCTCACATTGATTGAAAAAGCAACTGAATCGATTGACGAGGATGATGCTAAAAATATGATGGAAAAACTGATGTCCGACACCTTCAATTACAATGATTTATTGAAGCAGTTCAAGATGATTAAAAAGATGGGTTCCATCAGTAAAATCATGGGATTTTTACCAGGAATGAGCCAGATGAAAAACGCTGCATCCCAAGTCGATGACAAGCAGTTTGAAAAGATGAGCGTCTTGATTCACAGCATGACCGTTGATGAAAGAAAAAATCCGACTTTGATTGATTCATCCAGCAGAAGAAGAGAGCGTATCGCGAGAGGCTCAGGCATGAGTGTTTCCGATTTGAATAAGCTTAGAACAGCATTGGATCAACAAAAAAAGATGATGAAAAAAATGATGAACATGGATGAAAGACAGCTTGAGGGCTTATCAAAAAATCCTTCCAAGATGATGCCAGTTCAACAATTTAAAAAAGGAAAAGGCAAGGGAAAAGGTCAATTTAGAAAAGGTTGACCCTTTTTTTTAACCTTTTTTTCCCACAAAAGTTGTGGAAAAGTTATACTTATATCTATGATAAAATTAAGTAAAAGGGAGTACTTTATGAATAAACTGATACTGATTGACGGCAACTCCATTATGTTTAGAGCGTATTACGCAACGGCTTATCCCGGTGCGAAACTCATGCAGACTCCTGAAGGCATTTTTACGAATGCATTATTCGCGTTTGTCGGCATGTTTGATAAAATCATTACCAATGATACAACCCATGCACTGGTTGCATTTGATACCAAGGAACCTACCAAAAGACATATCGCTTATGAAGGATACAAAGCAGGAAGAACCAAGATGCCTGAAGAACTGATTATGCAGATTCCTTTAATCTATGATTTCATCACTTTAAGCGGTGTGAAATTATACAGTAAACCGGGTTATGAAGCCGATGACATCATCGGGACACTTGCAAAAAGAGCAGCAAGCCAAGGCTATCAGGTTGAGGTTTTCTCTTCCGATAAAGATTTGCTTCAGCTGGTTGATGACAGCATAACAGTCAACCTTTTGAAAAAAGGAATGACCGAAGTTGCGAGATTTGATCCAAAAAGCTTATTTGAAGCATATCAGTTAACTCATGAACAGATGATTGACCTTAAGTCTTTGATGGGAGATCCATCCGATAACATTCCAGGTATTCCCGGTGTTGGAGAAAAGACAGCTGTGAAGCTGCTCCAACAATATGGAAACCTAGAAAACATCTTATCTCATCAACATGAAATCACCGGCAAGCTCGGAGAAAACATCAGAACCAATGAACATCTCGCGAAAATGAGCAAGGATTTAGTCACGATTGATGTGGATGCAGAAATCGATTATACCGTTTCAGACTGCACGGTTCAGGAAACTAAAACAGCTGAGCTGATGTCATTCTTCCAGAATTACGATTTACATGTATTTGTTAAGAAGCTTGAACTTCCTACAAAGAAAATTGAAGACTGGAATTATATCGTCATCCAAGACGAGCATGAGCTCGGACGGATCTTAAAGCCTAATCTTGCAGTTCACTTCGAACTTTCTGATTACAATTACCATAAAGCTACACTTTGGGGTGTCGGGTTATCCGATGGAAAGAAGCATTACTATCTTTCCCCTGAATTCGCACTCACTTCCATTAATTTTCAAATGTATCTTTCAGATGAAACCATCCCGAAATATACCTATGATTATAAAGCAGTCAAAGTATTCCTCCTATGGAACAACATGCAGATCAACAATGTCACCTTTGATTTACTGCTATCGGCATATCTGATCAACTCCCACCTCGGGAAAGAAGAGTTTAAGCGCATCGTATCCGCATTCGGATATGAAGATATCCTCTATGATGATGTCGTATATGGAAAAGGTGCTAAAAAAGCATTGCCTGAAAAAGATATTTATGAACGTCATACCGTCAGCAAGGCGAAAGCCATTGTTGAACTGAAAGACTCACAAATCAAACAACTTAAAGACCAGGAACAGCTTCATCTTTTGAATGATCTTGAAATTCCTTTGTCAGAAGTTCTTGCAGAAATGGAATTTTCCGGTTTATTCGTCGATCAAAATGAACTAGACATTCAAGGTAAAGACTTATCTATTCGCATCAAGGTGATTGAACAAGAAATCTATCATCTTGCAGGAGAAGAATTCAATATTTCCAGCCCTAAACAGCTTGGTGAAATACTATTTGAACGCTTGAATCTTCCCTATGGAAAGAAAACCAAGACCGGATACTCAACAGGCATCGAAGTCTTGAATGAACTTCAAAAACTACATCCGATCATCGATCAGATCATGGAATACAGACAACTCACTAAATTATTTTCGACCTACATTGAAGGCGTGAAACAAAACCTGTTTCCTGATGGCAAGGTGCATACGATTTATGCTCAAGCTCTCACAACGACAGGCAGACTGTCATCACTAGATCCAAACCTTCAAAATATACCAATCCGTACAGAAGAAGGCAGAAAGATCAGAAAATTATTCATCCCGCAAAACGGAAATGCATTCCTAGGCGCTGACTACTCTCAAATCGAGCTTCGCGTCCTAGCAGATATGGCCAATGTCAAATCCTTGATTGAAGCCTTCAATAACCATCAAGATATTCATACCAAGACAGCAATGGATGTTTTCCACGTGACTGAGGTCACTTCTGAACAAAGAAGAGCTGCAAAAGCAGTCAACTTCGGAATCATTTATGGAATTGGTGCTTGGAGCTTATCTGAAGATATTCATGTTTCACCCAAACAGGCTCAAGCCTTCATTGACCAATATTTGGCTATTTATCCTGAAATCAAGGATTACATGGAAAATATTGTCAAGTTCGCTAAAGAACATGACTATGTGGAAACGATCATGAAACGCAGAAGATACATCCCGGAATTGAAATCACCGGTTTTCACCCAGCGCGCATTCGGCGAAAGAACTGCGTTAAACGCCCCCATTCAGGGAAGCGCAGCAGACATTTTGAAGAAAGCCATGGTTGATCTCTACCGTTATTTGAAGAAAAACAAAAAGAAATCCAAATTACTGCTTCAGGTGCACGATGAACTTATTCTTGAGGTTCCTCAATCTGAAATTGAAGAAATGAAAATCATCGTACCCCAAATGATGGGTAAGGCAATTACCCTAAGGGTAGAGCTTCAGACATCTTGCGATGTCGGAATGACATGGTACGACCTAGATTAGGAGAGATGAGCCATGCCTGAGCTTCCAGAGGTAGAAACGGTCAGACGCACATTGGAATCAGTGATTCAAGGCGATGAGATTGTTGCTGTGGATTATATCTATACAAAACTAATTACTTCTGACTTAGAAAAGTTTAAAGAAAACATCATCCATCAGAAAATCCAAAGGATTGATCGGATGGGTAAGTATCTGATTTTCATCCTGACAGATTACGCGATGATCATCCATTTAAGGATGGAAGGTAAATTCTTTATCAAGAAGGATGAACCCGTGATGAAGCATGAACACATCATCTTTCATTTGAAAAGCGGAAATACGCTTAGATATCATGATGTCAGGAAGTTTGGAACCATCACACTTCATGCTTTATCAGATTATTTAACTGTTTATCCCTTATCGGAGCTTGGAAAAGAACCGAAGGATGTTCAGATTGAATCATTTTATCAACAACTTCAAAAAAAGAAGATTGCCATCAAATCAGCACTATTGGATCAGCATATCATCTCAGGGCTAGGAAATATCTATGTCGATGAAACACTCTTCTTGAGCAAGATTCATCCTGAAAGACCATCTGATTCCATCACTAAAAAAGAAGCTCAATCACTTCTTGACAGCGCGATCAAGGTTTTAGCTAAAGCAGTAGAACTTGGTGGAACAACCATCAGAAGTTACACCTCAAGCCTTGGGGTGTCAGGAAGGTTTCAAAATGAACTAAACGTCCATATGAGGAAGGGTGAACCCTGCCCCGTATGTCAAACATTAATCATCAAAACGAGAGTCGGAGGACGAGGTACCTATGTCTGTACCAGATGTCAGCATTAAGCCAATCATCATCGGATTGACTGGTGGAATCGCAAGCGGGAAATCTACTGCGCTTCTTCATTTCAAAAAATTAAATATTCCAGTGATTGATAGCGATCAGATTGTCAGAAATCTATGGCAATCCAACAATGATATGATTCAGAAGGCTGAATCTCATTTTGGGTTCACCATTCATACTGCTGATGACCGTAAAAAACTTTCAGAAATCATTTTCAAGGATCAAAAAGAACGTGAATTCTTGAACAAGCTCGTTCATCCTTACGTCTTCAAGCAGATTGAGATTGAAAAGAAATTTTTGAAATCTTCACCGATCATCGTTATCGACATGCCTTTATTATATGAAGTTTCCTATCAAAAGAAATGTGACCATGTTTTGGTTGTTTATGTGGATTTAAAAACACAGCTCAGAAGACTGATGAGAAGAAGCCATCTTACAAAGAGTGATGCTTTAAATAGAATCAATGCTCAAATGCCTCTTGAAGAGAAGGCGAAGCTTGCTGATGTCGCTCTTGATAATAATAAAACCATGGGCAACTTAAATAAACAGATTGACGCATTTCTCGGAGGTCTCAAAAAATGAAAAACAGCTCGACATTCTCCCTTCAAAGCCAATCTGATCTCAGTGCTGCCGATTTTAAGGTTTTAGCGCTTTTATACCAACCCTTGATGGGATTGGAAGGACAAGCGTTATATACAACATTTTATCAATTGATCAATAAAACCAATAGAAACAGCTATACACATACAGAATTATTTGATTTATTGAATTTGAAACAAATTGATTTTTTAAAAATCAGAAACAAGCTCGAAGCGCTCAATCTTCTCCAAGTCTTTCAAAAGGAAGATGAATTCCTGTATTTCATGAAAGCACCGTTAACTGCGAAACAGTTTTTAATGGATACCGTCTTCGGCAGCTACCTGCAATCCGAAATCGGAGAAAAGAATCTAAATCTGTTAACTTCAATGTTTAAAATGGACGTATTATCCACCGAAGGCTTTGAAAACGTCACGAAATCATTCGACGCGCTTTATGAATTCAAGAGTCTTTCTCTGCTGAATGTGAACTATCCTCTGCAAGGAAGAACTCAAAACGGCGGTTCTCACATCAATTATAAGTTCAACTATGAAGCGTTTGTTGAGCATCTTCCTGAACGATTGAAGAATTCACAGCTCTTAACCGAGAAATTCAAAGAACAGATTACCAAAATCGCATTCGTCTACCAATATGACGTTTCTGACATGGTCGCCATCTATGAAGCGGCAGCCAAATCAAGACAGGTCATCAACTTCTCTCAACTCAACTTGAAGGCGAAGCAGCATTACGAACAGAAGAATCAGCTGTTGACCATCAAGCAAAAGGACATTACTCAAACAAACCTGATCGATCAGGTATCTCCGCAGATCATCATTCAAAAATATGCGAAAACTGACCAACAGGGTATTGCATTATCCACAGCAACCGCGATGCTTGAAAGAAACTCAGTCGAACCAGGTATCATCAACGTCATCCTGATGCTCGTCTTAAAGCATAAGGATGGAATTCTCCCGACCTTGAACTATATGGAAGTTGTCTTGCATGACTGGTTGAACAAGGGTGTTCAAACCACTGAAGATGCGCTCAATTATTCTACCAACCTGGAATCGCAATGGGAAAAGAAAAAATCAGTCCAGAAGGTTTCCGAACCAGACTGGCTGGATGATTATATTAAAGATTTAGCCAATATGGAGGCGTAAAACAATGACTCTGGATGAAATGAGAAAGATTGTTTCAGTAGATGCTGAAACCAAAAATTTGCATATCTTGGATGTCGATATCTACAAGGTTTACCAATATCTGATGGATCGTGACCAAAAAACAGTCAAGGATGGTTATCAACCTGTCCTAAGGACGGATCCTTATATTGAAATCGTATATAGACCGACCAAGGAAAAGGCTGAAGAAATCAGAAAGCAGAAGATAAGAGAGCACTTGAAGTTCTACGACAGTGAAATCTATATTCAAGATGCCAGCCTCGCTCGCTTTGAGGTCTTCAACGAAGAAAGAGAAAAAGCACATCAGCTTGCTGTCGAGTTTGTTGAAAACTATAGAAAAGACCGCTATTTCAAGGGTTTATATATCTATGGAAAATACGCGACTGGAAAAAGTTATCTCATTTCAGCGATTGCTCAAGAGCTCGCTGAAAAGAACGTCACCGTCTTATTTGTTTACATGCCTGATTTAGTCAGAAGCATCCGTCAGGGCATGAATGAAGGGAATCTGGAACAACGGATCAACTCTTTAAAACAAGCAGACGTCTTGATGATGGATGACATGGGCGGAGAAAATATGACGCCTTGGTTCAGAGATGAAATCCTTGTACCTATTCTTCAATACAGGCTATCTGCGAAGCTTCCAGTCTTTATGACTTCAAATTTCGAGTACGTTCAGCTTGTTGAAGCATTGACCATGACCAAGGATGAAACCAACAGAGTGAAAGCTGCACGCTTGATTCAGCGCATTAAAGATTTGATGACACCTGTAAAAATCACTTCCGAACAGTATAAAGGATAGATTTCACTTGAATTTTATGAAACAAGTGATATAATAAAGACGTTACGATGAAGAGGACAACATATAGGACAACCCTAGCGACGCAGGATGGTGAAAGCTGCGAACGACCTATCATGACTACCTTGGAGTAGGCTAAAAAAACTAGCCCGGGCCATGCCGTTATCCATATGACAAGTGCTAGAGTTTTCTCTAGAACTAAGGTGGTACCACGAATGATTCGTCCTTAGAAATTTCTAAGGACTTTTTTTATTTTTAACAAAGGAGAGATATTATGATTAAAATTACTTTACCAGACGGCAGCATTAAAGACTTTAACAAGGGTGCTACCGCATTGATGGTTGCTGAAAGCATCTCATCAGGTCTTGCTAAAAAAGCGATTGCTGCAGTTTTTAACAAGAATTATATCGAGCTTTCCAGACGTCTTGAAGAAGATGGCATGCTGGAAATATTGACTGAAAAAGATCCAAGAGTCTTAGATGTGTTGAATCACAGCACAGCCCATTTGATGGCTCAAGCTATTGTTAAGCTTTATCCAAAAGCTTGTTTCGGTGTGGGTCCCGCGATTGAAGAAGGATTCTATTATGATGTGGACTTCGGCGATGAAAAAGTTAGTGATGAAGATCTTTTGAAGATTGAAAGCCAAATGCTTAAGTTTGCAGAACAAGGCTTTGAAATGGTGAGAAGAGAAGTATCTTATGTGGAAGCTAAAAAGATATTCGCACATGATCCTTATAAGCTTGAATTGATTGAACAGTTCAAGGAAGATGGATTGACTGTCTATACACAAGGTGATTTTACTGATCTTTGCAGAGGCGGTCATGTTCCAAGTACGAAATATATCAAGCATTTCAAGCTCTTGAATCTCGCTGGCGCATACTGGAGAGGCGATTCAGACAATAAGATGTTGGTTAGAATTTACGGTACTTCATTTTTGAATAAGAAGGATCTTGACGCGCATTTATTGCTTCTTGAAGAAAGAAAACAAAGAGATCACCGCAAGATCGGCAAAGAATTAGACTTATTCATGATTACGAAGGAAGCGGGAGCTGGTCTTCCATTCTGGTTGCCAAAAGGTGCGACCATCAGAAGAGTGATTGAACGATACATCACCGACAAGGAAATCAGTCTTGGTTATCTGCATGTTTATACCCCTGTGCTCGCAAACGTAGATTTATATAAAACCTCAGGACACTGGGATCACTATAGAGATTCAATGTTTCCTCCAATGGACATGGGAGAAGGAGAACTTCTTGTCTTACGTCCGATGAACTGTCCGCATCATATGCTCATTTATAAGAATGACGTGCACAGCTATCGAGAACTGCCCTTAAGAATCGCTGAGCTTGGCATGATGCACCGCTATGAAAAGAGCGGGGCATTATCAGGTCTTCAACGCGTTCGTGAAATGACATTAAACGATGCGCATATCTTCGTGCGTCCCGATCAGATCAAGGATGAATTCAAGAGAACGACTGAATTGATGCTTGCTGTTTATGAGGATTTCAATATCAAGGATTATGCATTCCGTTTGAGCTATAGAGATCCAAAGGATACGCATAAGTATTTCCCAAATGATGAAATGTGGATCAAGGCTGAAAAAATGCTTAAAGAAGCGATGGATGAAATGGGGCTATCCTATTATGAAGCCATCGGTGAAGCAGCATTCTACGGTCCTAAATTAGATGTTCAGGTGAAGACTGCGTTAGGCAATGCGGAAACATTATCAACCATCCAAATTGACTTTTTACTGCCTGAACGATTTGATTTGACCTATGTGGGAGAAGACGGAAAGAATAACAACAGACCGGTCGTCATCCATAGAGGTATCGTATCGACGATGGAAAGATTCGTCGCTTATCTGATTGAGGAATATAAAGGAGCTTTCCCATTGTGGCTTGCTCCGGTTCAAGTGAAGGTTCTACCAGTGAATGTGACACATCACTATAAGTATGTCATGCAGGTTCATGAAGCGCTTAAGGCGAAGGGTTACAGAGTTGAAAGCGATCTAAGAGAAGAAAAACTTGGATATAAGATCAGAGAAGTTCAGACATTGAAGATACCTTATTCATTGGTGCTTGGAGACAAGGAAATGAGTGAAGGGTTAGTAACATATAGGAAGTATGGCTCACAGGATCAAGTTACGGTATCCTTTAATGAATTCGTTGATATGATAACGAACGAAATAAAAAATAATAAATAATAATAAGTATTGTATTTAAAATAATTACATGATATAATGATGCTGTCAGATGATGGGATAGGAAGTTTTCTCACCCCGGATTCAAAGCATCATTTTTCATTGTAAATGAAAAATAATGAAAAATATTTATATAAATCATAAAATTGATGTATCATAGAAATTGTGTTACATGAATGAAATAGAAGAGGAAGGTTTTAGACATGCTAGAAGTAAAAAATGCACGCATGCTCTACGGCGATTTGGTGGCGGTTGATCATTTAAGCTTCACCATCAAGCCTGGAGACATCTTTGGATTGCTAGGTACGAACGGCGCTGGTAAAACAACGACATTCCGTATGATTATGGGCTTATTGGAGCCGACAGAAGGAGAGATTCTTTATAATGGATCCAAGGTTGGCTATCATAATGTCAACGAGATTGGATACATGATTGAAGAAAGATCCTTATTGACAAAGGTTACTGTTAAAGAATTGATGCTCTATTTCGGACAGCTCAAGGATATGGAACCAAAGGTCATCTTGGAGCGTCTTGATTATTGGTTGGAAAGATTTTCAATTGTAGATTACAAAAACAAAAAAATCAAAGAATTATCCAAGGGTAACCAGCAGAAGATTCAATTCATCTCCGCAATCATCAATAATCCGAAATTGCTCGTTTTAGATGAACCATTCTCCGGACTTGATCCAATCAACACCGAATTATTCGTTGAAGTGATCAGAGATTTCCAAAAACAAGGTTCGATGGTTGTCTTTTCATCCCATCAATTGGATCACGTGGAATCTTTTTGTGAAGAGCTGATTGTTCTAGAAAAAGGGAAAGCGATCATTGAAGGAAGAATCGAACAGGTTAAAAAAGATTTTAAAAAGCAAAATATAAAAATTATCGGTGATGTTGATGTCAAGATGCTTGAACAGATTCCTGGTGTCTACAAGGTTGTAGAAAACTCTGATCAGATTTTAGTGAAGATTGAAAGTGAAGATGTTGCCAAGGATGTCTTTGATTATGTCAAAACATGCAAGAACATCATGAAGTATGATGTTGAACAGGCATCGCTTTCTGAAATATTTATCGCAAAGGTAGGTCAGGCACATGAAAAAGTTTAAATATTTGGTGAAGTACGGCTTGATCAAGCGTGTTGGAAGAAAAGCTTTCTTGATTGCCAATATCGTGATTGCAATCTTATTAATCGCGATTGTCAATCTACCGACGATCATCAGTTTATTCGGCGGAGATGATGAAGAGATTACCAATATCTATATTGAAGTCATCAATGAAACGGATGAAGTCAATTTATCAGATGATTTATCTGTATTGTTTAATGAACCTTTTCAAGGATATGCGTATTATGTGCTCACCCCTCTTGCAATCGGAGATCTGAATCTAGATGCCTTTTGGGCAGATGAAAACTTTGATATCATCTTGCATTTTACCGGTGACATCTCAGCACCTGAAGTGACTATCTATTCCAAGTCACCAGAACTTACCCCGTCATTATCAACACAAATTGAACTTCAACTCATCAACTATCAGTTGGGAGGTTATCAACGCCCAACCTTCACGAGCGTGCTCGCTCCTGATTATGAAGATCCAAATCAAGAAATCATGCTCAGTTCAATCACCAGCATGCTGATCCTTCCAATGTTTATCCTGATTACCATGGCAACCCAGTTTGTCGGTGTGGATATCATTGAAGAAAAATCAACCAAAGCGATTGAAACCATCATTTCAAGCGTACCTTCGAAGATTCATTTCTTATCTAAAATTGTTTCAAGCATTTTCTTTGTCATCATACAAGGTGCGCTTGTCGTCATCTATACGACGCTGGCATCTTTGATAGGGGGAGGTCTGTCCTCGTCTGGATTGGTGAATTTACCAGTAGGTGAAACTTCATTGTTGTCATCACTCGCAGAACTGATTCCAAACTGGCCAGCTGTTGTCATCATGAGTTTATTATTCATGGTTGTGGGAACGTTGTTCTATTTAGTCATTTCAGCATTGTTCGCAAGTATGGCGGTAACACAGGAAGATTATCAACAATTCCAGTCTCCGCTCATGTTGATGTTGCTTGGTGGATTCTACATCGGCATTTTCGCTCCAATGGCAGGAGGAACCGGATTTATGAAGGTTATGGCATTCGTGCCAATCTTTACGCCGATTGTCGCTCCTGTCGCATTCGCATCAGGCATCCTCAGTTTGTTTGAAGCGATTATCGCACTTGTTGTCGTGGTCTTGATATTCATTTTATCGCTTTATGTGGTCGCACCTGTCTATAAGGTCGCCATCCTGAGCTATGATCAAACGAAGTTCTTTTCTAGAATCAAGAACTATTTCAAGAAGGCGTTCACAAAGAACGGAAAGAGTAAAAAATAATTAAATATAAATATGAAAAAAGGCACTCCGCGGAGTGCCTTTTGGTTTAGATGAGTTGGTTTTCTTTGAGATGCTGCTCGATTAGTTTCATATGCTCTGGGTTTTCAGATTCGACTCTGACCGTGAACTCAGATCCCTTGGACATGCCGATGGATAAAATGGCCATGATTGATTTTGCATCCGCGGCGAAATCCTTATAAATCAGAAAAACACGAACTGGAAGCGTTGATACGAAACGAACAAAATTAGTTGCTGGTCTGGCATGCAGCCCATTTTCAGCCTTGAGTATGAATTTTTTATCCATATGATCTCCTAGAGGTGAATATATTGTTTAAGAAGGGCTAAAACCTGCTCTTCACTTTCTAATTCTAACACATTTAACGCGATTTTCTCCAATTCCGAATGTTTTAAGGTTGATAATAATTTTCTCGTTTTAAGAATATTGTTGGGAATCATCGATAGTTCATGGATACCCAACCCGAGAAGTAGTGGTGCAGCGAGAAGATCAGATGCCATTTCCCCGCAGACCCCGGACCAGATGTGATGCTTGTTCGCCGCATCAGCAACCATCTTGATCAATCTTAAAATGGCTGGATTGAAGGGCTGATAGAGATAGTCAAGACTTTGATTCATCCGATCTGCAGCCATTGTATATTGAATTAAATCGTTGGTGCCGATGGAGAAGAAATCAACATGTTTCGCCAAATGGTATGCGTTGAGCGCTGCGGCTGGGATTTCAATCATGATGCCAAGCTCGAATGGATGGTAAGGAATCTTTTTTATATCGAATTCTTTTTTGATTGAATCGACAAGCGCTTTGGCTTTTAAGAATTCTTCAAGCGTAGCAATCATTGGAAACATGATTTTTAGGTTGCCATAAGCACTGGCGCGGATGAGTGCGCGGAGTTGGGTGGAAAACAGTTCGATTTCATCCAAACATAAGCGGATTGCGCGCTTACCTAAGAACGGATTCAATTCTTGTTCAAACTTCAAATAACTCAGGTTCTTGTCTCCGCCGATATCGAGAGTTCTAATAACAACCGGCTTTGGATTCAGCTTTTCCAAAACTTTTTTATATTCAATGAACTGTTCTTCCTCAGAGGGGAGAGCGTTCCTGTCTAAAAAGAGAAATTCAGTTCTAAATAATCCGACACCTTCGGCGTCATGTTCCAAGACATGTTTCAAATCTCTCGATGAACCGATGTTCGCGACCAACTCATAGGGATGCTGATCCATCGATAACGTCTGTTTTCCAATCATCGATTTCAATGCTTGGTTTTGCAGTTCATAATTTTTTATTTTTTGAATGTAATTTTCTTTGACGTTTAAAGGATAGTTCTTGATGATGAAGCCTTCCATGCCGTCTAAGATGATTTCATCACCATCGCTTAAAAAATCTAACGCTTTAGATGCTCCTACAACTGCAGGAATGCCTAAAATACGGGCAATAATCGCGCTGTGTGAGGTTTTTCCGCCAATCTCGGTAATGAATCCGAGGACCTTGGAGGAATCAATTTGAGCGGTTTGAGAGGGTGTCAGGTCATGAGCGACTAGAATGACTTGTTCCTGTATGTTAGATAAATCTGTCATGGAAATATTTAATGCATTCTTGATCATGCGCTGGCTGACATCAATCAAATCTGATGCGCGTTCTTTTAAATATTCATCATCTAAATCTTTAAATAAGTCAACGTAAAAATCAACAACAGATTTAAGCGCGTAAACCAAATTGCATGATTCTGTCTTAATCTTATCTACAACTAAATTCTTGATTTCAGGATCATCAGCAATCATCATGTGCGCTTCAAAAATCTTGGCGGTATCAATACCAAACTTTTTTTCGGTTTCATCCTTCAATGCGTTCAGTTGAAGAACAGTCTTATCAATTGCTTCATAGAAGTGGTTGATTTCCTGCATCGGATCAGACACGATTTTTTTAGTGGTGTCAATGGAATCATCAATGATTCTTAAAACCTTGGCGAATGCATAGCCTTCGCTGACTGGAATGCCTTTAATCATGTTAATGTCCTCACATTCATGGCTTGTACGATCAACTCGTAGTTATCCTGATTTTTCGTAGATTTGGTGAACTCGAAAATGCGTCCGTTTGTCAGATAGCCGATGCTTTCTGTATAGATGGTCGGACTTCCTTCCTTCATTTCTA
>Ga0209000_1001563_pt1 | contig 14205 bp, 17 predicted proteins | sample RifGroD2_FD_183998 | JGI IMG/M metagenome (GOLD analysis project Ga0209000, IMG submission 183998) | Groundwater microbial communities from Rifle, Colorado, USA - Groundwater D2 (SPAdes) (version 2) | ecosystem: Environmental > Aquatic > Deep subsurface > Groundwater | place: Rifle, Colorado...
TCCCAAATCGTTATTTAATATTATTATAACATCGTAAGTGTAGCTTCCAATAATTTATCTGAAAATATGTTTATATGCTACAAGGATTTTCAGTCGTTTACTGCATGATATAAGAAACAAAAATGTCACTTTTTTTACTCATATAACGGTGCTGGAGACCGAAAATGCAGCTAGTCATTAACAAATGATAGTCCCAATATATTTTGTATCTGCTCAAAGTAATCATAGTAGAACTCACTATCATTTCTAAATTGAACTAAGTTTGAATCTTCAAGTTTTATCAAGTAATCCGTATTAAAAATCATATAGTGCAAAAACCTGTAGGTCATTTGTTCCGCTGTTGAAAGTTCTTTAAAATTAATAACATTATCGTCATCAAAATCTTCAGAAAATATATAGGACTGAATTCCAAAGTCTAAGTCCAAAATATAATGATACATTCTTTCGTCATATGTTGTAGAGTCATCTTCTGAATTTCCCCAAATTAACCAAGGTAATATATCTGCACTAAAATGTTTAATTGGATATTCGTTATAGCAATAGTAATTGTAACTGCCTTTGTTATATGAGTTTGTGACCAAATCCCCATTAGCATTATAAACAGCTTCTCTGCAACCTGTTCCCTCATCATCTGCACTGATATATACAGTATTTTCAAACTCACCTTTCATTCTATGAGTGTTAATTTCTGGTGTGTTCAATAAAACATAATAAATAACATTTAGTTCATAGTTTGATGGTGTATATTCCCTATTAAACTCAATACTATCAATCATGTCATGATTCCATAATAACTCCTCATCACCACTTTGTGAACATCCCGTTAATAATATAAGTAGCAATAAAATCAGCATTTTTTTCATAATATATCTCCATTTTTTTGAATTTTATCTTAATATTAACACAAGGATTTTCAGTCGTTTCATGCAACATTTAGCAATTAGAATTTGTAAGTAATATATCCACTTCATCAATAATTTCTACTTCATGTCTTAATGTTAGACTATTGTATCTCTTCCGATATCTTTATAATAGTTTCTTATTTTTCGATATCGATGATAATTGGCTTGTCTCTCAGATTCTTGATCGGTTTGCTCATACTGATTTAACCACTGAAAATAATGGGTAAGTTCATGTACATAGGATCCTAGAATATCTTCAATATCCCAGTTAATCTCACCGGATGCAACTGGCATTTTTATTACCGGATATCTATTTGATGAATAATATTTGAATATGCCATATGTCCATGCTCCATTATTCATTTGTACCATTTTAGAATTAATTAGCGTTGTTTTTATTTGAATAGGAAAGTCAAAATGATTTATTAACCACTTATTGAATTGAGAGAATTCATCTCTTATGTTCTGCGGTACTGTATCTTCAGATAAGATAACAATCCCATGCCTAAATTTTTTACTTGCATAAATTTTTCTCCATTTTTTACATTCCCATGGGTTCAAAATAATTACCTCCCTAAACTCTTATTTATTTCCTTGAAAAAATACAAACAAAAACCAAAAGATTTTCAACCATTTCCTACTACTATTATAAATTCATTGTATTAATTAATACTGAATGTCCCATCTATTAGTAATATCCACTCTTACATACATTTTTGTGATTGCATTATTCTCAATGAAAATCGACATATTTAATCGCTCTTTATTATACATAAATATATTTTCTGAATTATTGGTTAGACTGAATCCTAAAGAAGTCATATATTCTTTAAGTTCTTCTTCTGTATATGAATCGCCTACATATAAATCATAAATATGAATTTCTGGATCGGTCGTCCAAATACTCGTTATATATTCTCTACCATCAGAATAATCCGGATAAGCTGTTACATCATAAGTCGTTGTTTCATACTCATCTAAATGGTTATGAATATGATCTTGTTGAACATCAATATCAATCGATTCATCAAATAGCGTATATACACCAAAACCAGGGCAACTACTAAACTTATCTTCCATACTAGTTCTTACATCGTCTGTAATTTCTATTAACAAATCATACTCAAAATTGCTGTTTTCATTTAAATCTTCAACAATATTCTCTGTTCGTTGTTTAACACAACCAGTTAGTAAAAAAATAAGCAGTAAACATATTATGGCTTTTTTCATATTTTACCCCTCAAAACATTATTTTCAATTTGGTTATATATTATTAATAGCACTTAGACAAGCACTAGTTGACACAAGGATTTTCAGTCGTTTCATGCAATGCTAAAAGACTAATCTAGTCTTTCATGATAGGTTCTTGTAATATATTTAATCCTGTCAAATCTCCAACCTCATATTCTATATCAGATAAACTATCACATAAGGCTTCTATTCTCGATATTATTTTTTCACTTCTCGAAAATACGTAATATTCATTTACATCCACGATAGTAATTCCATAAACACAAGAGCTGTTTATTAATTGATTTTCTTCCCAGATATCTATTGTTTCATTCGATGGAAAAGCTAGAATAGTTGCAAACTGAATCACGAAAAATTTCATTCGCTTTTCCAAAAGTTCATCAAAACGAAAAATTTCTTTTTCAAATAGTGGTGTATATTCGTTGTTACTATAGAAGTATGCACTTAAATCGCCTGATGCAATTCTGTATGTTTGGACTTCATTTTTAAAAAACTCCAAAATCGTAAACATCATATTTTGATTGTCATAAGTTTTTCCAAAAATAATTTTTATACATTTTGTCATTTCACACCTCTTGTTTGACATAAGGATTTTCAGTCCTTTATTCAATAAAAATATCTAGTCTTTTTAGGTTAATGTAGAATTCAAGTCGATTTTTCTATTTTATTTGTATTTTTGTTGTAATAATGCAAACTCTTCAACATATTTATCTATCTTTTCTTTGTCTTTATTTTTATTCAACATTGGTTTCCTAGATCCTAAAATAATAACATTCTCACCTTTTTCCCAATATGGTCCAAGATTATGTACATTAATGTTAGTTAATTTAACGGATAGCATTGCAAACTGCTCGGTCTTAAATTCGTTTGCATTGAGATACAATTCTTTGAGATTGATTAACTTTAATAATACTTCAAATGTTTGTTCGGGTATTTTTACGCTCCACAACTCTAAAAAAATCAGGTTTTGCATAGTCAACAACGTGTCAAGATTGTATAATTTAACTTTTTGTAGAGTTGCAGGATTGCCAGTAAATGCCAGTTCTCTTATTGAACAGTTGCTAAAGTCTAATAGATTATTAATTTTAGAAAAACTAGCTAATGATATACCTTCTAGTTTTGTGTTTTTATTCATTTGCCACAATTTAGTTGCCTTTGTATTCCAAAATCCAACAACAAATTTTAAATTGACTAACTTTTCCAATATTGAAAAATCATGAATAAGAGGAGCCTTCCATAAAAATATTTCTTCAATATCATTTTTGAAATATTCTATGACTTCATCAAATACATTCTGTTTTAGTCTAGTAACAATTATTTTTTTGACCCCAATATATTTGCTGTAATCCTCAATATGTACTTTGTGTCCGTATAGCCATAGAACATCATCTGCAAATCCAATGTAAGCTTCTAGATAACCACTGCTATCTCTTGCTCCATTTCTAGCATTAAATTTTAGTATATAATTCATCAAGTTATTCTTGATTTCGCTGACTCTCATGGTTTCCCCTTTTTATGACACTATTTAAGTCGCAAGTATTTTTGGTATCATTATGTTATTTGTCGTTTAGCATTAAAAGATTTAGTCTTTTTTGTCTTCAAATATCCATTGAAACATATCTTTAAAATCCTCGACGCATTTAGGACATATCCATGAATAATTATCTTCTGTCGTATAGCCCTCATGCATATCCTCGGGATACTCTGAAAACTTATCCCAACAAAAATCACAATGATCGTGATCCCAATCTTCTTTTACTTGTTTCCAAGTTCTAAGATAGAGCTTTTTTTTAAATAAATTCTCCTCTTGACCTCTTAATCTCCAGTCATCTTTTTCTACCATACAAAGGCCCCCAACATGCTTTTATTTCATTATAGCATTCTATTTACAAAAAAAACCACTGTAAATGGCTCATTTGAAATCTCCTTTAATTACAAGATAGAAACACACGATGACAAAATCCTTGATAGAAAGGGTTAAGCTTTTCATCAAAAGGAAAATACCGAAGATGATTCTTGTCGGCTTAAGGAGTGTGATTATGATGACTTGTGATTCCCCGCATCTCTCTTGTATTTAAGTAAATCCATCATTAAACCTCTTTGATGCAATCCGCACTTTCATTGGTTGCTGAATTCACCAATGAAGACACCCTGTATACCTGCATCTTGGATGCGTCATAGGGTGTTAAAACCTTTTGAAGGGTAGGAAAATCCTTAATTCTAGGATTCAACCAGATTTTTTTGGTTTCATCCGTCAAGATGACCGGCATTCGGTCATGAATGCTTTTCACGAGCTGGTTTGCATTGGTGGTGATGATGGTCGCTGTATGAAGCTTTGAACCATCTTCTTTTACGTAAGTACTCCATAGACCAGCCATTGGGAAAATAGAATGATCAGACATGAAGATATGCATCGGTGTTTTACCCTTTTCTTCTTTTCTCCATTCATAAAAACCATTCGCGAGAATGATGCATCTTTTGCTCTCTAAAGAAGGCTTGAACGAAGGTTTTTCTGTGAGTGTCTCTGATTTGGCATTGATCAGATTGTTTCCAATCTTTTCATCCTTTGCAAATGAAGGAACAAGCCCCCACTTGAATAAACCTACTCTATTTTTATTTCCATCATTGATGATTGAAATAATACCTTGACCAGGAGCGACATTGTATCTTGGAAGTTCAAAACCAGATTTGGTATCTTCAATGTCAAAAGACTCCTTCAGATAATTTCTCAGCTCATCTTCACTGATGCTGATGGTGAAACGTCCACACATGCGCGACACCTCCAAAAAAATAGTATGATATTAAGATTTATATGCGATTGCTTCAATCTCGATTTGAACATCCTTTGGAAGTCTTCTCACTTCAACTGCAGCTCTCGCGGGTTTATGATCCCCAAAGAACTCTGCGTAAACTTCATTCATCGCACCAAAATCCGATAGATTGGTCATATAGACGTTGCATTTGACAATATCTGTTTTTTTAAGTCCTGCTTCTTCAACAATCGCTAAGATATTCGTTAAGGATTGTTTCGTTTGTTTTCTGATGTCATCAGAAACGAGTGTCATCGTTTCAGGAACAAATGGGATTTGTCCTGAAACATATAAAGTATCCTTAACCAGTACGCCTTGGCTATAAGGTCCAACTGCGCTAGGCGCTTTTTTCGTAACTATGAATTTCATGTTTTAATCACCTCGTTGGCTTTATTATACCACTAAAAAAGGGTATAATAAAGGGTATACAAGCAGTAGAAATCAGGTCAATATGAATCCCATCAAAGTCGGTGTCGGAGAGCTCGTATCCTTCTTATACGCGAGCGGTGACTTAAGCAGTGAGACGTTCCAAAACGTCTCTTTGATTGAAGGCACCAAGGCGCACCAGTATCTTCAAAGTAAATACCAATCCACAGATGAAGCGGAGATTCAAATCTCTTATCTTCATGAAGGGCTTGAATATCCAGTATTGCTATCCGGAAGAATGGATGGTCTTTTAACAATCGACGGTGAAAAAGTCATAGAAGAAATCAAATCCACCAGAACCAATATCTTTGATGAATCCTTCAGCTATAACAAAGAACACCTTGCTCAACTCAAGATGTATGCCTATATGTATATGAAAAATCATGAACTCAATGATATTTTTGCGAGAATTACTTATATACAGCTTGGAGATTATCAGACACGACATTTCGATCAATACTTTGAACTCGAAGATTTACATGCGTTTTTCATGGAATCCATGGAAAACTATATGGAGTGGATGAAAGTTCTCATCCTCCACGAAATGAAAAAGATGGAAACACTTCATCAGATGGTCTTCCCATTCGATACCTACCGGAGGGGTCAGCGTGAAATGATGGCTGCAGTTTATCAAACGATGATGGAAGATGATATTCTCTATTCCATCGCTCCAACCGGCATCGGTAAAACGATGGCGAGCCTTTTCGCATCCCTCAAGGCTCTTCATGAGAATACTCAAAAAATCTTTTACTTAACGGCTAAAACAGTCGGGAAACAAGTCGCCTTAGATTCCATGGATATGCTTCATGAAGGAGGCCTTGAAACTAAAACTTTAGAAATCACCTCAAAGGATACGATCTGCTTCCTCGATAAGAGAGAATGCGATCCTGAAAAGTGCATCTACGCGAAAGGCTTCTTTGATCGCCTCCATGGAGCGACCAAAGATATTTTCGAACATGAGAAACTGATGAGACGGGATGTCATCGAACGTTATGCGAAAAAACATACGATCTGTCCATTTGAGTTCAGTTTGAATGTTTCTTACTATGTGGATGTTATTGTCGCAGATTATAATTATGTCTTTGATCCTAGGACGCATTTGATCCGTTATTTCGATGAAAACAATTATAAACCTTTACTCCTTGTCGATGAAGCCCATAACTTGGTCAGCAGATCCAGAGACATGTATTCATCGACACTTCTCAAATCTGAATTGATTACACTCAGAAGATTGGGGTCCAAGTTGAAGCCAACCATCAGAAATGCAGTCAATAAAGTCATTGATATCTTTGATTCTTACGAGGAACAGTTATCTGTTTCTCCATTCATCTCCTTCAAGAATCCAAATCATGACTTTTTAGAATCCTTGAGAAATCTCTTGAAGAAAATTGATAATTCATTGAAGGAAAACCCCAAATATGCAAAAAAGACGGATATCATTGAATCTTATTTGTCTGTATTGGGATTTGTTCGTATCTCTGAATTCTATGATGATACCTACTTGACCAATGTCGAGAAGAAAAATGAAGATATAGAACTCACCATCCAATGTTTGGATGCGAGTGCGTTTATTTTGGATACGGTTAAAAATAAAGCTTATGGCTCAGTCTTCTTTTCAGCGACGCTCTATCCAATCGATTATTATCAGACGCTTTTAACTCAAAAGAAGGGTGAAACGCTCAAGATCAAATCACCATTCAATCCCGATCACTTAAAGGTGATTGTCATGAATCAGATTTCTACAAGATATCATAGAAGAACTGCATCGATTCAAGCAGTTGTCGATACGATTTCAACTGTCCTTTCATCGAAGAAAGGAAACTATATCGTCTTCTTCCCTTCCTATCAATACCTAAATCAAATACTTGCTGAACTTCCTAAAGACATCCCTGCTGATCTGATCATCCAAGAAAAAGAAATGGATTCCTATTTGAGAGATACCATCATCGAACGTTTCAGAAATGAATCAAACCGCTCCCAACTCGCACTTTTCGTGATGGGTGGCATGTTTGCTGAAGGCATCGACTATATCGGAGACATGTTAAACGGCGTCATCATCGTCGGTGTCGGTCTTCCAATGATCAATGAACCAAATAACCAGCTCAAGGACTATTACCAAGAGCAATTCGAAAAAGGATTTGATTACGCCTATACCTATCCCGGTATGAATAAAGTCATCCAGGCTGTTGGACGAGTAATCAGAACAGATACCGATTACGGCATCGCCATCTTGATTGATGATCGTTTTGATACCCCTCTTTATCAATCGCTTTTCCCTCAAGAATGGAAAAAACATGAAATCATCAACCATCCTAAAAAATTGAAACCATCTCTTGATCTATTTTGGAATTCAATGAAAAAATAAATCCCTCATCGGGATTTATTTTTTACTATCTATTTTCAGTGACTGCTGTATTGATGCTGCCTTTATAGACAACGTACTTGGTAAATAAGAACTCTGTAATCAAATTGATGACCATCGTTCCAAATAAAACAAGATATTCATTCCAGCCAATATTGGTTAAAGCATCTCCCCACCAGGTGGATAGAGGAGTAAACGCGAGATAATATAAGAAAACTTTGAACATGGCGAGTGGGACGTTGTTCGCAGACTTGAACGTAAATTTTCTGTTCAGGGTAAAATTCCATAACACCGATAAAGTCAAAGAAATCAGATAGGAAGGCCAATATTCTAACTTGATTACTTCAAAGATGAAGGTAAATGATAATGCCTGAATAACTCCTGCAGATATGGAAAAGATTAAAAACTTAATTGCTTGAATGGTGCCTTCGCTGTGCTTTTGTTGTTCTGTCATCAGTTATGCCTTGACCTCTACTAAAATTTCATTTTTTCTTAAGAATGGAAGGGAGAACGGTGGATTGTATCTTGCAAGACGGTAATTTCCAATGATTTCAAAGTGCATTAACTCAATCCAGTCTGAAAGCTGATTTTTCATCTGTTCAACTCTTCTTGGACCAGTATTCCCGCTGAAACAGATCACAGCGGTTGTCATTTCAGGATAGTGCTTGATCTTGATATTGGAGTTGATCGGATCTGGAATCTGAGAAAGTGCTACACTTGATGGGATGACAAACTCCATCGTTATTTGATCTTTATCGAATTGATTGATCACCGGCACGGTCATATTCATCTTTTCACGCTTCTCGTTTTCACCGCTGATATATCCGAATAGGAGACCGAATCCGGAATATCCTTTTAAATTCTTTTCTATGACCGAGGTCGTATAAAATGGAGCATATTTTCTAAGCTCGAAATTTGCATTGTTCATGATTAATTCATATTTGGGTGATTCATATTTTCCCATGGGTTCACATCCGTTTCATCTATAACTATCATACCACCAAATTAACAAAAAAAGGAAGAAATGACTCTTCCTTTTAAGTCTTTTTAATCAAACTAAATCGCACACTTTTCATAAACACAGGATGGATCACTGCATTGGATGCATCCTTGTTTCTTGATCAGAACGCCGCCGCATAGAGGGCAAAGTTCCTTTTCAATCTTCTCAGGTGTATATCCTGTGCTGCTGACGGTGATGTGGGTGATATACTCATCCATTTTTCTCGTAATCTTATTGATCCATTTTTCTTCGATATGCATGCTTGGAGGTGTCGCTGGATTTAAATCCTTGGTATCTTCGTTCACGCCTGCTAAAATACCTATTTTCGCACAACGGTCTCTAAATACTGTCGCACCCTTCAAACCCTTCGCCCAAGCGGTCTTGTAGATATTCATAACATCTTCAACGGTTGCGCTATTTGGAATATTGAATGTGGAGCTGATTGCAGTATCCACATATTTTTGAATGGTGGATTGAACATTCGCTCTTGCCATGAAATCAATATTTTGGGAGGTGATGAGCGCCCATTCTGGTAGTTGTTCCGGTAGTACGCCCATTGCTTCAGCAAGTGCGACTGGAGTCTTTTCCCAGATGGTGATTGTTTTTTCTTCATCAAACATGCTGACGATTCTTCTCGTATAGTTAATCTGGAAGAATGGTTCAACACCACCGCTCACCCCTAGAATATTACTGATGGATCCCGTAGGAGCAATCGATAACAATCTTGAGTTTCTCATGCCATATTGTTTAACCAATTGATCCACTTCTGGATCAATAGCGAATTTATAGAAGCTTGATTTAGAAATCTTTTCATAGTCAAACTTAGGAAATACTCCTAATTCCTTCGCACGCAATGCTGTCGCCTTCGTTGCTGAATTGATCATCTTTCTCATCATTTCATCAAGGAATACTAAGAATTCAGGACTTCCATAAGGTAATTTCAAGCTCAATGCAAGATCAGCGAGACCCATGACGCCAAGACCGATTTCACGGTAATCTTTCACGTGTTCTCTTTGTTCCTTCAGGGCATGGCGATCACCCAGCATCGTGAGTAAATCATCAAGCGCAGCAATCATTTCAGAAACGACATGGTCAAATCTTTCCCAGTCGTATTCAGCTTTATCCGTAAAAGGATTCTTGACAAATGCATTCAAGTTGATTGAACCAAGATTACAGGAACCATGCGCCATGAGCGGCTGTTCGCCGCATGGGTTGGTCGCGGTAAATTTGACTTCAGGATATTCACTTAAGAAATGGTAATCATTCATATGGTTGATGAAAATGACTCCTGGGTCGCCCATGGTATGCGCAGCATAGCCAATCAGACCTAAAAGATCTCTTGCACCAACAGTTTTTTCAATCAGTTCATACGGAGTTTCAAACTTCATCGTCCATTTTGAATCTGTTTCAACAGCCTTCATGAAGTCATCTGTCAATGCGATAGAGATATTCGCTCCGTTGATTTTATTCAAATCAAGCTTGGTTGTGATGAAGTCGATGATGTCAGGATGATCGATATTCATAACCAGCATCAATGCGCCGCGTCTTTGATCCTGTTGTGTATTTAATGTTGTATGGGAATACTTTTCAGCGAACACCATGACACCAGGTGTCGTATTGCTGCTATTATTGACCTTGGCACCCTTTGGACGTATCTTGGACAGGTTCATACCCTGACCGCCACCATAACTGTAGGTGCGGGCGATTTGATAGTCTACACGGTAGATGCTTTCTAGGTTATCTTGTGGATCTTCTGTTACATAGCAATTGCTTCCTGTGATATTTCCGTCTCTTCCGATCGCATAAAGGTTTCTACCACCAAATATAGCTTCCTTTTTTCTAAAGATCTTTTCTAGAGCAGATTTACCAAAAGCAATACGCTTGATAAAGTCTTTTTTAGTTTCACCCTTCATTAAATACTTGCTCATAATCAGATTTTGACGATCGTCATTATCAGCCCAAGGATGATCACGTTCATTTCTTTGACGTTCACGATACTTAATAAAAGCTTTAGCAGCTTCATATTGTTTAGATTCCATCAAGAACAGTTCAACATCATCTTGAATCTTTTCAATGTTGACTTCCTGGTCCTTTGGATAACCTTTCGTGATTTTTAAAGCTTGTTTCAAACATTCTTCTACCGAAAGCTCAATTCCTACCCCTAAATAGGCCTTGTGCATCGCGATAGCGATTTTGTTAAGATCGAACGGTTCTTTTGTTCCATTTCTTTTAACTACATACATCTTATCCACCTCTTATCTTTGTGAATTCATTGTATCACAACAACGCACGAAAATAAATTCATTTTGCATGTTTTTTTTCATTGTTTATAACTTGTTTATGATGAAAATAGGTTTCATCGTTTTTTCATAATATTTTCAAAATAAACTGAAATGAAATCATTTCAGTTTGTCTGGCATGATAGATTATGAGTATTCATGATAGACAGAGGTTTGTGAGAATTGCTAAATTATGTGATTTTTTGAGTGATTTCAATTGATTTGAAGGATAGATAAAATCAGGTTATAATAGATACAGTCAGGAGTTGAACATATGCAATCTCAACATAAAAATAAATTTAAAGAATATTACAAATTTCATCCGGTAACTACCATCATTTTAGTGATTAACTTGGTGATGGCTGTTCTCTTGATTGTCACCGGAGGCTTTGATACTGATAATTTGGTTAGATTTGGCGCATTGAAACCGATTCTCGTTTTTGAACGGAATGAGTACTACAGAATCGTCATTGCCATGTTTCTACATGGTGGGTTCATTCATTTACTCAGTAATTCCTTCGTTCTCTACTATATCGGAGCCTATATGGAACGCCTTGTCGGACCTAAAAAATATCTTTTAATCTATATGATCTCTGGAATCATCTCAAGTTTATTCGTCTTATTCTTTGCTGAAGAATTATCTGTCACCATCGGAGCCAGCGGAGCAATCTTCGGTGTAATGGGTGGTTTATTAGTCTTGACATTCCTGAGAAAAGAGTGGTTCAGCGATCACGCCACCAGAACTATCAGACAGCTAATCATCATTAACGTCGTGATCACCTTTCTACTTCCAACCATCAGTATCCCGGGTCACATGGGTGGATTGATTGCTGGAATTCTTCTAGGTTATTTGATTGCTCCTAAGTCACCTTATTACTATAAGAACCGCAGAAGCGTCAATAAAGACAATACGATTTATCAGGCTTAATCATCCTTTCAAATCAATACGAAAACACATGAATCATGCTATAATAGAATCCGAGAAAGAAACGATACCTAGGTGAACCATGAGAAAATTAGTATGCTTGACATCAAGAACCATGCTGGATGAATTAAGCCAAGAAAAGCAGTTTGTAAACACAAGATATGTAAAACCATTGACAGAACGCGGTATGAATACGATGATGCTGACTTTGGATAATCCAAGTCCGGAAGAAATGTTCAATCTCTGTGACGCATTTGTCATCACAGGCGGAGTGGATTTGGATCCGATGACTTATAAGGATGTCAATACTGGGCTCTCTAAAGACATCCATCCATCGCTGGATTTGTTAGACAGTTTGGTCATCAAATATGCAAAGACAACTAAAAAACCCTTACTTGGTGTGTGCAGGGGACTTCAGTCTATCAATGTCTTTCTAGGCGGAACTCTTTATCAAGATCTTGCGCAGCTTGGATTGAAGCATAGCAATATTCCCGGAAACCATAAGATCAATATCGTGGAAAATGACGTGTTGAAGTTTGAAAGCGAAATCGCTGTAAACAGTTATCATCATCAGGGAATAAAAAAACTAGCTACAGGGTTAAAGGTGATTGGAAAACAGACAGACGGCATCATCGAAGCGGTCATTCATGAATCACTGCCAATCATCGCTGTGCAGTGGCATCCGGAAATGCGACCTAGCTCACCTGAAAGCAAGGTTATCTTTGATACCTTCGCAACCATGGTGAAGGGTATAAATAAACCATTTAGTAAGTAAATATATAAAACGAGACATTGGATAAAATGTCTCGTTTTTGATTTTTAGACTGTTCAAAATATAACTTCATCATTTCTTATAAAAAGTTGAAATATGCAGTTTTTTGATGTAATATCCTATAAACAATAACCATCTTATTTTGATCATTGGTTTTATAAAAGACTAAATGACTTTCAATCATCAGAATTCTATACCCTTGTAATCTAAGTATTTTATATCTTGGAATAGAACCTCGCTCGGGGTAATTTTTCAGAGAAAGTATACCTGCTTCCAATTTTCGTATGTATTCAAGTGCTGTTTCCTTAAATCCACTATCAGTCATAGTAAATGAAGCAATCTGAAACATATCGTTCCTTGCACTCTCAGTAAAATTAACGTGATTCATATGTTAATCCTTCTTAAGTTGTTTCTTTAGATCGTTAAATACATCTTCAGCTTCGAATATCTGATTTTGGCTGACATCGTCTTCTGCTTCAGCTAACAATCTCAGTAATTCTAGTTCAGCCAATTGTTTTTCATAAACAACTTGACTGATTAAAACTGTATCTCCCCTACCATTGACAGTAATGTATATGGGTTGTTGTTCATCTTTACTGAGTTTGGAAATTTCTGCGTATTTGTTTCTTAAATCTGCTGAAGGTCTTATAATATTCATAGTAAACCCACCTCTTATATCGTTATTATATCATAATATGACTATTAGACAATGAATTTATTTCTTTTATTTTTCTGAAATCATAATTACTACCCAATTTAACTTATAATACATATTTATACTGATTGGCTCAAACTAATGCTGTAGTACCACCCACATAACTTCTATTTAACTATGAAATAATAGATGCATAACCCAAAGATACATGATATACCAAATATCAAGTTTATGTACGCACTAGCCATTAACATTTTTCTATCATTAATTTCAGCAGTTTTCATAATATTTAAAGGATCAAAAATGACTTCAACCTGCTCATCTTTGATATACCTATCTAATATACCTTTTTGAATATATGAGATGAAAGTATATGTATTCTGATTATAGTCATTTTCAACAATCGGATTTAATTCATCAGCACCATCAGCATCTCCTACTCCTACACGTTGAAATCCAGTTATTCTTCCGTTTGAGAAATGTCCTTCTTGATATAATTTTTTCACTTTTAAAATATGAAAAAAGCTAAAAATAATGGAGCGAATACCAATTAGACTAAATGCAATTGTCATGATCAATTCCCATAATCTATCCATTACCCTATTTAGATGATTCAATCATCAGTTTAACCAGATTGTTGGAAAATTCCGTAGGATCTTCAATCGGCAAACCTTCAATCAGTAATGCTTGATGGTATAAAATGCTTGCGTAGCTATTGATTTTTTCGCTGTCTTTCTCATAAATCTTGACCAATGCCTTAAATAAGTCGTGATCTGGATTGATTTCAAGAATTTTATCAGCCTTTACATCCATTTGGTTTGGC
>Ga0209000_1001564_pt1 | contig 14203 bp, 13 predicted proteins | sample RifGroD2_FD_183998 | JGI IMG/M metagenome (GOLD analysis project Ga0209000, IMG submission 183998) | Groundwater microbial communities from Rifle, Colorado, USA - Groundwater D2 (SPAdes) (version 2) | ecosystem: Environmental > Aquatic > Deep subsurface > Groundwater | place: Rifle, Colorado...
TATATACTGTAGTAAAAATAGATATTATAAATAAGGAGAAAATTGTTGGTAAACGAAAATTCTTACAAAATGGCATGTACTATAGCTAAAATTCTTGATAATAAACTCGCAAAAGATATAACAATTTTAAATATCAGAAATGTTTCTACAATAGCGGATTATTTTGTAATATGCAGCGCTGAAACAACCACTCAGGTAAGAGCTTTTTCCGGATATGTCGAAGATATCGTCGAGAAAGTTTTTGAAGTAAATCCTAAAGGAATTGAGACAGATTTAAAAAATAGATGGCATTTGCTGGATTATGGCGATATCATCGTGCATATTATGCATAGAGAAGAAAGAGAATTTTATACAATAGAAAAATTCTGGAGTCATGCCTGCAAAATTAATCAGGAAGAATGGGAAAAAGGAGCAGCGGACTTCTCAGTTTAAACTCCCGCTTCGTATTTAAAGTTCTTTGTATTTGATAAGGCTGTATATTGCCGTTAATAAAATTAAATTTGGAGTCCATGCTGCTAAAAGTGGCGTAAGGACTCCTGTTTGCGCAAGCAAATCAAGAAACGGCAAAATTATGTAATAAACAAAGATTAAAGAAACGCCTATTGAGAAGCCTATGAATCTTTTTTCTCTGGGTCTGCTAAATCCTAATAAAACACCGCATACTGCAAAAAACAGACATCCCAGTGAATGAGCAAATCTCTGATAATATTTGCTTAGAGCAAATCTGTATTCATCATCCATATCAACCGATTTTAAAACAGCCATATAGTTGTTCAGCTCGGTGTTGGTCATTTCTTTTGCTCTTTTTGTTGAATAAAAAAGAAGTTTAGAAGCTTTTTCTGAAGCTTTTTCGTCCAAAATTCTCATTTTATTAAAAGGTATTATTTTTTCATAAACACCGTTTGCTGCAATTTTATATTCGATTCCTTTATTTAAAATCCAATATCCTTTTTTGATTTCAGCATTATCAGCTGTAATTATAGATTTAATGAGCGGTGTGTCAGAGCTTACAATATCAGAAAACATTAAATATTTTATTGAATAAATTGTATTTCCATTATAACCACCTATTATAAGTACATTTTTGGGTTTTCCCGTTTCGGTTTTGTCCATATATACAAAATGGCTTTGAAAAATTTCATTTTTGATTTTTTTAATTTCAAAATTACTATAAGGAATTAAATCTTTGTAGACAAAATAGCAAATCCCTGCGCCAATAATACTTAAAATTATTATCGGAACAAACAATCTCTGAACACTGACGCCGATGCCTCTTATTATGGTAAGTTCAGAATCTTTGCTCAGCCTGTCAAAAACAAATAAACTTCCTATCATTAATCCGACAGGAATGGCTTTTCCTAAAATTTCGGGGATTTCGAGGAAAAAAAGTTTTACGGCTGTTTCAAGAGTAATCTGCCCGTAAATTGTATTTCTTATAATTTTGAACAGTATTTCAGGAGATATCCAGATTACAATAAATAGAATTATCCCGACCAGAGTAGCGGTTAATACTTGTTTAAATATGTATCTATCAAGAATAGTCATAAACTTAAAGCTCAAAGTCTTCTCCAAGGTAGAATTTTTTTGCGATAGGGTTTTCAGAGACTTCCTGACTGGTACCCTTTACCTTTATACAGCCGTCAAAAATTATATAGGCTCTGGTTGTTATAGACAAAGTAGCTTTTGGGTTGTGGTCTGTTAAAAGAACGCCAATGCCTCTATCTACAAGAGCTTTTATGTTTTGTTGAATATCAAGAATAGCAATAGGGTCAATTCCTGTAAAGGGTTCATCAAGTAAGATAAATTTAGGATCGGCTGCAAGAGCCCGTGCAATTTCAACACGTCTTCTTTCTCCCCCGGAAAGCAGTACGCTCGGACTTTTCCGTAATTTTGTAAGTCCAAAATCTTCAAGAAGAGACTCCATTTTTTCTTTTCTTTCAGGTTTTGTCAATTTTTTGTTCATTTCAAGAACAAGATCAATGTTTTCTTCAATCGTAAGTTTCCTAAAAATTGAAGTTTCTTGAGGAAGATAGCCGATTCCTGCTCTTGCTCTCATATGAATAGGCATGGAGGTTAAATCCTGACCGTCAAGAATAATTTTTCCTTCATTTGGTTTTACAAGCCCGACAAGCATATAAAAAGTTGTGGTTTTCCCTGCGCCGTTTGGTCCAAGAAGTCCTACAACTTCACCGGGATTTACTTCAAATGAAACCTCGTTTACGACAGTTCTGTCGTTATATATTTTTTTTAGTCCTTGTGCAATTATTGGCATATTTCAACTCTATTTTTCTTTCCTGTGTTTTAACCCTTTTTCATTTCTTTTAAGCCTTTGACCTGTGTAAATCTTGTTTTTACATTGCCTTCAGCTGTAAAATTTTTGGGGTTTACTGTTATTTCTATTTTGTCGGCTTCAACATGTCTTTCGCCTTCAATAATTTTGGCTCTTCCTGTAAAAATAATTTTATTAGGCTTACAGGAATTACTTTTCTTTGCTGCAGCTGCATCTGGAACAAAAATGGCTTTAGGTCCTGTTGCAATATATTCTTTATAATTTATTTTCACATGTCCGCTTGTAATAAGTGTTTGCGTTGTTTTATCATATTGTTGGAATTCTGATCGTATATCAACCGGCGTGCCGTCATCAAGAATCGTTCTGGAATTTACATTTCCGTAGGCTACCATTTCGTTTGTAACAGGATTATAAAGCACATCAGCGGCTTTTATTTTACTTTTTTCCTGATTAACTGTTACATCGCCAAGAAGTTCAACTTTTTTAAGATTGCCGTTGCCATCAATGCTTATTCTCGCTTTATTAGATATTGTATTTATTTCCTGATAAGTTATTTTTACGTTATTAGTAGCTACTATAACATTTTTAGCTATGTCAAACTCTTGAGTATCAGCTGTTATATGGACAATGGGTTTTTTGTTTTCGAAAACAGATGATTCTGCATTGCCTTCGGCTTTAATTCTGTTTTTTAATAATGATAAACTTATTATGTTAGCTTTTACGTCGCTTTGTGAGTAGCCGTCTGTTTTAACGGCATGTGCTCCGTTCAAGAAAGTTGCTGTTTCTGTTTTGCCTGTAGCATCACTTTTTACGAGAACTTTCGGGCTTTTTACATTTATGTTTTGATAATCTACATCTACATTGCCTTCAAAAGTTGTTGTTTTTCCGTCAAAAGTCTGTTTGTCTGCCTGAATATTAATATTTTCCGCATAAGTCAGAACCGACAAGCACGTAAGAGAAATTATTCCTGTAGTAATTAATATTTTTATTATTGTTTGCTTTTTCATTCTGTTTAAATCATCCTCGAGTTCTTAAAATAAATTTTATCTATACACATAGCTGTTTGAATTTCCGCTAAGTTTGAGATTGGTAAAATCAGAATTAAATACTGATTTATCGCTTGTAGTAAGCATTTTGTCATCCTGGGTTATCTTAACGTTTCCTTTTGCTATTATCATATCGGTTTTTCCCGCCCAGCAAATTTCTTTGGCGGTTATAAGCACATTTTTATTATTTGCAGCTTTTGCTCCATTTTTTAAAATAACTTCTTTTTTTGTGCTGTTATAAATAGCAAGAGGAGCTTCAACACTAAGAACTACAACATCATTTTTGTAAAAATTGCCTTTTACGTTTTTTAAAGTGGCTATATCCACTCCTTTATCGTAATTTGCGCTTGTAGCTACTACTTCCCAGAATTTTTTTCCTTCAGTAGTTTCTGTGATAATTATATCTATGATTTTTACTTGTTCATTATCAACATTTTTTGTTGCTGAAGGGGTTTCTAGATTTGGTTTAACTTTTTCACCTGAATCAGAGAAAAATACCCAAATACTTAAAATTGTTAAAACACACAAAATAACTATAGATATTAAAGTTTTTTTAGACATTATTCGACAGCTTTCAAAAGTTAGATTTTTCTTCTATTTAGAATAAATTTTAGCAACAACCAGATAAATTTGGTAGTAGTTTTTTAATATTACAAAATATTAAATTGAGTTTTAATTGTTATATTTCTTTTGCCATTAGGAATTAAGGCGTTCTTGATAATTATTTATAATAAACTGGACAGCAATTTTTTATTTTCAGGTTCATTTAAATAGTAGGTTAAATAATTTAAAAAAAGAAGGTAAAAATGCAAATAGCTCAACCTCAACTTAAAAGTTTTGCTCAAATTTTAACCAAAAATAATGTAAGAATAATAAGCTCCAAGCTTCCTAATGAAGAATATGCCGCAGCGTTTGTTGATAAAAAGCTTGGTTCTGCGTTTACCGGTTCTATTACGAATAAAATTAGCGAAAACCATATAGAACGTCTTTATGCAACTGGGAAAGGAAAAACCCCAAAGGAAGCTGCATTCGTACTTATACAAAAATTGCCAAAAAAGGGAACCATTGAATTTCATAATCTTAAAGAATGGGAAAATTTAATACCTGCTAAAAGTGTTGATTACAGAATTTAGTTAAGTAATTTAATCAAAAAAACAAAGGATCTATGCTCCTTTATTTTTTTTGAAAAATCATAATGTATTCATGTTTAAAGATATTAAAACCACCGGCTAAAGCCCGGTATCTCCAGAGATTACCTGTTCGTCCTTTGCCAATTTCGTTTCCTTCTATGTTTTTAACGATAACAGACTTTGTTTTAAAGCCTAGTTCGTTCATTTTTTGCATACAAAGAAAGCCCAAAGGAATTAATTCACCTTTTGAATATTTATCACCTATAATTAAAGCCGCATATCTTCCGCTCTCAAGGCAGTCATACCCGTTTTTAGCCACACCTTTAAACATTTCAAGAAATTCTTCTGTTGTTTCACAATTTGAAAGGTCTTCTGCCTTATCACTAAATTTTATAATATCCGCATAAGGAGGATGAAGCACTAGAAATTGTGCTTTTTCTCTTCCGAAAGAATAAAGAGCATTTTCGATACCCTGTTTTGCTTCCAGAGAAGTACTGTCCGCGCTTATAACTTCTACAAGATTTTTTCCGCCATGGTTTTTAATAATATCTTCAACTTGTGAAGCTAGTTCAGGTTTTAATTCTACACCGATACATTTTCTTCCCATGTTTATAGCTTCTATTGCAGAAGTTCCTGAACCTAAAAATAAGTCAAGAACAACATCATCTGGTTTTGTATATCTATTATAAAGCTGTTCAGCTATTTGAGGAATATAATTTCCGTGATAGTTGAATTTATGACCATTTCCTTTTGCTCTTGAGGGGAACATCCAAAGTGTGCCTGTGTCCACATGGTCATAAGCCCTCCAGTTGTTTAAATCAATATCATTGTAAGACTTTGTTTTTCTTACTGTATTTCCGCTAATAACTGTTAAGTCCACAGCGGACTTTTTATTTCTTTGTACTGCCAAAATTTCTCACTCCCGCCTAATATGGTATGTGTTGCCCTAGCCTTGGTTTTTTAAAGTAACTATGATTGGTAAACCTAAATAAAAAACACAGGAATACTATAGCTGAATGTAGGGTAAATTGAATCATTATTATGGAGTATTTTTGTATCTGGTATTTATATTAACTTTTTGCCCTTTTTTTCTTTTAAGTAATATAATTTAAATGAGAAATACTAGTATGGGATAAGAATTGAAAGAAAGATTTTGTAATGTCAGATCCATATTTTTCATATAATAGAAAAAAATTCAAAAAACAAAGGCAAACTGAAGGTTTTCAGTACTTTTTTGTAATATTGTGCGCTTCTGCGTTAGCGGCAGGAATGGCGTTACTGCTTTATTTTAATAGTTTGCCTACAATTTCACAGCTTGCCGAATATGAGCCTACTTTGACTTCGCAAATAGTTTCCAGCGATGATGTTGTAATAAAGACTTTTGGGGCTTATAAATCTGAAAAGGTTTCTGTTGATCAAATGCCTGACAGTTTGAAAAAGGCAATAGTAGCTATTGAAGATAAAAATTTCTATAGCCACAAAGGTTTTGACATTGTAGCTCTTGCAAGATCTACAATGTCAAATATTATGGCAAGAAGAATTGTTCAGGGTGCAAGTACAATAACCCAACAACTTGCAAGAATTCTCTTTCTTTCACAGGAAAAGACTTTTGACAGAAAATTCAAAGAATTAATCATCGCTTATCGTTTAGAAAAAACTATTCCAAAAGATCAGATACTTGAAATGTACCTGAATAATGTTTATCTCGGTGAAGGCGCTTATGGCGTTGAAGCAGCATCGGAAATCTACTTTAATAAAAAAGTTGAAGAACTTAATCTCTCAGAGAGTGCATTAATTGCAGGGCTTCCTCAAGCGCCTTCAGTGTATTCACCCTACCAAAATATGGAACTTGCTTTAAAAAGAAGATCTAAAGTATTAAAAAGAATGGTTGAAGAAGGATTTATTACCGCAGAACAAGCTGGCGAAGCAAATAATGCAAAAGTATTGCTAAGTGAAGAAGCTCGGCGTACTGCGCTTAAAAAAGCTCCATATTTTAATGATTTTGTAATGAGAGAATTAAAAGAAAAAGCAGGTTTGACGGAAGATGAAATAATTCAGGGTGGCTATAAAATCTATACAACCCTGAATTATGATATGCAAAAAGCAGCTGAAAAAAGCTTAAGAACCGGCATGAGAGAATGGGGATTAAGTAAACCTTATAATCAGGCAGCTTTAATTTCATATGATACAACATCAGGACAGATATTGGCGTATATTGGAGGGAAAGATTATTCAGAAACACAATTTGACAGAGTTTCTCAGGCAGTAAGACAGCCCGGTTCTTCTTTTAAGGTATTTGTATACGCAACTGCAATGGAAAAAGGATTAACTCCCTTTACAAAATATCCTGACAAACCTATAAAAATAGGAAATTGGTCTCCAGGAAACTATGGAGGCAAGTATAGAGGTGAAATTCCTTTATATAAAGCGCTTGCATATTCTTCAAATTCTATCGCAGTAAAGTTAATTCAGGATGTGGGTGTAGAAGATGTTATAAGAATGGCGAACAGACTAGGAATAACTACCCCTATAGCTCATGATCCTACTATTGCTTTAGGTTCGAGTGCTGTTAAACTTATAGATATGGCTACAGCTTATGGTGTATTTGCCAATGGCGGTGTAAAAGTTGAGCCGTATGCAGTGGAAAGAGTTGAAACAATTACAGGAAACATTGTATATCAGGCAAATAACAATTATAAAAGAATTATTGATGTAAAAACAGTGGCTTATATGGTTGAAATGCTCAAGCAGGTGGTTAAACAGGGAACCGGCAGGGCTTCCGCGATAGGACGACCTTCTGCTGGCAAAACGGGTACTACTGATAGTTATAGAGATGCGTGGTTTATGGGCTTTACTCCTGATATTGTTACCGGAGTATGGGTTGGAAATGATAATAATACAACCAATGGAAACCTTACCGGCGGTACTGTTCCTGCGATTATCTGGCGCAATTACATGAAAACAGTAACAAAAGATAAGCCCGTGATGGATTTTATGTATCCTGAAATTCTTGTTGATAAAATCAAGGATAATGCTAGTGGCGAAATAGTGAAAGAAACTATTGGAAACGCTGACACAACGCAAGGCAATCAAAATGTAAAATTTAATAAATCAAACGTGGATCTTGATAATTTGAATTTTGAAGAAACAAAACCAAAAACTAATTCAGTTCAAAATCAACAACCTGAAAGTTCTTACAATGATGATTCTCCACCTGTCCCCTCAAACAATGCTTCTTTAAGAGATTTTAGTCCTGCTCCTGTTCCGATTACACAGGTTAGAATTAAAAAAACAGTTGAACCTCCTTTACCGGGGCAAAAAGCTGTCGGCAATGCGGGTTATTAGATTTTATGAACACTAAAAATATTGCAATAATTGGCGGAGGCCCGGCAGGTTTTATGGCGGCTATTGCCGCTGCTGAAACTTCTTCCTGTAAAACTCACATTGACATTTTTGAAAAAGATATTCCTTTAAAAACCATTCTTTATACCGGTAACGGCAGATGTAATCTCTCGAATAAAATTTATGATTACAAAGAGCTTGCTTCTAATTATCCGAGAGGCGAAAAGTTCTTATATTCAGCTTTTAGCAGGTTTGGTGTGAAAGAAACTCTGGACTGGTTTTATCAGCACGGGGTAAAAACTTATGTTCAGGAAGACAATAGGATATTTCCGACTACTGACAAGGCTTCCACTGTTAGAGATATGCTTATCGAAAGAACACAAAAGCTTTCAATAAATATACTTGCTCATACTGCAACTAAAAAAATAATTAAAAAAGACGACAAATTTGTTGTACAGATGGAAAATTTCACTAAAATATACGATAAAGTAATAATTGCAACCGGAGGAAGCTCAAGGGATTTACAAAGTAGCGGGTATGAATTGGCTAAAAGCTTTGGACATACTATAACAGAGCTAAAACCATCGCTGACAGCTCTTCGTACAAAAGAAAATTTCGTTGGAAAACTCGCGGGAGTTTCTGTAAAAAATGCCGAAATTTCAGCTTTTTTCAATAATAAACAGGTTACAAAGATTAAAGGAGATTTTGTTTATACACATAAAGGGATTTCAGGACCTGTTATTTTTAAGACTTCCGCGTATTGTGCAATAATTGATTATTCAAAAAACAATCCATTATTGCTAAAAATAAACTTCTTGCCTGATTTTGATAGAGAAATTTTTGAAAAAGAGCTTTTGGAGGAATTTAATTCTAATCCTCATAAAAGTTTATCTAATATTTTAAAGAAATATCTTCCTAAATCCTTGATTGATGCACTTTTGGAAGAATCAAAACTTGATACAGATAAAAAAACCAGCCAGATTACTAAAGAAGACAGGAAGAAAATCCTCAAAATTCTTACAGAAACTGAATTGGCAGTAATTTCTCCCGAGCCGGAAGGTGAAATCGTCACGACAGGAGGAGTTTGTCTTAAAGAAATTAATCCTAAAACTATGGAATCAAAACTTATAAGCGGGCTGTATTTTTGCGGGGAAGTTATGGATATAGATGGGCTTACCGGAGGATTTAATCTTCAGGGGTGTTGGTCTACGGGATTTATTGCAGGGATTAGTGATTTTCTATACGCAGGTGATCTTCTTGCTTAATTTGCCAGCCACTTCTTCGTACCCTTTTCTGCCCATAAGCGCGTAGGTATAGTTCTTTGCCTGTTCTACACCCGGCTGATTAAAGGTATCTATGTTATAAAGAGCTCCTGCAATAGCTGTCTGAACTTCCAGCATGTATAAAAGCTGTCCTAAGTAGTATTCGTTGATTGCAGGAAGCGTAATTGTAATATTCGGACGTTTGTAGTCTGTTACAGCAATTCTTGTTGAGTCAGCTTCCGCGTTCATTAAATCGTTTACAGTTCTTCCGCAAAGATATCCAAGCTCGGAATCTTCATCATAAATACAAGGAATTTCGAGTGTTGTGTCAAATTTGTCAACTCTAACAAAGCTGATTAATTTATCGTTAGGTCCTTCATTATAAAGTTGAACCTGTGAATGCTGATCTGTAGCACCAAGTGCTTTGAGCGGCGTAGGCCCTGCATGAATAACTTTTCCATTAAGGTCAACTTCTTTGCCGAGAGATTCCGCCCAAAGTTGAACGTACCAGTCAGAAACATATTTTAATCTGCTTGAATAAGGCATCATTACAGAAAGATTTTTGCCTTTTTTGTCCATTAAATAATGAATTAAAGCGTTTTGTGCCGCGATATTTTCATCGATATTTGTATTTTTAAGTTCGGAATCCATTTCTCTTACGCCTCTTAAAAGCTCAGAGATATTGATTCCGACTAGTCCGAACGGTAAAAGCCCAACTGCACAAAATATTGAAAACCTTCCGCCCACATCATCAGGCACTATAAAAGTTTTAAAGTTTTCTTCTGTCGCAATATTTCTTAGTATGCCTTTGTTTTCATCTGTTGTTGCAACGATATTTTCTTTATAGGAAGCGCCTAGTTCTATTTCTAGTCTGGCTTTTACAATCATAAAAGCAGACATGGTTTCTGCGGTGTTTCCTGACTTTGTTATAACGTTTACAAGAGTTTTTTTAAGGTCTAATGTACCTAAAAGACCGTTTATTTGGTCTGGATCAATATTGTCTAAAAAGAATATTCTTGGCATACCGTTTCTTGCTTCTTTATCAAGCAAGTTCCAGTAAGGCTTTAGGATGGCTTCTGTGACGCATATTCCTCCAAGAGAAGATCCCCCGATACCGAGTACCAGTAAATTATCGAATTTGCCTTTTACTGATTGGGCATATTGATTAATTTCGTTGACTAATTCTTGATTATAACCAAGATTCATCCATTTAAGCCAGTTTCCGGGGGTATCTTTTTTTGCATAAAGATTAGAAACTATTTCAGCTATTTTTTCTCTATGATTGTCAAATTCTTTTTGTGCATTAATTCCATGTTCTGAACCCACCACTGTAGAATCAGTATTTTTCCAGCAATAATTAATCATAAATAAAACTCCTTTGGTTAAAATATTTCTTTAAATAAATTAAACAACAAAAATCAAGTACATAAAAGAGTTTTATGGTTTTTTGTAAAGTTTTTAATTATGATGACAATTGCCGGAATTGCAGCAGCCTTTTTCTTTTCCTGGCGAAGCACAGCCACGTTTTAGTTCTTTTAGTTCTTTCAGCTCTTTCTGGAACGGAGAAAGTGTATTAAGTTTGTTGATGACTTCCCGTATTTTTTCAAGAACATAATTAACATCCGCGTCAGTCGTATATCTGCTTAAACTGAATCTTATGCTTCCATGTACTGCAGTGAAAGGAACGCCCATAGCTCTTAAAACATGGCTTGGTTCTAAATTTCCGCTGGTGCATGCACTTCCTGAGCTTGCGCATATTCCAAGATCGCTTAAATGCAAAAGAATTAATTCACCTTCTATGTATTCAAAGCTAATATTGGTTGTATTAGGAACTCTGTTAATTCTTGAACCGTTAACCCGCGCATTAAAAATTCGTTCCAAGATACCTTTTTCAAGTTTATCCCTGAGTTGTCTTACTCTAGTGGCTTCATCGTCGAGGAAGTTTAAAGCTTCTTCTGAAGCGATCCCCATTGCGATAATTCCGGGAACATTTTCTGTACCTGCTCTTTTGCCTCTTTCCTGATGTCCTCCGAGCATAAATGGAGTAACGAGAGTTCCTTTACGAATATACAAAGCCCCAACACCTTTAGGTGCATGAATTTTATGACCGGAAATACCAAGCATGTCAATTTTGGTGTTTTTAATGTTAATAGGGATTTTCCCCGCTGCCTGAACGCCGTCTACAAAAAACAGGATTTCAGGATTCTTTTGTTTAGTGATTTCCGCCATTTTTTCTACAGGAAAAATAACACCTGTTTCATTATTTGCCCACATTATTGCCACAATAGCTGTGTCTGGTCTGATGCTGTTTTTAAATTCATCAAGATCGATTTCACCTTCTGAATTTACGTTCAAGTAAGTTGTTTCATATCCTTTTTTTTCAAGTTGTTTAGTCACATTAAGTACGCAGGGATGCTCGACTTTCGTTGTTATAATGTGTTTTTTATGAGGATTTGTAAGTCCTCTTAAGGCTGTGTTGCTGCTTTCAGTTCCGCAACTTGTGAATATAACTTCATCTGGACCTGCCGCTCCAATAAAATCAGCGACCTGTTGGCGGGCTTTTTTTATATAGCTTCCGACTTGTCCTCCAAATTCGTGCATGCTGGATGGATTACCGTATTTTTCGGTAAGAAAAGGCAGCATTGCTTCAACAGCTTCATCGCAAACCCTTGTTGTTGCATTATTATCAAAATATATTGTTTTCTCGCTCATTTTTATGCCTCAATTACATTGACTTCTTCACCCAAATGCTCTCTAAGAACATTTTCCACAAAGTTTTTAAGTGTTAAATTACTGCTGGGGCAACTTTTGCAAGCCCCTTGAAGGCTTACATAAATATTATTTCCATCGACATCAATAAGTTCAATGTCGCCGCCGTCTTGCCTTAAAGCCTCTGCAATATGATTTTCCAGGATATTATTAACTTTAACAATCATCTGTGTCTTTGTAAGAGGTTTTTTCGGTGAAGTTTCACCGAGTTTTTGCAATTCTTCGTCGAGAATTTTTTGAAGATCGTCTTTGCATTTTTCGCAAGCACCGCCGGCTTTTGTATAGTTTGTGATTTCTTTTACTGTTTTAAGTTTGTTGTGCTGAACCACTTCTCTTACAAGGTCTTCGGTTACACCAAAGCATTGACAAACGACACGGCTTTTATTCTCGGTGAATTCGCCTCTGTAAGAAGCAAGAGCATCTTCAAGAGCTTCTTTTCCCATTACACTGCAATGCATTTTTTGAGCGGGAAGTCCGCCGAGTGCGTCAGCGATGTCCTGATTGGTTACTTTTGCCACTTCATCTATATGTTTGCCTATAATTATTTCTGTAAGTGCACTCGCGCTTGCTACAGCAGAGCCACAACCGAATGTCTGGAATTTTGCGTCTGTAACAATTCCAGCTTCATCAATTTTAAGATATATTTTAAGCGCATCTCCGCAACTAAGGCTTCCAGCTTCACCTATAGCATCCGCATCTTCTATTGATCCGACATTTTTAGGGTTTTTATAATGTTCTTTTACTTTATCTGTATATTCCCACATGATATTTTTTCCTCTGAAAAACTATTAATTTCAATAATATTATAGTACTCACATAATTTTTCGTCAGAAAAAATAATAGAATATTAATCTTTTTGTGAAATTAATTTCATTTTTTCTTCATAGAAATCAAGAAATCTATCTTCTAAAATAGCTTGTCTTGCTTGTTTCATAAGATTAACCAGATAATAAATATTGTGAATACTCATCAAAATAGGTGCAGTTGCTTCTTTTACTCTGAAAAGATGCCTTATGTATGCTTTTGTATGATTTTTGCATGCGTAACATTCGCACCCTTCAACAAGCGGAGTAAAATCTTCTTCAAATTCTTTGTTTTTGATAATTCCCCTGCCAGTAGGAGTGAAAAAACTTCCATGTCGGGCGATTCTAGTAGGCATTACGCAGTCAAACATGTCAACCCCTCTTAAGACTCCGTCCAGTAAATCTTCAGGAGTTCCAACACCCATTAAGTAGCGGGGTTTGTTTTCAGGGAGAAATGGCGCTGTAATTTCAACGATATGATTTATAAGCTCTGTCGGTTCGCCAACACTTACTCCTCCTATTGCGTAGCCATGTGCTTCAACTCCTGCAATAAATTTTGCACTTTCTTCTCTTAAATCATCAAAAGTTGAGCCTTGAACTATAGGAAATAAAGCCTGATCTTCTCTTCTATGAGCTTCTCCGCATCTTAAAAGCCATCTGTGAGTTCTATTCATAGCTTCTTTTGCTTCATCGTAGCTACAGGGGTATGGAGCACATTCGTCAAAAGCCATAATAATATCCGCACCTAAGGCATTTTGAACTTCCATAGAAACTTCGGGACTCATGAAATATGATGAGCCGTCTTTTGGGTCTTTAAAAGTTACGCCTTCTTCGGTAAGATTTCTTAAACTGGAAAGGCTAAAAACCTGAAATCCTCCGGAATCTGTCAGGATAGGTTTTTCCCAGTTCATCCATTTATGCAGTCCGCCTGCTTTTTCGATTAATTTATGCCCCGGTCTTAAGAATAAATGGTATGAATTTGAAAGTATAATTTGCGCACCTGTGTCATAAAGATGATCGCAGGTCATCATTTTAACGGCAGAATTTGTCCCGACAGGCATAAAAATCGGGGTTTCTATGACGCCATGAGGGGTTTTAAACAAACCGGCTCTTGCATTCGAGTCAGAAGATTTTTTTAACAGGTTGAAATTAAAATGAGGCATTTTTACTCGAGAATCCAACCTCTTATGTTACGATGCCAGTCTTCAACCAATTCAGATTCTTTAAAATGTATTTGGATTTCTCTTTCAGCACTTTCTGCAGAATCAGAACCATGAATAATATTTCGTTCCATTATTTGTGCATAATCTGCTCTTATTGTTCCATTGTCTGCTTTTGAAGGATCGGTTGCGCCCATCATTCTTCTTGAAACTTCAACGGCATTTTTTCCTTTTATCACCATTACAACTATAGGTCCGCTTGTGATAAATTTTACAAGCTTTTCATAAAATGGTTTGCCTACATGCTCTGCATAATGTTTTTCAGCAGTTTCTCTATCCAGCAGCACGAATTTAAGTCCAAGGATTTTAAACCCTTTTTTTTCAAATCTTTGAAGTATTTC
>Ga0209000_1001565_pt1 | contig 14193 bp, 24 predicted proteins | sample RifGroD2_FD_183998 | JGI IMG/M metagenome (GOLD analysis project Ga0209000, IMG submission 183998) | Groundwater microbial communities from Rifle, Colorado, USA - Groundwater D2 (SPAdes) (version 2) | ecosystem: Environmental > Aquatic > Deep subsurface > Groundwater | place: Rifle, Colorado...
TTTGGCCTTTCGGGAAATATATAGCCAATGTTCCTTTATCATCATAGCGATAAGTTTCTGTTTGTGATTTTCCAAGCAAATAATTATCTGATTCATTTTTAGTTGGTTTATTTGTTTTTAGATCATAAGGCATGTGTATTGTATAAACACCAATGTATTTAAGAATTCTTTTTCACCACTCTTTATCTTTAATATTATTTTTATATTAGTATCAATATGTATTATAACTATACATTAATTTCTTATTATCACATTCTTCACAAACTAAATGAACCAAATGCTTTGTGTAACTATCATCGTACCACATATTAAATTTTTCAGTATGTTCAATTGAAGTATTATTACTATGACATTCTTTGCACTCAATATGAAAACCTACATCCATTAATTTCACCTCCTCTCTGTAATAATTATACCATATTACCTATTGTATTGCAAATAATTATTTTTATATTTAATAAACAATATAATTATATAATCTATTGAATCTTCTTTGTAACTACCCTCTTATCACGATACTTCTTAATTACAAAATCAATAAATTCTTTTTTCATATTAAACATTTGCAAACCTAGATCAAATACTTTCTCCCATATTTTTAATAAAGCAATTAATAAGACTCCACTTGTTACAATTAGGGATAATATAATTGTTACTTTTATGAGATTATCTGTGATTATGTATTCCATTTATTCATCCTCCTTTTGATCAATGTTATTATAATCTGTTTCTATTACACATCTTTCATCTACCCTAATTTGTACAAGATTGCATTCCCAATCTGCACCAACTACATTGCCCTTAACCCCTTTAAATTTTCCATTTAGAATTATTGCTTCTTGATTAATTTTAATTCCCATATATGTATTCCATCTCATTTCCCTCTTTATCTTTAATAAATATTGGCATCTCTGAATATGCTTGTGAAATAACATTATATTCACCTTTCATAATTTTATCATAAACTTCTTTAATTATCCATACTTTTAACTTACCACTACTCCCATAGTCATCCCATTTACCAATTTCAATATGATAAACAATTTCTTGACTTGTTTTATGGATTCCTTCTTGAATGATTTTCCAATACTCTTTTCTGTAAACGTGACATATACTTCCCATTTGTTTACTCATCTCTCTTTACATTTATTTAAACCATCGAAAAGAAATTGTCTTTATACCATTCTCCTAAATAATTTAATCTATTTGCTATACAAGTAGGACACAGTAAGCCAGCATCTTCATGTTGTGTTGGATTAATTAATTCCCATAAGTAATTTGGTATAATTAAATCTGGAAACTCACCATATTTCATTCTACAATCATAGCAACATCCTTGTGGCCTTTCAGTGTCTTCATATTTCCATCTGTGTTTATAATTGTTAATTTTATTTTCACCTCTTTTTGTTATTTATTATACTTTATTTATTTGCTTTATAGGCAAAAGGGGTAAGTTTGTAATTGTTGTTTGATGAATATGTAAACAGTACCGCCCCTTGCCTATGTGATAATTATAGCATAATTGAGATAGTGTTGTCAAGGGATAATTTTATTTTTATATTTTAATCTTCTCTTGGTCTATCAGCATATGGAGATAAATCAATTCTTACTCTTCCATTTGTAGCGACTGTGTGTCCAAACAACCAACCATCTTCAGTATATCTAATTAAATATTCTGGATAAAATCCTTTAACTCTTTTACAAAACCAATCAGTAGCAGAGTTACATCCCATATGCCTTTTCTTAGATTCCCATTCTTTAATTGTTTCATCTATTGTCATTAATTTTAGCCACCTATCTCTTCTTAATTATCCAACTAATTTTATTTGCTTTAACACAAGTATGAACATCAAATTTAGTTCTTAATACCTTTCCGTTAGCCCACCATTGGGATTTTAACCAATCCAATTGTTTCTGAGTTGCAGGTTCATATTTCCACTTTGCTTTTCTGTCAAGGAATGTAGAATATTTTCTTGAGGCATATTTTTCTGCTTCTTCAATAAGATTGATTAAATTATCATCCTCAGATATATAATCCTTTCTATTAACTTTGTTTGTGGTGTCTACAACATATAATTCAAATATATTCTCTTGTAAATTCTTATAAATTACATGATGTAAATCAGATGTTATAGACAATGCGAACGTATCTCTATCACACTTATACCAATCATAATATGATTCTTGAAAATATTCACTCATATTAGTTTTAAATAGTTTAAGTTCTTCAGCAATTAATTGAAGTCTCTCAATTTCTTTTTGCTTTGCTAATTCTTCTCTTTCTAACGTTTCTGCCTTATTCTTTTCTTCACGTTCGATTGCTTCAGTTAAAGTTTCTTGATCTTTAATTTCTACACCAAAAATATCAGTCATTGTCATTAAGTCATGCTTACGCACAATATCAACAACATCAATTACTAGACAATTAGATTTTCCTTCTGCTGTTCTAAGTCCTCTTCCAATAATCTGAGTGTAGAGTATCTTTGATTTGGTCGGGCGACATAGCAAAATACAGTCAGTGGGTTCGTAATCGAAGCCCGTAGTAAGCACACCTACGTTTACAATCACAGGAAGTTTACCTGATTTAAAATTACTAATCACCAATTCCCTTTGATTATCCTCAATTGTAGAGTCAATATAATCACAAACAATATTTTTATCTTTAAAACTTTGACAAATATCTCTTGCATGAGAAATGCCAGATGCAAAAACTATTGTTGATTTTCTATCTGAAGCATATTTTAGATAGGATTCTACTATTAAATCATTTCTGGTGTCTGTATTTACTGCATCTTCTAGTTGTCTTTGATTAAATTCACCTGCAATTGTTTTCACATTAGACAAATCAACATCTGAATACACATAAATTGCTTTTGGTTCACAAAGATATTTACTATTAATCATTTCTAATAAGCCTTTTTCATAGATAATTCCATGAAAAACTTTTTTCATATCTTGGGCAATTGGAGTAGCACTGAGGCCAATTACCTTTATATTAGGATTAAGTTTATCTAGTATTTTTTTAATTTGTCCAATTGCCACATGACATTCATCAAAGAAAACTAACTCAAAATCACCGTATTCAGACATTCTTTCTAATCTAGTAGATTTTGAACTACTGAGCGACTGTCTAGTAGCTATCACCACTTTATTGGATATTTGATTTAATGATGCTTGAACTAATCCAACGTCTAAATTAGGATTAGTATTATGAAGTTTCTCCTTTGTCTGATCACGAAGTTCTTTAGATTGAACAACAATCAAACAACGAGTTTTTACTTCATTTGCAATTGATGCCATAATTACCGTCTTACCTGTACCTGTAGAAAGTAATAGAATGCCATTAAAGTTTGGTTGTAGATTTTTAACTGCTTCTACACTTTCTAATTGATATGGTCTTAATTCATATGCCATTCTAATAATCCTCATTTTCCATATTATTTATCATAATTATATTCATTGGTTTATCAATCTCATATACATTACACTTAAACAATTCCTTAATGTTTTTATTAAACATATTTTTAAAATCCGCACCACTCTTTTCACAATGTAACTCTGTAATTTAATCAGTTGTGAGAACACTTTTATGTATCATAGTCAATCCTTTATTTGCATTATTCTTATCTTTAGCAACCATTGATACACTATAGCAATCATCAAATCTCCAAGACTTTGGTTTAAGTATCATTGCAAACATTTCATCTTTTGTTTCTACTGCTAAAGTAATATCTTCATCAGACTTCATAATTTTAACAAACTTAGATACAGATTTAATCTCATTAAATTTAGTGTAATACAACATTATTCTTAATCCTCTTTTCTTTCATTCAATTCATTCTCAATCATTTGTAAAACATCTAAAGGTATTTGTTCTCTATTTAAATCTTCTATCTCTTGTAGTGCTTTTTGTTCTTCAATTGTTAGATTACTTATATCCCAATAATCATTTTCTTCCTCATCGCCAAATAAATCTTCAAATATATCAGGTTTATCTTTATCTTCATGTATTTTTGGTAGAGGTAGTGGTTGTGGTTTTTTATTCTGAAGTCCTATGGGTTTAGGCACAATTTCATTTTCCTTAATTAATTCTTTCTCTTTATACTGTAATTCTTCATATTGTTTAAGTTTTTCCTCCAATTCTTTAATCTTAATATCTTTATCATTTGAAAGATTATTTATCTTTTGCTTAATACTCCTTTTCACATTGGATTTTACTTTATCTGTATATATCAATCCTTTAGCACTAACTTCTATTTGTAATTGATAGTTAAAGTTTTCCTCATCGTCCCAATTACCTATAAATGTAGTGCAATAATGCTTATCTGGAGTTAAATAACTATTATTGTATCTAATTAGATGTAAATCATCTTGTAATATTTTATTATATCTCTGAATAGTCCTAGAATCAGTAATTAATTTTTTCAATTTGCCTTGAGTTAAATATCCAAAATTACTATCATTGTGCGAAACTCTTTTACATGCAATAAAATATCTTATGATATTAAATTTGCTAATGTTTTTACCATGTAATTGATTAAATATATGTATTATATCTTTATCATAGAGTTTAAAGAAATGATCTTCTGGTGGTCTTATTAATTCAATCTGAAATAATGAATCTTTATTTGATGTAGCCTCTTCAAAGGTTATTTCTTCATCACTTAGATTATAAAATTTAATAATATATTTCTTATCAGTTAAACCTTTCATAGATTCCTTTATTTTTAAAACCATATTTCTATTATTTAATGTATTAACCATCATCATACTTGCTATTGCTTGAATTGAACATAGACCAATTGATTTACTTAATTGATAATGTTTGTACATTAATACGAATACCGTAACTTCTTCATTAGAAATACTTAAATCATCATATATACTATTGGGCAACATAATATAGTTTCCCTTTGGATCATCGTTCATAATTTAATCAATCTCCTCAATCATATTTATTATTTTATTTTAGACTATTATAGAATTCAGTTAATGCTAAGAATAATTCTTCTGTTTTTGTGAATTTGTATGTTCTAATTTGACTATCTCTTTTTATAAATACAGGTTTGATACCTTTAGTAGATAAAAAGTCTACCTCCACACTCCATTGAGTTGCATATTCTTTATCAAATTTCATTTCAAAATCTACCACCTTATTAATTTTTTTATATACCTATGTAATGTGTACGTAAAATCGCACCTAGATTACGTAGGTGACTGCCTCTACAAAAACCAGTACACATTACATAGCACATTGTAATCTTGCACGTAAAACTGTAGTGCAATACACGTAATGTTTACGTAATAGCGTGAGGCAGTCGTTGTAATGTATACCCCTTATTTGCACTTAAATCACAGTGAATAAAGATAGATATAAGTATAAAGAAATAAAGAAGTAATAAAGAGAAAAATATAATAAAGAGATATATTCATTTGCTAAAGCAAAATGAGAAATGTTTTATATTATTATGTATTTATTTTGATTTAATATTTCTTCTTATATTTAATTTATTTTTGTACTTATGTAAAACCAATAGCAATAATATTAACTTGTATATGTAATGGGTACATGTAATAGGATTATCAATATATTTCCTCCTTTCAAATTTATTTAATATTTATCCCTCATTTAATAAGTATACCATACTTGTCATAGTAATGCAAGAATTTTTATTTTTATATTTTAATAAATTAATTTACCCTAATCAAATACTCAATATATTTTTTCATCTCACTTTTAGCTGTTAATCTTACTTGATCAATTCCATGACCTGATTCTACATGATGAATTTCTATTGATATATTTTGTCTGAATGGATTAGGAATTTTGGATTGGATTTCTCTCCATTTTGTTTTACATTTATTGAAGGAATATGTACAGAATAGGATATAATCAAAATCATTTACTATTGTATTGAGATTAGATGATTTAGAGATTGAGGATAGTTGTGATTTGTATTTTCTGAATTAGCTCATGTTTTTATATACTCCTTTCTTATTAATAATTTTGTTCAGATTTGTACCTGTGATAATTGTAGCATATTTATAAATGAATTACAAGAGTTTTATTTTATTATTTTATTTTGGATTCTAAAATTACATAGAAAAATATTTTCATCAAATTTTAGGTTGTCGTATGTGATGACAAATTGGTTCGGGTTACAATGTAAAATATGCCCCCTTTATAGTAGAAGGTATAATTAGAGTGTGATATAATTTGTTAGAATCAAGGGTTTAGAGTAAGTTGTTGGATTAGATATTGTGATTTTTTTATGGATGCATAATTATGAATTTTTATTAAATATTTTTGTTCGATAGGATTTATGATAATTTGTTTTGGGTTTTAAAATTGGATAGAAATTTATAGATAATAAGATGAATTAATATAAGATTAAATGTACTAAAGAAACTGTATGAGAGTAGGATTTGTAGGTTATTTTGTATTGTTTGATTATTGGATGTTTTGTGGGAATTATATGAGATTAATTTGTAAAATTATTTGACTTTTGTGAAGTTTTGTGATTTGGAAAGAGGATTTATTTTGCTGAAAATTGTTGTGATGATTGTGTTTTTGCGATGAATGTACGAAGGGAGATTTTTATTTATTGTTCAATAATTATTTTGGATTTATTAGATTTTAGTATTGACAATTTTAATGAAATGTGATTTATTATTTTATAAAATTTATTTTAAATCACTATTGACATTTTATAATATTTATGATTGAGTCGTGTTCGATAGTGGCATTAGTCTAAGCCTAGATGTACTGTGTCGAATCCTGTCGAATGGAAATAACTGGAATTTGTAAAAGTACGCCCACCACTAGGGTTACAGGGTTTATCTAAAAGTAATTGTTATAATTAATCAGTTTTGTCTATTAGTTTTACTTATGACAAACCGGAAACAGTTTGGGCCGGATACCTGCCGAACGCTGAAAGGTGCATGAATAAAGGATTGTTACAATTATCTGAATGTGACACAATGGGAATGTGTCACATTGGAGATAAAATGAGGGTAGTTGTGGTATGGGTTAGATGATTTGAAGGGTTTAGAAGGGCAAATATGAGGCAGAGAATCAGAAGATGGATATGTCCTGGCATTGCATCGGCTGCACTCGGTAATGATAATGTCGAATTGATTTTAGTCGGGATAAAATGGAATAAATGAATAAGAATGTTGGGCCTGAATGATGATTAATTTACTATACGTATAATACGTATCAATTTTTCGAGGCATATAACATGCTGGCTGTTTTTGAAGTATTACAAATGTAAACACAACTACAAATGTAAACACAAATGTTAGCATCCACTAACAATAATAGTTATTGACATATAATCAATAAAAATGATATAATAAATTTCTGGGGTATTTTATATTCATACTTATATTCAGAAGGAGGAGCCAAGCAATGCTAATTACTATCAATAATACTGCTTATACATAATTGTTGTCTATTTGTTAAAAACATACATATTAATATTAAATAGAAAGAAGGAATATATAAATGAATGGAAACATTAAGAGTCTCTTTGATAAAACTGTCTATGGCGTAGGTTATTTTGGCATTGGTAAATATAAAGCAACTGTTAATGGGAAAATGACACAACAATATAGAGAATGGCACGGAATGCTTGAAAGATGTTATTCTCAGAAAAATCATGAAAAACGACCTGTATATATAGGGTGTACAGTTTGCGAAGAATGGCATAATTTCCAAGTATTTTCAACATGGTTTGATAAGAATTATTATAGAATTGATGATGAAACAATGGCACTTGATAAGGATTGGTTATGTAAAAATAATAAAATATATTCATCAGATACTTGTGTGTTTGTTCCCCAATACATAAATTCTTTAATTATAAATAAGAAAAATAATAGAGGGAAATTACCTATTGGTGTTTCTGCAAATAATGGAAAATATTATAAAGCTAGATGCAAATCTAATACTGGAGAATATAAATATTTAGGAACTTATGATACTCCAGAGGAAGCATTCAAAGCGTATAAAACAAATCGCAGAATCATATAAAAATCAGATTCCAGTAAAACTATATGAAGCAATGATTAAATACAAAATAAATATTAATGATTAAGTACAAAATAATTGAGTTAATAGAATAACCTTCAAAAACTAGCTCACCAGAGATTGAAAAATACTTTACAGCTAACAATTTACAAGAAAATATTATCAAAATTAAGCAGGAATTAACCTGCTTTTTTTGCTTACAATCTATCCACTATCCAAAAACAAACTCCTTAAACCCTATCCTAAAGCCTTATACAGCCTATCTATAACCTTATCCATTGTACTAATTTTAACCCCATATAGTAGAAGCAATAATAAACAAATATAAAAATAAATATTATCAAACATGGTTTTCCCTATTGTTTTTGTGCTATAATGTATTTAATAAATCAAATCAAATCAAATAAAAGGAGTCGATCACACATATGAAAAATGAAGTCAAACAAATAAATGGGCACTTTGCAATAGATCCTGAATTCTTCTTAACTCTCTTTACTAATTGTCCTGAACTATTCGAAGAAAAAGAAGTCAAGTCAACTAAATTACATCAAGAACAAACTGAATTCGGAATTATCGAGGAATATGTACCATGTACCTATAAACAAATATTAGCGAATGACATATTAGCAGATACAGCATTGACTCATGCAAAATACGGTTTTGAAAGAGCAATGAAAGGACTAAATTACATTATTAAAGGATATAAGAAAACAGGTAAAATTTAAGGACTAAATAAGTCCTTTTTCTTTTGCCATAAATCCTATATTTCCTTGGGTATCAGATAACCCTTAGAACGTCACAAATGGCACTCTAAGGGCTTTATACTCTATACCTCAGTTATTGTATCACTGGCATTTAATAACCCTTTTTAACCTCCATACCATCAAAAAATAATTATTTAAAACCTATAGACAACTAATAAAAAATCATTATAATTATAAGTAGGAACTAAATTTTAAGGAGTTGACGAAATGACCATTATACAAGAAATCACATCAGAAATGCTAACATCAGGAAAAAAGGAAATCCCCATAGATCATATTAAGCACTCTTTAAAATCAGAAGGGATAAGATGGTCAAAAAGTATAGAATCTGAAATACTTGCAGAACTAAACAAAAAGAAAATCTGCACACTAGAAATATATCCAACTCATATAATTAATAAAGAGCAAAAAGGAAATAATAAATATTTTAAACTAGGATAAAAAATCCTAGTTTTTTATTTATCTCCATACGTTAAAAATCCATTTTTATAGTATAATATGAATATAAAAACCTTGACTTTAAGCCATTTTTCTATATACTTAAATTATAAAATGTTTCAAATTTGAAGGGAGTTTTCAGAATGAAATATGAAGTAACCAAAAAATTTATTGGTGGGATCTTAAAGGGATTAACCTACACTAGCATTACCTCAGTAAAATTCGAAGTTGGATTCACTTGCAGGAATCCAATCGGAGGAAGTGCTTATAAAATAATTTCCTGTAATCCAGTGTAAACCAAAAAGGAAGGGTAAAAACCTTCCTTAATTAATTTAAAAGGAGTTGATACCATGTTTAAACCAGTTACCAAAAAGCAAACCAATAGATTCCAAGAAAACTATGGCAAATTCATTTCTACCTTATTCGGCGTTGAAGTTGTTGGAGATACAAAGAAAGAAGCAGAGCAATATTTAGCAAAATTTATTCAATGGAATATGGATCCGTTTCAGAAAATTTATCAATTCCAGAATCATCTTGCTATCTTAAAGCGCAGTAAGAATGCTGTAAACCAATACGAATATTCCAGAATAGAGAATGGATTAGCACAGGGATCTACAATATTTGAAGCACTGAGCGACAGAGCAGCAGAAACAAAAGGGAATGACTATTTCAGTCAATATTTAGATTGTGTATAAGATACCATTCAAGACTAGACAAATAATCTAGTCTTTTTTCTTTGTCTAATTTTAACCCTAACATTCCCGATCAACTCATTTTCCCTTTTTAATCCTCACAAACCAAAAACACACGCACAAAAACACACCTTCTTGCCCTCAGATTGAATTGCCCTTTATAATCTTACATAGCATCAATTTAAACGTCTTAGAATCAAAATAGGGTTAAATATGACTATAGATCCACTAATTAACCCATAAATACAGATATAAAATTTATTTCTATAAATGCCTTGAAAGGGGTTGCAATTTGCTCAGAATAGTTTAAAATAAGATACATAAGGAAGCACGCAAGAAAAACCTACTAGGAAGTAGTTAGCAGTCTTGAATACATAAATAAAGGTTTTCCGATTTGACCTAAAAAAATCGAGGTGACTGGTAAAACAGCCTAAAAGCTCTTTGAAAACTGAATAAGCCTTTCCTGAAGTTATACAAAAGTTGTTTTATATGTCTATAAGTTCGCTTGCGTCTGATGGCAATTAAACAATATGGAAATACTGGCTCTAAGGTAGCCAAGGAAGTAATAGGGAAAGGATAAAAGACTTTTTAGTCTAGCTTAGAGCATAGCAACAAATTAAATTAAAATTTAAGGAGTTGTTTCAAATGAAATATTGCGTAACAGGAGTAAATGAAGAAGGACATAGAGAAATAATCCAAGAAGGTTTTGCATCTGAATCTAAAGCGTGGAATTGGGGTTTAATATTCCAAGAACATTGTAACACTCACAGAAGTCTTATGAGTGAGCAATGGTGTGAAGACTGCAAGCAATTATTATGTAATTGCAATTGTGATTAATTAAACCAAAAATGCTATGTTCTAAGTTGGACTACAAAGTCTTTAAAACCTCTCTTTTATCCCTTTTACAATTTGTCCTGCTTCATGTTTCCTCTATATTTTCTATCTTTTAAATAGCGTCCCTCAGCCGAATGATGGTCTGAGACAGCCGGAAAAAGTATGAGAATATAAGATCCTAAAAGTAGGTTGAATTGTTAAGGGGATAAGGGAGAGAAAAGAAAATCTCTTTTGCTTAAACTTGTTCTGTTGTTTGCCCTCTTAATTAAAATTTAGGAGGAAAATAATATGTTTAATCCTACAAACGAAATAACAGTTAACCAACAAGCCATTAACCAACATGCACCTAAATATATTGAGTCTTATATCAAAACATTCGGCGAACCTCCTTTACACTGGTGGGGTTTTCCTTTCTGGTTTCAGAGAATTACAGGGTTGAAAATGTGTTCTGAAGATGTTTTATATTCAATAAAAGTTTTAGGTATGGAGTAAATAACAAATACCCACAAGAGGGTAAACACAAGAACAAGAGAAGCAAAAAAGAGAGAGAATTAACCAAAAACATTCTACCAAATCCCTTTAGTTTATAAATTATTACGATTTAATCATAACAATTTCGTTAAACTTGCATAACAAAATTAAAATGCAGGTTGTTGTAATTTAATGTTAAATTGTATAAACTAGGCTGAAGGGATTGGATTTTCCGCAAGGTGTGAACTTATAACATATTTGAGTTTAGACCTTGTGCAAAAATTTAAGAATGAAAGAGGTTGTGTAATTATGTCATTATTAAAAGTTGTTGAGCGTAAAACTGCAAAGGTAAAAGCTCAAAAAGATACCCATGTAAAACGTGATCAAATTGTTTTAGCTTTCCGTGACTACGTTGCAAGCAATTTAGATGCAGAATTATTCCCTGCTATTCAACTAGGTGTACAGTATGGCGAAATAGTTGGTAATGAAATTGTACACGTTAGTAATTATCCACACATTACTAAAGGTTTCTATGATAGTACATATAACATTGTTTTAGCTCCTTATTCTGACATTCCTTGTTTTCACATTGGTTATGGGGTAAATTCCTGTAATGGCTCATTTGGAATTAAAATTCCCTTCGATTACAGTATGACTAAACCACAACTAAAAAAGGTATTTAAACAGTGTTTAGAGGCTTTAGTGTCAAAAGCATATCGAGTGAAATGAAATTCTAACCCATTAAAAAAGACATTTCTTGGGATTAACCCTTAAAGTTTGTTTGCCTCTAGCAACAAAATCAAAATAACAGATATAACAATTTTGTTGCTAGGTTCGAATTAATTTAAAGGAGTGGTAAAAATGGCAAGAAGAAAACCTACTACAATGTCATGGAACATCAAACAAATTAACACTATGATCAATAAGGGAACAATCCTCTTTACTCATCCCCTTCAACGTCCTACGGGCCAATGGGAGCAAGCAGACAAATCCTTATTAGTTGATTCTCTTTTAACCCTCTATTGTCCTGATTGTTTCGCCATCAAGGAAAAGACAGAAAATGGCAATACATACAGCATTATTGATGGCCTTCAAAGATTATCTACTATTCATGAACTTTTGGCAGACAAATTGACTATGACTGACTTAGAAGACTTTTGCCTAGATGCTACAGGTAATGAGGTCTATAACATTTCAGGCAAAACATGGTCACAATTTCCTGAAGAAGTCCAGAACGAAATAATGGGTTATACTTTAGGTCTTAAAGTCTTCGAAATCGAAGAGGGAGACGATGAAGAATCAATTATTGAAGAAATCTTCTATCGCCTCAATAATGGCAAGGGAATGTCGCTAGAGCATAAAGCACTAGTAAAAGCTAGTCATAAGGTGCAAAAATTCGTACACAAAATGGCAACAGAACACAAATTATTCACCAACATTGCAAAGTATTCTGAAAAAGCAGTTAAAAAAATCAGATATTCCAATGACCATTATGCAAGCAATTCTCCTTATCTCAAGGTTAGATTATCCTAGTCTAGCAGCAAAGGACATTGAACTTGTATTCTCGAAAAATGAAATAACAGATCAAGTCTTAACACTCGTGGAAAAATCTTTTGACTTAATTGCTACAGCATTTCCAGAACAGCATAAATTTGTTACAAAAATCAACATTGTTTCAATGGCCTATCTTTTCGCTAATAGTCTTAATCATGATCAAACAATTGTTAATCTTTTGAGATATGTTAATCAAGAGATTAAACCAGGAGATTCCTACAAAGGATATACTGGCTCCGGTAATGTTAAAAAAGAGAAAACCATTAATCGGCTTAAGGGCATTCTTAAACTGTGTGGGGTTAATGACATTGGATTGCCGATTGCTGAAGAAGTCGAAGTTGAGCAAGAATTAAAGCAAGAAATAATTGTTAAAGAGCAATGGGAACAGCCTCAACAAACTGAAAACCTCGAACCTGCTATAACAGTGACCGCAGAAGAGTTCAACGAAGAAAATCAAGAAATTCAACCAGAACAAAACGAAACATCAGAACAAGACCAAGAAGACGCTAAAGCAATTCTAAATATTATTGACAACGTTGCATAATCTCCCAAAATAATTGTATTTGGAATCTAGACAATAACATTAACTTGCTATTGTCTAGCATTCGAGGTAAAGTTGTTAAAACTAAAGGAGTGAAGTTAATGGAAATGATGATTAAATTAAACAGGGAAGAATTGAACCATTTACAATATCCCGTAGTTGTTGAAATGTGGGAAAAGGTACAGGGAAGTATGAGTAAAAAAAGAAAATATAATGAAGAGTTTACAGAACAAGAAAGAGAAACGATTAGAAGATATTACAAAGTGTTTTATAATTGGTATTTAGTAAAAGGAACTCCCGACAGTGCAACAATGTCACCAAAAACATTAAACCTTCTAGAACGCGCTATTAATTTTTTTGGATGTCTATAGAATCATGTCTTTATCGGATGTATGTTCTCAGAGCGGTTCTGCATTCAATGAGAACGAGGAAGATTATGGTTATGAAGTCGCTAGAATTCTCCGCAAACTAGCAGACCAATTCGAACAAGGAGAAACGCCAATTTTGGCAATGGATATAAACGGAAATAGAGTAGTAAAGATTGACTATGAAGAAGATTAACCTTCTTTGTGTCGATGGTGGGCGGTAACAGAATAACAATAACAAATGTTACTGCCTAGTTTCGAAGTAAAGAAAGGAAGTGTAGAGAATGAAAAATTTTGTAATAAATAACGTGAATATGACCAAAGAAGATTTTTCAAAAATGGTTAATTATGTAGGGTCAAGAGCTATAGCATTGGCCGAAGTAGAAGAAGGTATTGCAATTAATGCTTCTAACCCCTCAAGTGAAAAAGATGTTCATAGTAGTATTATATTCTTCTTTGAAAAATGGAATAATGCTTATAAATTAGATTACAGACGGAATGA
>Ga0209000_1001569_pt1 | contig 14171 bp, 15 predicted proteins | sample RifGroD2_FD_183998 | JGI IMG/M metagenome (GOLD analysis project Ga0209000, IMG submission 183998) | Groundwater microbial communities from Rifle, Colorado, USA - Groundwater D2 (SPAdes) (version 2) | ecosystem: Environmental > Aquatic > Deep subsurface > Groundwater | place: Rifle, Colorado...
AATTCAAATTACATAGTGGAGTTAGAAATTTACGTAAGGATGTATTAAATAAATATAATGTAATTTCTGTTTTTGATTCTGTTCTTACAAGGACAATACAGATTACAGAAAACACATTAACTGCTGACATTATTATTGTTCAAACATATTTCTTTGATGTAATTGAAGATATAATACTTGACGATTTTATGTTTGGGAATGAAAAATATGTATGCTTGACAGCTAGTGCTGGACAAATAAGAACAAAAAAGACAGTTTTTATTAAGGAAAGTGTTTTATTAGAACATAGAAACACATTAATGTGTGGATTAACCATTGAAGATATTAATATACTAGGTGGGGTAAATATTAATAAATACTTAGCATACCTAGCTTTGGCTAATTCAGCAACAGATGTATGGGAAGGATTTGATATTACAAAATCAATTGTTGTGGAGGATATGGAAACAGAAGTAGAAGGAATTGTCGATTTTATAAATGATGTAACATATGAAATCATTAGACAAAAGATGAAAATTCCAGTTTCTCATACTGATGGGTGTGGAATGATGCTACCAACTTTAAGTGATAAAAGTATGATGGTTAGGTTGCCGTGGATAAAGGGGTTATTAGTTCCATTTGCATTTGATAAATTTATTATTGAAGCAAATAAAAATAAGGATGGAAAAATTTATGGAAACATAGTTGATATTTATGGTAAAGAGCATGATATTTTAAAAGAAGGAATAGAGGTAATATTTACTCGTAGTCAATTTAAGATGTATAAGTATTATCAGAATAATTGTAATGAACAAGGAGTGATTAATAAATATGGGTGGGACATATATAAAGATAATTATTTAAAATATAAATGTCAAGCAGGAAAATGTAATGAAGAGGAATCAGATTTTAGTGATGCAAAAATAAATTATCAGATGCTTCAAACATTAACGGACATGGATAATAGAGAATTAGAAACAATTGCAAAGACAACTAAACATAATATATTAAATATTGGTAGAGATAGAAAAACAATGTTAAAGGTATTAGGGGTGAAAAAATCAAATAAAAATAAAAATAATATTCAACAAGCATTGGAGATTTATCCTGAATTATTAAATGATACGTATAGCAAAGAGATATTAAAACAAGTTAAAAAAAGTATGGTCAAAGAAGGTAGATCCGCAAAACTAGATATAAATGGAGTATATACTTTTATTATTCCAGATATTTATGCCTTTTGTGAGTTCTTAATTCTTGGAGATAAAAACCCAAATGGCTTGCTTAATGATGGTGATGTATATTGTAAATTATATGAAAAATATCCTAAATTAGATTGTTTGAGAAGCCCCCATTTGTACAGAGAACACGCAGTTAGAAACAATGTGATTGATGATAAAAAGAAAGATTGGTTTATTACTAATGGAGTGTATACAAGTTGTCATGACTTAATATCAAAAATACTTCAATTCGATAGACATTACATGTCGAATCAAAACTTGGCTAACCTATAAAAATAGGGTGTCATATAATATTAGAAAAAATAGTTATATGGCTAACGGGGAAATCGTAGTGAGTAAAGTCACCGACAATCCCGTAGGAAGATTGGTCTATTCTTTTAAACCTTTTTAGAGGGAGGTTTAAGAATTATAAATAATTTTTATATCTATGAATGGTATAACATAGATACAGGATATGTGTTTTACGTTGGAAAAGGGTGTGGGAACCGATACAAATTGTCTACTAAGTCCGTCAGAAGTAAACACTTTTTGAATTATAAGAATAAATATAATTGTAATGTTAGAATAACACATTCTGATTTGAAAGAAAAAGATGCTTTTAAATTAGAAATTGAGACAATTGAAAAATATAGAATAGATAATCAATGTAATTGCAATTATACAAATGGTGGAGAAGGAATTAGTGGATATGCACATTCTGAATCAACAAAAATTAAAATATCAGAAACACATAAAGGTAAACTAAATAGCCAATTTGGAGTATCACCAAAAGAAAGGATGGGAGATAATTATGAAGATTGGTTGATTAAAATGGGTGAAGGTAAAACTGGTTCATCTAATCCTAATTACAATAATGACACATTAAAAATAAAGTATAAAGAAAATCCAAATTTAGCTTTAGAAAAGCAATCAAGAAAAGGTACGCAGAACGGTAGAGCAACAAAAATACAATTATATGATGAAAATATGAACTTTGTAAAAGAGTTTGATTATATAGGTTTATGTTGCGAATACTTACATAATAATTACGGATTTTCAAGTAATGCTGAAGTTGTAAGGATGGGTATTAGAAAAAGTATTAAGAATGATGTTCCATATAAAAATTTTAAGTTTATTAAATTGTAAAATAATATTAAAAGAATAGACCAATAACCTCTAACGACTATCGAAAGGGTAGGAAATTGAAAAATATTTCCAAGTAACCGAGTAGAGTAGAGATTATGTGAAAATCATAACTCGAAACGCCAAGCATAATAATACTGTGACGTATTGTTGTGAAGATATAGTCTGTGCCATATGAAAGTATGGAGTACACGGTAGATGGAGACAAATCCTTAGTAGTTGCTTGTCCCACGTTAATTTCAATTGCAGAACGCAATATGAAAGATATAGTACCTCTTTATTATAACATGAGAAAAGCACCAGCTGAGTTAATTACTAAAAATAGTATTTATAATGGCTTAAAAACTGCTTATACAGGTGGAAATATTGGGATGGGTAGTAATAACATCACTAAGATATGGAATAGTGGAAATGTTAATTTAGATGTAATTAAATTGCTGTGTATGGAAAATAATTTTACAATTGACTATGCAAAAACTTTGTATAAACCAGTAAGACCAAAATCAAAAAAAGATATGATTACTGATTATACTAAGTTAAAAACTCCTCACTTTTTCATTTATGCTAAAGACAAAGAAAAAAATAAAGTTGAATCAGTAAATAATAGTGTTGTAAATAGATTGGAGAAGATAATTCCAAATACTAAAATTAGTTTTACTGCTACAGGATTAGGAGATTTTGATTATAAGATGCTTATGAAAAATAAAAAAGTAGAATTAAATGAAAATATTATAAAAAAATATAAGGAATTAGATTTAAAGAAGCATTTTATGATAAATTCCACATATGAGGAAGATGAACAAAATAATGTAACTTATTTATATCAAGAAATTGTGAAAAGTATTTTAGATATTAATAATGATGTTTATTATGTGACGGATGTGTTGGTTAAGTATTTATATGAACTTAAGAAATCAAACTTTAAAACTACTTTATGGGAGTGTTTTGGACATATAATTGTTGAGAATTTAAAAACAAATGTAGAAACCAGTAAAACTTATTGCAAAACTTGTGGTGATTTAATAATTCAAGTTAATAATAAATCAAAATACTGTGAAGAATGTGCTAAAGAGATAGAGAAAGGAAACCATAGAATAAGGCAACAGCAATATATTAAAAGAAAAATGACGAAATAGAAAAACCCTGCAACCCTACTCCCACAAGGGTTTGAAATTTAGCTATATTGCTGTATTCGCTCAAACGTAGTCATACCAACACTTTCAGCATTTTGTCATAATAGTCTCTAAGGGAAACATAGGCTAATATACAAAAATAAGAGTTATGTACGCACCCTTTAAAGAAGGGTATGATTTTAATTTAATTGTACCCTTACGTTCCTATAAAAAAGAGCATTAAGTTGTAAAAATAACAAAAATATAATTCCTCCTTAATTCCAATTTTCCTTACTAACTAAATCATACACAATTGGCTATGTTAGTAGAAAACTTTGCTTAAAATTATCTATCGAGTTTTGCCAATAGGATTTGAAGATAATTTGGCATGTATTATCGAAGTTTAGAGCGTAAGGCCAAAGGGTTATAGATAATGCAATTAGATTGACATCTTAGTTTCTGCACAATTATTGCTTCAGTCTAATATGAGTAGTCTTTGGTCGGATGAAAATAGGAGACAAATATGCTGTTAGCACATGAAAATTTGCCAAAAATCTGCAAAAAAGTAGTGAGGGCATGTGTTAGACCACAGCATATTCTGAACTAAATAGAGGGCAAAGAGTAGATAGGCAGATGCCGACAATTTAAGTCTACTCTCCCTACTAAAATTGCTATTAAATCGTATTGGTCGATTGCGATTTAAATATAAAATACCCCATAAATAAAATAAAAATTAAACTCCAAAGGAGCATCAAACAATACAGCTTTGCAGATAATAACAAAATCAGAAATGGACTATTTAATATCTTCAGGAACAATTAAATTAATAAAATCAGGGAGTTCTGCTGATTATGGCGATAATTTAGTTGTCCGTGGTAAACAGCATAGAGGTAATGATAAAACAAGGTTTACAACCAACGAAAAATACAACTCTATGATTAGGTCTAAGACATTAGATAAATTAAAAAAGATGTTAGATCCTGAACAGTTAAAAGAAATATTAAAAGAATCAACTGTTAGTGAATTAATTAATTTATCTAGGGAACTAGAAAAACAGAATTTAGATTTATTAGGAATAAAATTTAATCAACGATATATGTTTACTTAAATATAACTAATAAATAAATAAATAAATAAATAAAAAGGAATGATCGCATGATATCTAGTGATATCTATGGCTAAGAAAAAAACAAAAATTAAAATTAGTTTTGTCGGCAACAATTCATGTGATGTCACAGGATCAATGGTGTTAATAGAAACAGAATATAAAAATATTCTATTGGAATGTGGAATGGTTCAAAGTTTTAGTTCGATAACTGACTATAAAGATAATGCCAAGTCATTTCCTTTTAAACCAAAAAATATAGATTATGTATTTTTAGGTCATGCTCATATAGATCATATTGGACGATTACCTAAATTAATAAAAGATGGTTTTGAAGGTAAAATTATAGCAACAGAAATTACAGCAAAATTATTAAAACCAATGCTTACTGATTCAGCAAATATTATTCGAAAAGATGCTGAATATATTTCAAAAAAACGTGGTATAGACTATGAACCATTTTACGACACAGATGATATAAAGAATACATTGGATTTAACATATGAATATGATTATGGTATTGTATATGATCTTGATGAAAATGTAAGCTTTAAATTATTGCATAATTCTCATTTGATAGGGGCGTGTCAGATAGAATTATTTCTTAAAACAAGCACAGGACATATTGAGAAAATATTATATACTTCTGATTTAAAGGGGTTGCAAAATAAAAATCATTACGTCGAAGATACAGAATTTTGTACAAAAGCAAGTGTAGTAATAAGTGAATGTACATATGGTGCGATTGGTAAAAACAATACAGAAAATAGAATTAAAGATTTAGAAAAAATTAAAACAGTTGTTAATCAGATATGTTTAATGGACAAGGGTAAATTATTAATTCCTGTATTTTCTTTATCTAGAGCGCAAGAAATATTAACAAATTTATATAATTTGTTTGGAGGAGATAAAAATTTTAAAATACCTATTGTATTAGATAGTCCTTTAATTTGGGAAATAACAAAAGTATATAAAGATGCTCTTTCTGGAGAACATAAGGAATTATTTGAAAAAGTATGTTCTTGGGAAAATGTTAGATTTATTAAGGACTATAATGAAAGTAAAATATGTATGAGAGATAATAGTCCTAAGATTGTGCTTAGTAGCAGTGGATTTTTACATAAAGGACGAAGTGTTCAATATTTAAAAGAATATATATCAAGTGTAAAAAATCATATATTATTTGTCGGATACTCTCCACCCAATAGTATTGCTTCTAAAATTAAATTAGGGAAAAAGACTATTACTATTGAAGGAATTAGTTATAAAAATCGTTGTGGAATTACTAATTTGAATAGTTTTTCATCTCATATACAAAGGGGTGAGTTGTTAAATTATTTAAAGTCAATAAATTGTGAAAAGATTTATTTGGTTCATGGTGGACAAAGTGGTAAGATAGAATTTCAGGAATCACTTGAAAATGAATTAATGAAATTAAATAAGACTACTAGAGTAATATGCACAAATAAAGATACTACATGTAATTTGTAGAATAACAATATTTGCTCCTTCAGACTGTTTCTCTGTTTGGAGTTAGGGATAGTATGTTTCACTTTCTCCTCTTTAAAATAAAATTAAGGAGGATAGGATTACACATTAACTATTGAAGAGAGGTCTTTATACTTAATAAAAAAGTATAATGCACCAATATTAACCACATAATCTGATACTCATAAGGTTTTAGATTAACAATAAAAAATAAATTTCTCATAACATATTAATAAAAAATAAAAAATAAAAATTTAAAATAAAAGGGGATATATTAAAAATGGCAAACACAAAAGAAATTATCGCACGTATGGCTCAAATCACAGAAGGTACTAAAAAAGAGAGCGAAAAACAATTGATGGCATTTCTCCAAGTATTGGAAGAATGCGTTGAAAATAAAGAGGATGTTAAAGTTAGTTCTCATTTTGGAATGAAAATTGTAGAACGCAGTTCACGCACTGGGCGCAACCCCCAATCTGGAGAAGTAATTCAAATTGCTGCAAAGAATGCAATTAAGACAACTATTTATAAGTCGCTCAAGGATAAAATTGTACAGTAATTTAATAAATATTTGTGCTATCAGTGTTAGTCCTTATATTCAAAAGATATCTTTGGATATAAGGCAGGATAGTACAATTACAATAAGTCGGAATGGAGACTTTAAACCCATATCCATTGGTCGGGATGAAGACCTAAAATTCATCCAAATAAAATAAATAAAAATAATAAATAAAATTAAAAGGTGGAATAATCAAACAATGGCAAAATCCAAACTTACAGAAACAAAGAAAATTACACATAAACTTGCATCTGAAGGCGAATTAACAATTGAGGGACAAATAGCAGTCATAGCGATTCCAGATGAAGGCGTTAAGAATTTGATTGAGTTACTTAAAAATTTCTCAGGAAAATATGTTAAATTTTCTTTTACAGAAGAGGAAGTTGAAGATGTAATTGAAGATCCTGAAGAGTCTGAAGAATAACCATACCAAAAATTTTATCTAATATAATTCCAAAAAGCGTGTCGAGCGACAGCTATAAAAGAAGGAGAGATTTTTAATGAAACCAACTAATAATGTTAAACACTATCTTGGCGATGTCAAATGGGTATTGTATCAATACATATGTGATATGGGTAGTGAAAACATCACAATACGATGTGGAAATTATGCCTTAAATAAACTAACTCCTATGGCTGGAATTACATCAACTTCTAATCATGATTTTATTCTAAACCTAAATGGAGAAAAGGTTACAATTTATCATGTACCAGAGTTAGATAAAAAACAATTGATAATATCTAATCATAATTTTGTTGAAAATGGAGGATTTAGTCACAAGGATCTTGAAATAATTCATCCAAATGATGTTGTATTATATTTCGCTTAATTGTTATTAATAGGTTACAGATATGGTGAATTTGGCGATTCATTGGTAATGATATATTGATGTGTCTAGTAGCACCTTAGAGAGAATGGATAAAGTTATCATAATAATTATTCTCCATTCTCTCACTAAACTAAAAATCAAAATTTAAAATTAAAGGGGATAAATAAAAACATGACAACTGAAACAATGACAATCCACAAAGCATTATCAGAACTAAAAGTAATTGGTGCAAGAATTGATAAAACTATTTCCCAAGGGGTATATTGTAAAGCAAATAAACATTCTAATGATAAAATTAATGGTGTATCAGTAGACGAATTTAAAACACAAATCCAAGCTAGTTGGAATAAAGCAAATGACTTAATTAGTCGTAGAAATGCAATTAAAAGAGCAACTGTTTTATCTAATGCTACTACTAAAGTTAAAATTGGTGACAATGAAATGACAGTAGCAGAAGCAATTGAGATGAAAAATAGTGGAATGGAATATAAGAAAACTCTGATGAATACTATGAGTCAACATTATGTACATTCTATTCAAATTATAGATAAGGAAAATGGTGAAACATTAAATCAAAAAGCTGAGAATTATGTAATTGGATTATTTGGTTCAAAAGAAGGCAAGACAAATACTGATGAACTTGAAAAAGTTAGGAAAGAATTTATTCTCAATAACTCTTTTGAGTTTGTAGATCCAATTAAAGTTAAGGATAAGATTGATGAATTAGAGAAAGAGATTTTAGAGTTTGAGAGTGAAATCGATTCTGCACTGAGCACATCAAATGCTTTGACAGTAATAGAAATTGAATATTAATCCATAAGAAATAACTACTTACTGCTTTCTGAAAACTTTTAACCATAATTGACAAGTCTTTTATGTATTTCGACTGGTTTAATAAATATAAAGAAAATACATATTATTTACATCTTTAACAGGATGTTTACTTTAAAAATTATATGATTTAACTAAAAATCAAATAATACAAAAGCAAAACAACAAGAATTCTGTAAAGATTAAAGTTTAAAACTAAATGCTTAAAGATAAAAATTCAAAGTTTATAAAAGTGTAAAGTTTAAAACTTAAAGAGTAAATAATAAAGATTGATTAAATCCTTGAAAAACGGTTTGGTATGATTATGCTTGACCAAAAGTATCCGCAGGGCTGGAAAGCAGTAAGTATTATATAAATTTTAATATTATTGGCTCTTAGATGAGTGAATATAATTATCAAGTTGGAAGTAGTTTCATAAACTGACTTTATTGAGGCACTTATTTCAAGGTAAGTGTCTCTAATCTTGACAAAAATATCTTCTACGAGTGAGAAGATTATAAATTACTGATTCAAAAAGTGGGAAGTACGAGTGACTTCTCCAATATTAATAAACTAAATAAGTTTAGCAGTAATAACTTATATAAAAACTGTGTTTTTATATTGTTTCATATTGCTCAGAAAAACTTTGGTAGGATTAAGTTTTGTTTATAACGCAATCAAATTGATTAATTTCTGTTTCATAGCGTGCTATTTTTATAGTCCTACACTATATATGTATTTTAATTATGGAAGCTTACAACGTGCTTGTAGTGCTTCTCATTTGATTTTGGATGATTGATATTACTACTGTTACTAACGTATTCTCTATAAAGGAGGATTAATAAAAAATGAATAAAGAAGAAAAATACACTATTTGCCCTAAGTGCGGATTCGAACAATACTGGACTAAGTATATTAATTATAAAGATATTACTTTATGTAATAGATGTGGGCATTGGGAACCAAGGGATATTAGTAGTGGTAATTAATTAGATAATAGTCATAAGGTCGATAATGATTAATTGAAATTGAAAATAAATAAAGATTGAGGTTATTAATGTCTAAAGATAAAAATGAGTTTTACATCATGGGCGTAGACTTCAAAAATAATAGAGATAAATATAAAAGCATACTTAATACTAAAACACCTTCATGGAATGATTTAAATAAACATAATGATTATCCTTTTAAAACTGGGGAACATTTTAGACAGTTTATCAAAAAGAGACAGGATCGGGATGGGACATTAAAGAAGTTGAATACCGTAAAAGAGATGATTAATAATATTATTAAAGATAAAGAGGAAGTAAAATTAGAAATTGAATCTTTGCCAAATTATAAATCATCTACAGAATTTAAGCAAGATGGTTCACAAATTTCTGATAAATTGATTTCTATGAGTGAAAACGAATCTAAAGATCCTGACTTTGTTTTGGAAAGCCATGGTTATGATTGTTGTGCATGGAATTTAATTAGTTGTAAGAACAGTATGTGGAATATGAATACTAAGGCAGATGGGATTAGAACATTATACAGTTCTAAAATCAGTGTAAAACCACGCAATGAAATACTTCTTAATGAAGATAATATTACAAAAATACTAGAAAATCTAATCAATAGTTATTCAATTCCATCCCCTAAGTACGTAAAATATAATCCTAACAAAAACGGAGATTTGCTTATTTTAAATATTGCTGATCTTCATTTTGCTTTAAAAAGCTATATGGAAACAAGTAATAGTGAATATGATGATATAATTGCAACTGACAGATTCTTTTATGTAATTAATGACGTTATAAGTAGGATTAAACATAAAGTAATTGATAAAATCATTTTACTTAATCTGGGTGATATTTGTAATTTTGATACTCCATATCAGACTACAAAAGGTACGCCTCAGACAGATCATTCTCTTAGTTATTATTCTATGTTTACAAAGGTATCAGATTTATTGATTAAAGGTATTGATATTTTATCACAGATTGCTCCTGTAGAAGTATGGAATTGCAATTCTAATCATGATAGATATACTACTTTTGGAATTTTTCAAGTTATCAATGCTTGGTATAAAGATAATGATAATGTTTGGATTGATACAGGAACATTGGATAGGAAATATATTAAGTATGGGCGTGTCTTGATAGGAATTGCACACGATATTAATGAGAAAACAGCTTATAAGACAATACATAATGAAGCAAAAGAATATATTAGTGATTGTGATTATTTGTATTGGTTTGTTGCTCATCAGCATAAGACAATGGTCATTGATGACTATGGTGTTGAGATTAGGAGATTGCCAACTGTGTCGAGTAATAGTGAATGGTCTTATGGGCAAGCGTATACTGGCACAGTTAAGAAAAGTCAAAGTTTTATTGTTAGTAAGGAATATGGAATAGTTGATATTATGAATACAGTGATTAAGGAATAATAAAATAAAAAATATGAGGATAATTATATGGAAGAAGTTTTGTCTGTATCTGGTGGAGTAAGTTTCTTTGATAAAGTATTTGAAGAAAATTTAAAAAATAGAAAGTTAATATTTAATGACGATGTTGATCAGGATGTTGTAGAAACAATTGTATTACAAATATTCAAATGCAACAAAGAAGATAAAGATATTCCTATCGAAAAAAGAAAACCAATTTATATTTATATAAACTCTATGGGTGGAGAAATTGCAAATGGATACATAATCATCGACGCAATTGAGTGTAGTAAAACACCAGTATATGCAGTTGTTTTAGGTTATGCATACTCCATGGGTGGATTAATATTACTTGCAGCAAAAAAGAAATACGCTTTTAGAAATAGTACAATTCTTTTGCATGATGGAAGTATGGGTGCTGTAACAAGTGGTAGTAAATTTAAAGATATTGCCAAATTTTATGATACTATGAATGAGAGAATAAAGGAATTTGTTTTATCAAAAACAAAAATGACTCCCGAATATTATGATTCAAAATATGAAAAAGAATTTTACATGTACGCAGATGCGGAAGCCAAAGAATTAGGGATTGTAGATTATATTATTGGTGAAGATTGTGAACTTGATGAGATTCTTTAACTTAAATATAAAATAAACAACAAAATAAAATAAAAAATAAAAGCGAGGAAACAATAATGCGTATTTTTCAAACTCAAAGTATGTGGGATGCTAAAGAAGGTCGATGGTATGAGGTATTTTCGGTTGATGGAGAGCAAGTTTCTGGAGAAGAATATTTCCGTGAGTTAGAGACTGAGCAATGTTTGGAAGATGATGAAGTTGATGAAGTTGATGAAACTTCTTATTGTATGTGTTGTGAATGTAAGGATAATGAAGACTGCGAAGATTTTAAGTGTTTGTGTAATGAAATTGTTGAGGAAGATTTAGAAGATATTTGTTCAGAATGTGGTGAAACAGATTGTATATGTGATTATGAAGAGTGTCAATGCAATGATTGTCGCTCACAACGTCATGATGATATTGTAAATGCATCTGTTGGTAAGGCATTTGAGAAGATTATGGCGAGTGAAGGTTGCCCAAATTGTATTGTTGACGCTTTATTTCAGATGAGTTTGGAAATGAAGAGATTAGGGTGGTCGGATAGAGGAGATTTTGAAGAAGAAAATAGGAAATCGGAAGAAAGTAATAAGACAATTAATATTCATATTGACAGTATTAATTTCCCTAATGTTACGGATAAAAATGAGTTAATTGAAGCATTTAGTAATTTGCCTGAACTTGCAATGAATAGAGTAAAATTTAATTAATAAATAAATTATCCACTAAAATCTAAGTTTTAAATGGGAGGAATTAATACTTAATGAATGAAATGACTAAAAATATTATAGATGGAATAATTGGTGATATTACCATGAGAAGTGGTCTAGGCGATGTATGGGATCAAATAGACGAAGGAACTAAAACAGATATTACAAAAGAATGGGCAAGAATAATTGCAAAAGAATTGAAATTTTATGGATTGATTTAATGTTTTGGTAATTTAATATTTTTACAGTAGATAGACTCCATTAAGAAATTAGTGGAGTTTCTTGTGTTGTAAAAATACAATGCAAATTTATGATTAAAATGAGGTGAAATAAAAATGACAGAACAAAAACAAGAAAATAAGGATGAAGAGAGATATGTTTATATTTATAATCCTGAACAAGCATCTTTCTATATGGAAAATGGGGTTATGGCAAAATCAACAGGAATTCATCCTAAAACAAAAAGAGTTTGGTTTAAATTTGGGTTTAATGATAGCTCAGATGTGTACGGTCAGTGGTGCGTTAGAGGTAAATAATTTATGAGTGACAAAATAAAAATGAAAGAAGTGTGATTAATAATGGAAAATAATAAAAACAATGAATTAGTAGTAAAAGGAACGACAAAAGTATGTGGTATAGATGTTCCTAACGTATATGGTGGTTTTGGTAAAAATCAAAAAACTATGTTGGCAAAAACTGTAGCAAAATTACATGGTAGAGAATTAAAGAAAATAAATGCACTTATTAATAATCATATAGAAGATAAATATTTTGAAGAAGGTATTGATTTCATTGATTTAAAGAACGGTCTTTTGAAAGTACCGTTGAATGAATTAGGATTTTCTAAAAGAGATATATCAATTTCAAAAAACATATACCTCTTATCTCAACAAGGATACACTATTTTGCTAAAACTACTTGAATCAGAATTAGCCATGAAACAATATAAAATAGTAATTAGAGATTACTTTAAGTTAAAGGAAGAAAAAGAACTTAAAGAAACTAATATAATATATCTTACACACGAAGAGGTAGAGCAATTAGTTACTAGGAAAGATGGAACTATTAGAAGAAATAGAGAAGTTCATTCTATATCAACATTTATTAAAAATGGAGAATTACCAAACAATAGAATATCCTACGCTAAAATCACAAATCTTACATATGATATTTTATTTGGTATGTATGCTAAAGAAATAAAAGAATACTTAGATTTAAGACAACAAGATAATATTAGAGATTTTCTTTCTACTCAAGATTTATCAATAATTAGAGAGGTAGAAGATGAGATACATTGGATGTGCAAGAAGGGATATACATGGAGAGAAATTTATAGAGATTTAGTAAGAGAATATCCAAATCAGGTTGAACCAGTTAGAGCAGAAAAATCTATTAAGGAGTTAAAGAAAGCAAAAAGATTTGCCATAGATAGTAATGAATTTAAGAAGTTGACTTAATTAGATTAATATTAAAGGTACGGCACTTAATGTCGTACCTTTAATAAATAAATAATGTTTTGTAAGTTATAAGAAGCTTGAGCAATCAGGCTTTTTCTGTGTGAATGGGGATAAATTAGATAGAGAATATAAAGTTTTGTGGATAAGTCGATAATCCAAGCATAAATGTTTTGATTATTTGTTATTCACTGAAATATGTGGATTGGAAGATAGGTTTTTGGGAGTCATGATCCCATCTCTGCACCCTATCTTCTATTTACTTTTTAGTGGTTAGTGCAGAGGGTTTTATAATTTGCAGAAAGAAGGAATTAGAGAATGATCAAAGGAAAAGAAATTAAAAATGTTAGCGGTATTTATAAAATAATTAATTTAGTAAATGGTAAATTTTATTTAGGAAGTAGTAATAATTGTCATCAGAGATGGATGGAACATTTAAGTGATTTAAGAAGAAATTGTCATCATTCTATTCATTTTCAAAGAGCGTGGAATAAATACGGAGAAGAAAATTTTATTCATGAAATAATTGAAGCAGTAGAAAATATCGAGTTAATAATAGAAATAGAACAATATTGGTTAGATAATTTACAACCATACCTTAAAGATAAAGGATATAATATTTGTTCAATTGCTGGAAAAACTACAGGATTTAAACATTCTGAAGAAACAAAACAATTACTAAGTGAAAAAGGAAAAGGTTTAAAGAGATCAAATGAAA
>Ga0209000_1001571_pt1 | contig 14165 bp, 31 predicted proteins | sample RifGroD2_FD_183998 | JGI IMG/M metagenome (GOLD analysis project Ga0209000, IMG submission 183998) | Groundwater microbial communities from Rifle, Colorado, USA - Groundwater D2 (SPAdes) (version 2) | ecosystem: Environmental > Aquatic > Deep subsurface > Groundwater | place: Rifle, Colorado...
AAAGGCTTGTTATGTGGTCAAACAAGATAACTACTTTGCACATGGTGAAACACTACGCGAAGCACAACAAGCCTTGCGAGATAAGCTATTTGAGGAAATGGACGAAGATGATAGAATTGATGCTTTTTTGAACGAATTTAAGGCTAACAACAAATACCCAGCTAAATCCTTCTACGATTGGCATAACAGGCTTACAGGAAGCTGCAAAATGGGTAGAGATACATTTGTACAGGATAAAGGGATTGACCTTGAGAATGATAATTATACAGTCTCAGAATTTATTAAAATAACTCAAGGATCTTACGGTAGTGACATAATAAAAAGGATTAAAGAAAGAATCAAATAAACCTTTTATGCGGTTGTTGTGTGGGACTAAAATACCACGTCAGGGGTGACAGATAACCGCCTAATTCAATAACAAATGTGAAGTAACTATATATGGCAGATAAAAGCGAGGTGAACTAGATTGAACTACTTACAAGAGATTATTTCATTTGAACGATGGCTCGAAACTAATCATTTGCCGAAAGAGGCGCAATTGTTATGGTACAGACTGATGTATACGTTCAATAAGGCTGGCTGGTGCGAATGGGTTACAGTAGATAACCAACGATTGATGGGGTTAATCGGAGTAAATAGAGAAAAAACTTTTATAGACATTAGAGCAAAGCTGATAGAAGAAAAACTTATTTCATACATAAAAGGAAAGAAAAATTCACCAAGCAAATATAAACTCAACTCAGTAAGTAATAAATTGACTTTCAAATACGAAGTACAAACCGAAGTACAAACCGAAGTACAAACCGAAGTACAAACCGAAGACATATATAAACATAAACAAAACAATATTACTCCTATCGGAGTTATACCACGGCAAATTAATTATAAAAATATTGTGGACATGTATAACTCAATTTGTGTGTCGTTGCCTAAAGTTAAATTATTAACAGACTCTAGAAAAGACAAGATAAAAGTTAGATACAGACAATTAGGCAGTGATGATAAATTCAGAGAAGTGTTTGTGATAGTTGAATCTAGTGACTTTCTGAAAGGCAACAACAAAAACAACTGGAAAGCTAGCTTTGATTGGCTTATAGAGAATGATAAGAATATGGTGAAAGTGCTTGAAGGCAATTACGACAAATATACAGTTGATAAATCGGGTGATGGTTATAGTTATAACGCTTTTGATGAATATAACCTAAAGGGGTGAAAACATGTATGAATTACCAAACAATGAAGAATCTGAAAATGCTGTATTAGGTTCTATGTTAACAGATAGGCGATGTGCTGAATATATAAATAAACTAACTGTAGATGATTTTTACAACCCTAGAAATCAAAAAATATTTGTATGTATGCAGGAGTTGTACAAAGATGACAAGCCCATTGATATGACAACATTGATGGAAAAAGTAAAATCAAAAAAATACAACTATGGCGAAACAATTGGATACATATCAATGCTAACTGATGCAGCGTTTACAGCGAATTTTAAACATTATTTTAAAACCATAAAAAAGGCATCGTTTAAGCGTAAAACATATACTATATTGCAGGATTTATCCGAAAAATTGCTACAGCCAGACTTTGACACAACAGCAGTAGACCTGAAGAACAACATATTGCAAGAAATAAGCGACATAAGCATACAAGAGTCACAAACAACTGATGACAGTATAAAAAGTGTAATGCTAGAAGCACTTTTAGGGCTAGAAAGCAAATATAACAATCGGAACGACACATCATACTATGTTGGATTTACAGACCTAGACAAGGCTATAGCAGGACTACACTCCGAGGAATTAACGCTAATAGCATCAAGGCCAGCGGTGGGAAAAACTGCATTCGGTTTGCAGATAGCTGAAAACATAGCAAGCAACGGAAAACATGTGTATGTAATAACGAGAGAAATGAGCAACAAACAACTAGCTATGAGGATGATAAGCCGACACGCCAGAGTTGACTCACACAAATTGAGATTAGGCAGTTTCGACCTAGACAAAGAATGGATGGAAATAGTAAACGCTACAAACAGACTAAGCAAACTAAACATGACACTAGACAGCAAAAGCGGAACGATACAAGAAATACGTGCGAGAGCTAGAGAGCTTAAAAGGACAGTAGGGTTAGGACTAATAGTAGTTGATTATATACAACTATTGCAGACAGGCAAAAAGACAAATACAAGGCACGAAGAAGTAGCAAGTATGAGCAGGGATTTGAAGCTAATGACATTAGAATTTGGAATACCAATCATAGCATTAGCACAGCTAAACAGAGAGGCAGACATTGCAAAAAGACCACAACTAGGACATTTAGGAGAATCAAGCTCACTTGAAAAAGATGCTGACAACGTAATATTTTTACACAAAGATAATGAATCGAAAGCAATAGAAAATGAAATTGAAGTAGAAGAAGTTGATATTATAGTAGCAAAGCAAAGGAATGGACCGACAGGAATAATAAAACTAGGCTACAGACCTAAAACAATGACATTCATGAATCTATATAGGGGGTAAAGACAATGAGCGAATATGAAAAAGTTATAAAAATAGAGAATATGGCTGAAAAAATACTGAAAATATACGGTATTGAACCCAACTTTAACACTAGGGAGTATCAGGAGTTATATATATACCTGAAAAACAGCATATGTGGACAATAACAAACAACTGCTTGCAATGCCGATTTTGGGTAGACAGAGTATGTAAACTATCGGATGAGAAGACTGCAGGATTAGAGAGTTGCGGAGAATTTGAAAAGGGGGAGAAGAAATGCACACAGAAATAAGAGTTAGGCAAATATGGCAAGTAACAACAGAAAATTTCCTAACATCAGGGAAAGAGGTATCTGGTGAGGGCAAGGTCAAAAGACCTACAAAAATAATGAACGATGAATTTATAGAGATTAGATATCCGTATGATTGGCACTTTAGAACAGTAGATGATCAATATTACCATGCTACACCAGAGATGATATATCAAAACTGTAAATACATAGGGGATATACACGAAGAAGTAAGATTCAAAAACAAAGCAAATCTTGAAGAAATACTAAGGCTAGAACTATACAAATGAGATATAACACACTAACAAGTGAGGTGGACAGATGAACAATGCAGATAAGATAATATTAAGCCTATTTGATTACACTGGCAACTGGTCAAAGCCATACAGAGATAACGGATATATTGTAATTCAAATTGATATAAAACATGGATTAGACATTTTAGACTGGGATTATAAACAAATAGATAAAGTATATGGGATTCTTGCAGCAGTACCTTGCACAGATTTTGCAATAAGTGGAGCAGCATGGTTTAAATCTAAAGACAATGACGGAAGAACGGAAAAATCAATAGCCCTGGTTAAAAAAACAATGGAAATTATAAATTACTTTAATCCTGCATTTTGGGTAATAGAAAATCCAATGTCGAGAATACATAAATTGAATCCAGAGTTAGGACAAGTAAAATATAAATTCCATCCGTATGAGTTTGCGCAGTATGACCCAAATCCTAGAGATAGTCAATACCAGAAAACAACTTGGTTATGGGGAAAATTTAACGAGTTAGTTAAGAAACCGCTAGAAAATATAGACGGACAGAAACTGCATAAAAAATTAGGCGGTAAATCAGCGAGAACAAAAGAACTTAGAAGTATAACCCCGATGGGATTTGCAGAAGCATTTTTTGAAGCTAATCAATAAACAAACGAGGTGGAGAGATGACACTATACCTAGCGGTAACTCCAGACGAATATGAATTACCTCTAGCAGTAGCGAATAGCCCAAAATAATTAGCACAGCAAGGAGTCCGCAAAGGATATAACTCTAATACAATTAGTAGCTCAATATCCAAGGACAAGCTAGGGACTACATGTGGAATAAAATTTATAAAAGTAAATGTAGAGGATTAACTAAACAAATGAGGTGATGTAATGGCTAGAATACACAGATTTAACCTAGTAAACAATATATGTTCGCCTGGACTGAATACAAAGTGCCAGCCTACAATTGATCTAAAGGTAAATACATATCAAATGTCGCCAGATGAATTAGTAAAATATAATCCAAAGCCATATAAAAAGCCAGTATGTATAGATACATATGTAAGCCACGAAAAAGCAAGTGCAAGAGTAAAAAAGGCATGGGAGAAACGAAAAGAAGCAAAGGGGGAATTGATGTGAAAGGCGTAACTTTTGTAGATAAAGAAGGAATAAAAACTATAGTTTGTTTCAACCAAGAAGCATTTGAAGATTTACAAAAGAGATATGTAATGTTTCCAGAGCTAGTAGAAGCGTTAGAAAACTTATTAAAGTCATATAAATATGCTTATAAAAATGTATTAGAATTTGAACCACATAAAAACGTTATAAGCAATATTGAACAGTTGCTAAAATAATCCAAGCAGGAGGCGAAAATATGAACACAGTAAACGAATACAAAGAATGGTATTTAGGCAGATTTGGACACGTCCCAAGTTATAAATTAGTCGAATCATTTGCAATGGCAAACAATATAAAAATCGTAAAGAGTGTTGAGGTATTGAATATTAAAGAATATAAAGTCGAATGTCAGACATTAATTGAATTAAAAATACATGCTGAAAGCAAGGAAGAAGCGGAGCAAATCGCAGGAACAGCAATCATAGATCACTGCTTATGCGAAGCAGATAGTATTGATTGGTGCATATCAGCATATGAGGTGCAAAATGCACAATAAAACCGCATATATAAACATGATAATGAAATGTATAAGAGAACGACTAAATTATGATTGTGAGAGGTATTGGATATGAGTTGTAAATGGTGTAAAGGGAATACATATTGGGATCATGACCCTGATGGCGAAGGTGTGCATATCCATATATGTGTAAATAATAAAGAAATTTGGGTATATTCACCGCCACAATGCTCCGATATTGATGTAAAAATGCCAATAAATTATTGCCCTATGTGTGGCGAAAAAATAGGAGGACAACAGTAATGGAAATAATGGATAAGCGTAAAAATAATTATAAGATAATCGGGAATACGGTGATAGTAAGTATCTATAAGAAAAATGGTACGAAAATAGATTTCATAATAGATATTGATGATTTAGAAAGAGTTATAAACTTTCATAACAAGTGGTATGCATATTTTAATAAAAAATCAAGAAAGCACTACATTGTATCTGCGGATAAAAATAGAAAAAGCGTTAGGTTGCATAGGTACTTACTTAATGCGCCTAATTATATTGAAGTAGACCATATTAACAGGGATCCGCTGGATAATAGAAAAACAAACTTGAGATTAGCGGACCATTCATTAAATCAGCACAATAAAGGCATACAACAGAACAATAAAACAGGGGTTAAAGGTATTAGTTGGGACAATACTCGGAATAGATGGACGGCAGTAGTGCAAGTGAATAACGTAAGAGTTTTATACAAAAGATTCAGAAATTACGAAGATGCGGTAAGAGCAAATGAACAAATTAGAATGTTGTATAGGATTAATTTTAATGAAAAGGGGGAAATAGCGTGAAAGATATATTCCAAAAGTTAATAGGTCAGATATATAAAGCAAATGGAATAAATAATGGGATGAGTGACTATGATTGCGGATATAGTGATGCTTTAACTTTTTGCGAAGATGTAATAGACACAGCCGAAACAGAACTAAATACACTTATACAGCAAAAGGATGAAAGTTTGAAAGAAGCAGATAAATATTTAAACGAATTGATAATCAAACTTGCAGATAAAGTAACAGAAAATTCAAACTATAAATATAAAAACAAACAACTATCTGATGAACTAGCAATGTATAAACAGGAAGCAAGTAAATTTAATATAGCGTTGTCTTGTATAAATGAATCATCAGATTATAAAGAAATGCATGAAATAGCCCTTAAAGCATTAATAGACAATACAGATACAGAGGGGGATAAGTAGAATGAGTAAAAATGAAAGATAGGAGTGACAACAATGAGACAACTAGAATCACAAGAACAGCAAGCATTATTTAGGTGGGCGGCAGTTATGGAAAAAAGCATGCCAATACTACAGTTATTACATTCGATACCCAATGGAGGTAAGAGAGATATATGGACCGCAGCAAGATTAAAAGCTGAAGGAGTAAAAGCAGGCGTATCAGATATATTTTTGCCAGTTGCCAACAATGGATATTATGGGCTATATATAGAGCTAAAAGTAAGAGGTGGAAAACTAAGCGACCGTCAGAAGTGGTGGATAGAATCAACTATGGCACAAGGGTACTTGTCGGTAGTGTGTATGGGTTGGGAAGCTGCAGCAGAAGAAATATTGAGATATTTAGAGAGGGGATAAATGTGGCAATGTATATACAAACCGAGCTAGAAAAAGCACAAGAGCTAAATAAAATAGCGTTAGACTGCTTGTTAAACACAGCAGACTTAATAAAAGCATTAGTAGATGGAGAAAAAGAAGCTATAAGCAATGCAAAGATGTGGTTAGCCGGGTATCAAAGCTATATAGATAATAGGGAGGAATAAGAGTATGCCAGACAGCGGGCAAGACCTAATCAAAGCTATGCGAGACCAAAGATTACAGCTAATAGACTGCGTAAATGCCATGAAGCATACAGGAAGACTCCTAGCACAAGCGGAATATGAGTACAAAACATCATACAGAAAAGAAGTATTTAGACTGCATGAGGAAGATAAAACAGCATGGACTAGCACGACAGACTTGGCGAAAGGGGACGAAGCAGTTGCGAAGAAAAGATTTAAAAGAGATTGCTATAAATCAGACTACCAATGCTTTTTGGAAAAATTAAATTGTATAAAAATAGAGATAAGGCTACTAGAAAATGAAATAAGGGAAGAAAAAGCAATGTAAACCAATGATAATAGGGGGTAGATATGACTATAGAGCAAAAGTTAATTTTATACCCAGATATACCGCAAGAAATACAAAAATTAAATGCAGAAATTAATGATATAATTAACCGCAAGGACGAAACAAGAGATATGCTGCAAGCTCAACACTTATCTGACATGCCAAAAAATAGCGAAACAGGAAATCCAGTATTGACAGCAGTAGTACAATTAGTAGACAGATATGGCGAGCAAGTGTTAGACATTATAGATCAGATTAACGAGTATATGGACATACAACAAGAGATAAACAGCGCATGGATGATATTAGACAATGACGAGAAAAGAGTGCTAGAATTGAGGTATTTTGACCGCATGAGATGGGACTGGATACCTGCCAAGATGCACTATAGCCGAGGATACTGTTTTGAGATACATAATAAGGCAATAGCAAGGATAAAAAGACTCAACAAAAAGGAAAAGCGAGCTTAGCGGCTCGCTTTATTTATCAACTCTCTAACTTTTTCCCTGATGAAATCAGCCCTGTTTTTATATCCATTTTGCTTTAATGCCTCATCAAGTTTATCTAGTAATTTTTCGTCCAGCCATATGTGTAATTGCTTTTCGCCTGTGTGGTTTGTGTCTGACATTGTTTATCCCTCCCTTATACGTTAGTATCTTCTTCTTCTAAAATTTCATTTTCAAAATACCATTCTCGGCTTACTTCTTCTCTTCCGTCTTCGCTATTACCTTCATAAACTGTTATTGTTATATTTTCGGGGTCTGAATAGCTGTTATATAAATCTTTTACATCTTCGACTGTGCCACAAATTTCATCTTCCAAAACTGCTCCCTGTTCGTTGTGTAAAATTACTTTATAAGTATTGTTGCTCATAATAATATCCTCCATAGTGCGACACCTTTTTGTGTCCGACCACTTTTGCTATAATCTTATTATATACCAGCACGGGTATAACGTCAATAGTATTTCATAAAGATAGATCTATAGTCCTATATGCTTTAGATTGCAACGAGGGGAGTTGAACCCCTCAGGGTAATATGATATTATAATAAGTGTTCTATGTATCCGCCTACTTGCAAGAGTGTGACGATTAGTGCTAGGACGCCGAACGCTTTCAGGTTGTCGCAAAACTGCTGGAAGCGTTTTTTATTTAACTTGTAATACATTTATATTATCTCCTTTTCAATTGCCCAATCTGTAAACTCGTATCTTTTAATAATAAATAAGTTGTTGTCTATTTTTATATGGGTTCCATCTTTCAAGGGACAATCCGGCTCGCCTGTAAAGGTGTTCCAGTGATTTACATATACTCCCTTTGCGTATCTGTTGTTTAAATGTCTACAATAAAGCATATTGGTGTTTTTGTCTCTGTAAATATCCCTGCAATATCCGTGCTGTTCTTCTGATTTAATTAAATCTAACATTTTCATACCTCCATTTTTTATTAGTGTTGCTGTCCATGTACTAATAGTATACCCAAACGGGTATAAAGTCAACATGTTTTTACAAGTATTTTTTAGCACAAGCTGAAAGCCTTGCAGGAGTAAGAAAAGAAATTTTGAAATATCGGACTAAATAGGACTAAGGATCCATTATAATAGTATTATAAAGAATTAAATATTAATGCAGGATAGCCTGACGGGGCGAAAAGCGTTTTCCTGAACGCCTTCCTGCAATAGGGTGCATCCCCAACTATGTAATAAACAAACGGTTACACCGAGCCTTGAAAAAATCGGTGATGAATACTATAAATAAAAAGCCTAGTACAAATATTAGGCTTTTTATTATGATTATAATAGCCCCAATCTCCCGGGGCTATTTTTGTTGTGTGCTGGGTACGGTGCCAGAGGGTAATTAAATACCGTAAAGACTAGCGGTGAGTGCATATACGTAAAGCAAATAGATGCCAATACGCCTCTTAACAATGCGGACTAGATTGGCACATCACATACTTAGATGGCTCTGCTTATTTGCGGAGCTTATCCCCCTTAAAAATATTTGTTGACAATAGAATGTACTGGTATTATACTAGTATTAAGATAATAAATTAAGAGGGGGATAATAATATGGGGAAGAGACTATTTGCAGTACACTATATTGACACAGTAACAAATCGTAAAGGTTGGAATGTTGTCGAGGCAGAAAGCAACGAAAAAGCAACATCACAATGTGGTATATTTTATTATGAAAGTCGTTTTACTTGGATTGGGACAGAACCATACAGCAATGTAGAGGTGGATTAAAATGCCATCCTATAAAACACCGCAAATAAACTTTGTATGTAGTAAAGAGCAGCACGAAGAAATATCCAGACGAGCCAAACAATACAACATGAGCATAGCTGAGTATGTAAGATTTGTAAGCCTAAACGCAGAGATCGAAGTAAAACTAGAAAAGTCTGAACTGGAAAAGAAATTAGAATGGTATAAAGAAAAGTTTACGGCATTGCAGATGTAAAGCCTGATACAGAAAAATATGCTTATATTAGGTAAGCAAAAATAATTTGGATAAATATTAATAAAAGTATTGCAATGGCAAAACATATATGGTATATTTAGATTGTGGACAGGAGATATAAGGCTCCGCACAATGGGGGTATATTATGGATAAAATAACATTAAAAGAAGCAATTACAATAGCAATAGACTATGTAATAACAATGGAAAATGAAAAGAATGGAATACAAAGCAAGACAGATGCAAAAGGGCATAAAGTATCATACCAGGATGAGAAAAAGCAAAAATTAATAAATAATCTTAGGCAAAATCATTTTTCGTTTTTAGGTAAAGATAGAGAATTATTTATGCAACCACTAAATTTATTTAGATATTTGGAAACAAAAGATATGAGTACTATTGTAGAATATGAGTCGTAATATGAGCAAGATTAATGAAACATTAGCACTAAGGCTAAGCGCGGAAGACAAAGAAAAAGCAGAGCAACAAGCAAGACAACTTGGATTAAACGTAAGCGAATACATAAGATTAATAATAAATTTAGATGCAAGTACAAATATAATGAGCAAGCTTAAGGACCTGTAAAAGGGTCTTTTTTGTTATATATAATCAGGTAAGGACATCAATGTCCCTACCAAAACAGCAAGGTTAAACTATACAGGCAAGGTAATAAAAGTCGCCGTATGAGGCGTACAGGAGGTAGTAAACAGCGTGAATGTTATAATATTCGACAAAAATAAAAATATAGAAAATCACAGTATATGTAATATATGTAATAAAGCTGATATATGCAAAGAGGAAATATGCTTACCTCTAGAGATGTGGGTACAATTTTGTAATCATGAAAGTATTATACAGCAGTTAGAAATGATAGATAATGTAAGAGAACAATTAGATTTGAGTAAAAGGAAGTGATAGCGTGGCAGATAAGAATAAAGGTGGCAGACCATCATCATATAAAACTGAATATACGGAGCAAGCCTATAATTATTGTCTGCTAGGTGCTACCGATAAAGACTTAGCAGGATTCTTTGACGTTAATGTAGACACTATAAATGAGTGGAAAAAGAAACATCCAGAGTTTTCCGACTCCTTAAAAAGCGGAAAGGCAGAAGCAGACGCAGTTATAGCTTCAAAACTGTTTCATAAGGCAAAGGGATATGAACATGAGGACACGCAATTTGCGACATTTCAAGGACAAATTACAGACAGAGAAACATATATTAAGCATTATCCACCAGATGCAACTGCAGCTATATTTTGGCTAAAGAATAGACAACCTGAGAAGTGGAGAGATCAGACGCACGTAGACAATAAGATAGATGCGAAAGTTGAAAACCACAACTATGACGAATCCCAAATGCAAGCCATAACGGACACGCTGACAACGGATGAAAAGGCAATAGTGCAGCAGGGCAATGACATATTAATGAGGGCAGCAGAGAGGTTGAAGGATAAATAAGTATTATGGTAAACCAATCGCAATAAAATAACAATGCAGTTATTGCAAGGGTTACAGGATTTGTGGTATAATAAAAATGATAGTTGTCCACGAGCTGAAGACCTGAAATTGTTTACATAATTATATTTATTATAAAAGGGGGATAAATAATATGACTAACTGTACAAATACTAAATGTATACTGCATAAAAATGGAGATTGCACAGCCGTAAGTGCATTTAGTACATCGGATGGTTTTTTAGTAGAGAGCAAAAGCAAATCAAGATACATCATTAATGACTGTTACAGGTGCAAAAAAACCGTTGAGCCAAAGCAATAGATAATACTAAATTAGTTTGATTATAAGGAGTGGGTAGATATGTTATTTAAAGATTTATTTGCAGATTTTACAGCAGGTACACCGATCAAGCGTAAAATATGGGCAGGCTACTGGCAATATAAATATGGTAAAGTTAATATGCACTGTAAAGATAGCAAAGTTGTCGATATAAAAGATACAGAGGATATTATATTTACATTGTCTGGTATTATTGCAGATGATTGGGAGATCGCTACAAAAGATAACTCTACATATGAGACTAAATAGAGGTGATATACATGAGCTTAATAAACCGCAACGGTTGTCCACTCTACGTCACGGGCAGTATATGCAAAGCAACAAACAAAAAGTGCAAATATATACCTAAAAAATGTAACAAAAAAGCAAACGCAAGCAGGTGATAAAATGAGCCTACAGATGATGGCTAATAGGTTAGAGTATTATACTAAAAGCAAGGCACTGGCAAGTTACAGTGCCTTTTCTTATGCCTATCTTAAGATAGTAAGTAAAGAAAAAAAGCAATGTCCTCTAAAACTTAACACGGTACAACAAGAAATTAACAATATAATAGAGGATAAAAATTCTAAGGGTGATCCGGTAAGGCTAATAATTCTTAAGGCAAGACAAGAGGGAGTCTCGACATTTTTCCAGGGACGAATGATGTATGCAGCAGCCACCCGAGAAAATGTAAATGGCTTAGTAGTAGCGCATAGGGATGACAGCACAACAGCAATCTTCGAAAAAGCCAAGTACATGTACGACAACTTACCGGACAATATTAAGCCGATGAAAAAAGCTAGTAATGCCAAAGAGTTAATATTTGATACTCCAAGTAATTATAATGGAGACAAAAAAGGATTAAATAGTAAGCTAAGGATACAGACGGCTGGTAGTGCTGGCATAGGACGATCTGATACATTTAATTATGCCCATTTATCCGAGTTCGGATTGTGGGAAGGTAAGGACGATAAAAGCCCAGCCAATCAGCTTAGCGGTATCATGGATGCCATACCAGATGTAGCAGGGACAGAGGTAATAATAGAGTCTACAGCATTTGGCTATAACGACTTTAAGACAATCTGGGATGATGCAGTTGCAGGAAAAAGTATATGGACCCCTTTATTTTTCCCATGGCAAAAACACTGCGAATATATAACAGAGTTCAAGGACGATAATGAAAAAATATTATTTATCCAAACAATGTCCGACTACGAAAAGTATCTGCTGAATGATATGAAAATATCACTAGAAAGAATTAACTGGTGGAGAAATAAACTTAAATCCAAGAACAACGATATAAATCTTATGAAACAAGAGAATCCTACAACACCTGAAGAAGCATTTTTATTTTCAGGTACTCCTGTGTTTGACAATGACATAATCCACAGAAGAATTGAACATTTACGGCAAGATTACGAAAATCGACCTCCAAAAAGGGGGTATTTTTCGTTCGAATGGAATGACCCTGATACAAAGGATAGGATAAAAGATGACACAATAGAATTTGCCGAGAACGCCAATGGATATATAGCAATGTACTCTGATGTGTGGTCAAGATATCCTTATGTAATAGGTGGGGACACCAAGGGTGAGGGGTCAGACAAGTTTGCTGGTACTGTAATCAACAATGCAACAGGCGTAAGAGTGGCAACACTCCATGAAAATATAGACCCTGATACCTACACGCATCAGATGTATTGTTTAGGTAAGTATTATAATGATGCATTGATAGGAATAGAGATAAATTTTGACTTATATCCAGTCAAAGAACTTGATAGATTGGGCTATGTTAATCAATATACTAGACAAACAGTGGATAGCATAGGCGAGCCGTACCAAAAAAAGACAGGATTCAAGACGGATGGCAATACTAGACCAATGATAATCAGCAAAGAAATGGTACTAATTAGAGATAACACAGAGTTGTTTACCGACATTGAAATGCTAAGAGAGTGCTTAACATTTGTCTACGATAAAAATATGCGACCAGATGCACAGATAGGCAAGCATGATGATTTATTATTTAGCGATATGATAGCCAATCAAATTAGATCACAGCAGACATATGAGCTACAAAAAGAGATAAAAGAAATACAAGGATTCTACACTGAGTCTGAACTAGAGGACATGGTGCAAGCCGGAAGAATATCCAAGTATCATATGAAACAATATATTTCGAAAGGGGTTAAATCATGGTAGCTGAAAATCTAACAGATATAGCAGAGGTATATATTCAAAAAGCTATATTATTGTATGGTAAAGGCGTAGTAGAAGATATATTAAATAATAGAGATTTCGACAATTTATTACTAATGTTGTCTGGTAAATTAAAGCATTACAAGGGAGTTGATTTTATATGGTGATGGGAATGATATCAGGGGCAATAATAGGCATAGCAAGCATGGCTTTAGGTTACCACGCTGGCTATACAGAGCGAGAATATGTTGATTCGATTCAATACAAGCCGGAAGAAACAAAGCCAGCAGAAGAGCAATTTAAGACCAGCAAGGGATTGTATAATTATAAAAAATATATAGGTGAATAGGAGGATTATTTAATGAAGGCAATGTTAAGCCAGCCAATGGCAGGTTTTAGTGATGAACAGATAGTTAATACAAGAAATAAGGCAATAGAAGCATTAACCTCAATGGGATATGAAGTAGTAAATACATTATTTACTGATGAATGGTACAGTAAAGAGAATATGAAAAATCGAGGTGTTGTGCAAATACCAATTTGTTTTCTTGCAAAATCATTGGAAAACATGAGCTTGTGTGATGCGGTATATTTTGTACATAATTGGGAGTTAGCAAGGGGATGCAAAATAGAACATGCAGTTGCTGAAGCTTATGGGGTAAAAATCATTGAAGAATAAAATAATCATAACTATCTAGGAGGATATATGACAGAGATAAGATGCGAATGCGGTAAACTTCTCCTAGAAGCTAATGGAGAGGTTAAGAAGATATGTCCGAAGTGTAAGAAGGAGATTCATGTAGTAGTGACAAGCAAGGGTATATTTAACATATCCGATTTAGAAAAAATATTACCATTACAAATACA
>Ga0209000_1001574_pt1 | contig 14129 bp, 30 predicted proteins | sample RifGroD2_FD_183998 | JGI IMG/M metagenome (GOLD analysis project Ga0209000, IMG submission 183998) | Groundwater microbial communities from Rifle, Colorado, USA - Groundwater D2 (SPAdes) (version 2) | ecosystem: Environmental > Aquatic > Deep subsurface > Groundwater | place: Rifle, Colorado...
TTTTACTATTGTCAATATCTAATGTAGAAAGTTCATGTTTTTCAGTCAAGATACGAACACCTAAACTACCCTTCATATTTCTCTTATCAAATTCTTCTACAATTATTTTCCTAACCTTATCATTACTGGAATACTTCTTGATTAACACTCTTAATTCTTTCATTAACTCAACTGATTTTTCTTTTAACATAAATATCACTCCTTCACATTATCGTCACAATATCTTAACATTTATATAATATAATATTACCATGACTTCCCTAATAATGTCAAGGAAAAATACTTATTTTTATAAACAAACTGCTCAGTGGTGTGTTTTCAGAGCAGTTTGTCATGCTTCAAATGTTAAACTATTAGATTACACCAGAAGAAACAAGGTTTTGGGAGCATGGACACATCCTAGTTTTTACCGTTCTACAATGGTTTAATAATAATTCTTTCTCATGTATAACTAAATTATCACCTTGGAATGCCATATGTTCATTAATTATTTTCTCTAAATTAAGACATTCTATATGAAAGGAAAAGTTAAATCCGGCAATTGCTTTCTTTTCGTTTAAGATGCCCAATGCTTTCTCAGCATATTCTTTGGTAACATATCCCCTTGCTTCTTGAGAAAATGTTTTAAATGCTATGTATTGCCATTTCTTACTACTACTCGATTTTCCTATACTTAATTTATTGACAAAATTACCATCTTGATCTTTAATAACCCAAATTAATTGTTCATTTTCTTCTTTTTTACAATTTTTCATGCACTCACTTCTCCTTTAATTTTATTTTATGGAAATTAATACAAATTGTTTTTTGATTCTCTTAATACCTCCTTTATAATATTGTATCACTGAGAAAACCACTATTCAACAACTATCATAACAAAAATAGTACATATGTTCGACATTTTATTCTAAATTGTTCGTCTGTTTTGATTATTGTCTAATTATTTGTCTAAGATATTAAATTGCCATTATATTAATAACCATTAATTCCATTTGAATTAATCATATTCTCATATACTTGCAATTTAATCTGTTCTTTGCACAATAGATTGTTAACAAACATCAATATTAAAGTTATGAAAATTATTGGAATACAAATTATCCCAATGATAATATACAATTTTTCTACAAATTGTATGTAAATTAAAATATTGTTTCTTTCTATTAATCTTACAATGTAAGTAATTAAAGAAATTCTGACTAATATCATTAAAAGAAAACCATATATAAAGAATTTGTTTTTAACTATGGAGTTAAACAAATCAACATGAACTGTACTATTCCTTCTTATTATAACAAATGATATGACACATAGATATAATACCCTTGCAGGAAGACCTAATAGAAAATTATAGAAAACATTAGCATTGAAAAATGATAGTGGCCTATCTAATATTGATAATATAAGTGGGCAATATAACTATCTCACTAATCCTACAATAACAAAACCTGAGATTGTGAATATTGCTGTTTTAAGGATTAGTGAGATAGTTATATTGAAACTGTTGTTTATAACTATAAATTCCATGAGTAGTATCATTAGAATCATGGTTGATATCATCATATTTTGCTGTGGTACAATTATTATGTATTTTAGGATATTTATCATTATGGATACCGGAAGTACGGCTAGAGCAATCCATTTTAGACTACGATTCCACATGTAAATGTCTAGGAGATTATTTAGTTTTAGGAAGATTAGAGTAATTATTGCTATGAATGCTTCTTCTGGAAGTGATACGAAGATTGTGTTTAAGATAATGTGGGGGTAGGGATAGTGTTTGTAGTGTCTGCATGGGTGTGGCATTCTTTCTTTAGATTTTATTTAGGAATCTAGCTTTGAGTATACGATTTGCCCTATTTTACATATACTAAATAATTCCAATAATAATCCAAAACAACTAGATATGACGATTATTTTTAGGTTAAAAAGTAGGGAGATGGTCATTATAATTGTCCATATAAATAGATAATATGATGACCATCGTTTAAATTTTTTGATTTTAAATTCTTCCACAATTGGTTTATTGGGTGTGTCCCTTGGAATATATCTAATAATTATATATAAGGTTGTTAAGATACAAAAGAATAGTAGAGAATAGATATTTTGGATAGGCCAACATTGGGATGTATACTTAATTATTAATGCTGATCCGATAAATTGAATTAATGATATTGCCGTGCATTTATTGTATGTCTTAAAATGTGCTCCTCCTGCCATTGGTCTTAAAGACATAAAAGTTAAAACTACTGCAATAACAGATGTAAAAACTCCTAAAATTAATGAAATGACAACTAACAACAAACCCTTAAATACTGCTCCAACAGGAACCATGAGTGCAAGATTATATACACTTATAAGTTCTTCGGTAGTTTTAATCTTTTTAATATCAAACTTATTAGAAAGTTGTGGGAATAATCCTGTAATCCATTCCCAAGCATATTCAATTTGATCTAATGGTACTTTCTTTACCATTTTATGAGCTAAATTATTTGATATAGTTTGAATTAGATTCATTTAAACTCCTTTCAATTTAGGCAAAAGCTACTTGCCTCCCTGTATTATAATTATTTTGATATTGAAATGTTTTTTGTGTTTTCTCTTTGTTAAAAGTTTCTAGAACTTCAATAGCAAACTTTTCAGGAACATCTAAAGGAATATAACCGTCTGCCTTACCAAGACCAACTGCAACTTTCATCATTAATTCCTTCGAACATTCTGCTATCTTTTCTACTACTCCCGAACCTGAAATCAACCTTCTTTTACTAACGGTGTCTTCTAATTCACAGCAAATAATAGAGTCACATCTTAGGCCATACTCCTTTCCTATAAAAACATGGGTCGGCAATGGTGACTTACTACCTACCCGACTAGTTATTGCTAAAACCTTTGTGTTACTACTGAATAAATTACCTTTTGGATTTTGCACCACGAGCACAGGTCGATGACCTATCACTTCTGAATCAATCCCACTGTCCGAAAAATTACAAAAATATATTCCTCCACGTTCTATCTTTATATTTCTGATTTTTTCTAAATCGTTGTTTGTATAATTGGAATATCCACAAGCCAAAGTTAAATCCTTAAACGAAACCCTATTTTGAGAATTATCTGAAACAACTTTAAGAAATGTTATATCAGGGTATGTAGACATTTTTGCTTTAATTATACCTTCCATATAATCTCCACTAACTTTACAATCTGCAGCAAAATTATCAATTGATCTATTCCCTTTTGCAAGCATAACGTAATTTGCAAGTTTCTTAAAATCCTTCATTGCATTTTCCTCAGTATTAGATTTTCTAGTGATTAATTTGTTAAACATAATAACACACATCCTTTTTATTTTTTTGTAAGATATTTCAATATTCTGTATTTAATAATATAATTATATCTTATAATGGATGTGCGTGTCAACATATATTTTATCTATTTGTCATTACATTATTTTATGGTTATAGGAGAAGACCGAAGCCTTCTCCTATATGTATTATAGATTATTCGAAGCATTTTAGGGTTTCAGGTTGATAACTCCACATTGCGGAAGCTAAACATAAGGAGCACACTGTAGCAATTGTGATAAGACATCCTGCAATAATAGTATATTTGTTTTTCATTAGAATTCACCTCCTTCCTCTTTATAATTATCTACATCATCCATTACTATATCTTGCCTAGCAAGATTTTCGTATGTCTGTTGTATTCTTTTTTCAACTTTTAGAATATAATTCACTATTAATAATATAAACGTTATGGTAATCGTCGGAATAACAAACATCATAACTACTATAATTAATTGTTCGAAAAACGATAAATTTATTAAAATTAAATCTATTCCTATAAGTTTAATTAAGTAAATCATTGTAATCATTATTCCTATTAATAAACTAAACATTGATCTTTTTAAGAAACTATTTTTTAGTATTATATCAAATAACTTAATTTTTACATCGTCGCTCTTTTTTACTAATAAGTATACCAATATAGAATATTCTATTACTCTTGCTGGCAATGCACATAAAAAATTCAAAATGAAGTGTGAGTTTATGTATAAGATATTTGTTTTTGTGAGAGATAGTATTAATGGATAATAACATTCTAATATTGAAATAATAGCAATTCCTAATATTGTATAAAACAATGCCTTAAAATATTTAATCTTTTCTTGAAGTAAATTATTATTTCTAATAACAACCAAGGTTAATAAATATAATACTAGTATACCAATTATTTGGATAAGAGATTTTGATATATTTGTTAATCTTGCAAAACTTATTATAAAAGACATTCCGATTGCTGGTAAAGCGACCCATCTTATATTATCTTTCCACATTCTAAGATCCAATAAATCATCTCTACCTATACCTATTAATACTATTGACACAACGAATAATTCCTCTGGTAAACTTACAAAAAACATGTTTAACAAGGCATTAATTGTACTTTGCATATGTATCTACTCCCTATCTCTTATTGTTTCTTAGGGTAATTATAACATATGCAAAGCGTATAAGTCAAGAAATAATTTATATTTTATTTATTATATGTATTTGATTAGACGTTTTTATGGAATGATATATAATTATAAACACAAACGATCTTATTATTATGTCACCTGGACTCATCACACACCATCCAAAGTCCCATGTATCACAAAGCGGTATCATTTTTGTAAATTCATTTCCCATAACATGAAAGTCTCCATATTTTAATGCTTCAACAAACATATCATGTTTAGCGTATCCGGTTGTCCAAGAGTTCGAAAAAAATACTGGCATCTTTCCTAAATTAGAATTTATAGCTATTGTATTTAATGCACTACCTAACCATACAAGTGGTATTGAACAAAAGAATATTTTCATTATATTGTAATGTGCTGACAAAATTAAAAAACAAAATAGATAAGTTCCTTTAAAAACATTAACGTATTCAACCAAAGAATAATCACCCTGCCATATCATTGACTCAAGATAGATATATAATAACATCATAAATATAACAGGGTAGATACTCCAGTGTTTAAAGATAGGTAATAATTTATATTTATTATTTATTTTGGCCCACGCAAAAGCAAAGCAAATTGTTTCAATCATTCTATAATTTAATTCCTCCCTTAAATTCTAATTTTTTATTTATGTAAATGAGTATATGTCCTTGGTTTTAATAAATCTTCGTCTTTCCATCCATACTTTATTCTACTTTTTATTATTTCCCTTGTTAGACCGTCTGATATTTTAGCAAGTTCTGAAACAGTATATATTTTTCCATTGTACTCTATACGTTTAAAATCTTTCTTATGATCATAAAGTAGATCTTCTGGGCTGAAACCCTGATGATATCTATTAACTATTGTTGTATAATTTATTCCGCTATCTCTTGACCATTGTTTTAATGTTTTTGATTCACCATTGATATCTACTATGATAAGAGATTCGTCTTTAAAAATATTTTCCTGACCTCTGTTAATTCTACTTTTTAAAATATCACGATTAATCCCTGTTTCCCTTTCCCATTGTGAGATAGTTTTTATTTCTCCGTCATGTTCAATAAACACATTATTTGTTTTATTACTACCTTGCACCAACATAGTTACCCACCTGCAATTATCTGGTTCATAATTGCCATTAACATCTTTTCTATCTATTGTTAGATTGTCTTGATACCCATTATTTAATGCCCATTCGTAAAATTGCATAAAATCATTTAACCAATTATCACAAATTGTCACTCCTTTACCTCCATAATATTTGTAATCTTTAGAATTAGAGTTATAACATCTTCTTTTCATATTACTTAATCTTATTCTAAGTTTTTCATAATGAGGATAAATATCTGCCAATTTTAATTTTGAACTATTTCTTTTGTTTGTTCTATCTTCCATAATACTCCTTCTTAATTTGCATAAGCAATATTATTTTTTGTTTCTACTAAATCAAATTGTATCCGTAATCCATCTGAAATCTTATCCATTATGTAACTATCACAACACCCAATTTTCTCTGCAAACGCTTCTCTGGGCAATAATTGAAGTTGCTCACAAAGAGCAATAGAATCTCTTAATAAACCAGTAGTTGACGCACCCACCTCTACATGAGTAGGCATCCACTTTTTCAATTTTCCAGTAGTAGGCACGGCATGTATTACAGGTGAATATTTACAGCACATTGAATTTGCAACTATTATCATAGGTCTCGTAAATCCTTGAATAGACCCTATTCCATTACCTAAGTTAACCAAATATATTTCTCCACGTTTAATTTTCTTTTGCATAATACTAATCACTCCTTTTTATTTCTTCATGATTAGTATTATGACCGTGGACAATATTTTTATACGTGGACAAATAAAATTATATTGTGATTATTGTGTTCTGATAAATTTAAAATCACCTACCACCATAAACTAGACAAACATAAAGCAAATATATTAACTATATCTTCTACTTTTTCTTTCTGCTCATTAGTCCTTCTATATTCATTTGTAGTCAACTCAATCTTTAACCCTTCTAACATCCTATCAATACATTCTTGAAACGTAATTGTCTCGCCTTTAAACTCATATTTATGAAAAGATGTGTCAACACAATTTACTTCATTATACATAGATAATCTTTCATATAACCACAACTTAAATGTAAAATCCATTGACCAAGTTTCTTTTTCATCAAAACCATATATTTCTCTTTCTTTAATCCATTGTTCTTGTCTTGAATCATCTTTATTCCAACCTTGAGGAGTATTATCCTCTTTTATTCCGAGATCTTTAAGGTATTTACCTAACATTTATTTTCCTCCTCCAGCCCCTTAAATGCCATAACTGCAACTTCTAATTGTTCCACACTTGGCTCACTAGTAAAAATATACTTCTGCAAAATACTTCCTACAAAATAAATTGGTTTAACAACCCACTTAATAGTCCTATTATCAGACCTCATTACTTCATATGTAATTCCCCATCCTAATAACATTGCTCCAGAATGAACTAATGGAACTAATAATCCACTAATTATAATCAATCCAACATACAAATTAGTTCCACAATCATCATTTACACAACTTTGATTCATTGACGTTTCAATCAATACTTTACCATTTTTCTCATAATCATTTAGTATCCTGCTCTGCCACCTAGTAATTTCATAATTTTCCTTCTTCCTTTACTTTCCCCTTAAAATATTCAACATCACTTTCTGGTTTGCCAAACTTTTTGCATTTATTAATATAATAATCCACTGGCAATACCTGTGAACAAATAACATCATTCCCACAATTATAATCAGTACATTTATTAGGAGTATCTCTTTTGCAACCATATTGAACTCTTGAGCAATAGAAACATGAACATGTAAAAGCATAACAACTCATAATTTATTTTCCTCTCCATGCACAAGCAAAAAATATTCCAATCCACATTATACAAAACCAAGCTCCAGGATGTTGAGGTAAAAGATTAATCGTAATATGTTTATGTTCTTTATTATTCTCACACATTAACTAAACACTCCTTTGTAGGTTTTAACTTATTCACAACACTCTTCGCAAACATTTCTATGATAACCACAATCAGGGCATATTTTAGGTTGTGGACAATTAAGATGATAACTAGAAATATTACCATCTTCCTCAATTCTCATTTTACAAGCGTGATCTAATGGAAGTTCTTCTCCACAAGAATGACATATATTACTCATTTATTTTACCTCCTTTTTTATACTTAATTTAAACCAGTTTATAAACTATCATTACTACCCTAGTGTTTTCAAAATGCCATTTAATTTCTAACACTTCCACTTCATCTTCATTACAATTAAGCCATTTATTAATATCCTCTTCTAAATCAGATATTCTATCATTAATATTAACACGACTAAAAATCTTAATTTGAGTCAAACAATCATTTCCTTTCTTGCCCTTTAAAACTATTCTTTCAAGTTACTTAAACTTAAAACACCAATTAGGAATATTACATTCTTTTCTAACATTATATGGTCTGCAAGCACATGTAATTTCTCTATTATTTAATTTACATATTACTTTTACATCATCATCACAAAACCAATCATGAGGGTCTGGATCTGGTAATACTTGATGTGAAGCACAATCGATACAATTCTTAATGATATTATTATTCATTTATATAATCTCTCCTTTAATAATTAATTCCATGCTTCTACCAAACTTTTACACACTTCATCATAATTACATAATCTCATATTTAAACCCTTTTCATAACTCAAATACTCAGTAAACAAATAATATTTACTTGCCATAAATGTGCAATCTTCTATTTTATGACCATTCTCGCCTTTACGCATTAAGCAAGTATCATAACTTTTACATCCACAACATTTTAATTGACATATTCTACAGTTTGGTGTTTCTTTCATATCTATTGTCCTTTCTTAAAATAAATTATAATTACTAAATATCTTTTTCATAAAGTGTATATTCTAGCTTTGAAATATTATACCCCATACTACTTAATTGATCGATCCACCTTTGTTCAATTGGACGCATAATTTTATTATTCTGTATCTCAAATACCTGTATATAAACTAGACTTCTAAACCCTTTATCGCCAATTTTAAATTCTTTTCTCAATTTATCAGTTTCTAATAAACTGAAATTCTCATACTCATCTAAGATATTTTCTACTTCATATCCGACTTTAATTGACTCTCCATTTATCCTAGCAAAAATACTTGTATATAAATAATACATTTCTGGAACGTTGTCTCGTTCATTCAATATTTGTTTTAATTCTTTTCTTGCTATTCTGCCATATCTTGTTTTATCTTTGGTTATGTAATGGAAAGTATGCTTGGATTCATCTTTCATTATTACATCAAAATATTCTTCATTGTCACCTCCGATATATGAATAACTACCACCTACTCCTGAGACAGATTTAATATCATTAATTTTAATACGATTCCAATATTCTTTCATTCAATTTACCTCCAAATTAAAATAACTCTTTTATACTAAAATATGTAATTAATAATATCCATAATTTGGATTACCAATATTCTTGTATTTGTCTAGCCATCATGATACAATTCATTTGCGATAAACAATTGAGGACATACAATCCTCTACTAAAGGGTTGTTAGGCTCTGGTCGGCCTACAACTCTTTAGTTTTTTCTATCCCTAAACAAATATCCAAATACTTAATGTTCTCCTTAATTTTATTTATTTTCGTATTTACTTAACCACTCTTGAACATACCACAATTGACCACAACCACCTCCGATATCATCTTGACCTGCAGGATTAAATACTCTTGTATTATATCCATCAAGATTAAATGATTCAGCCACCTTTTCTATCTTACTTAAATCTCTAATTCCAATTTGTTTCATAGTTTCATCTGCTGTACAAACCGTACTAAATGTAAAATTAAATCTATAAGGAGAAAATAAGTCTTTTAATCTCCCAAGTTCATCCAATGAAGAATTTTCATCAGTTACACAGTAATTAAGAAATACTTTACGACCTGTAGCTTCAGACCATACAATTCCTGCATCTCGTAATTTTCTTAAACTCATTTTATTTTTGAATGGGATTAAGATATTTCTCATTGTTTCATAGCCATGATGAATAGAAAATTGCAAACCTACATTTGGAACTGCTTTAGATAATTCTATTAAACCCTTAAATACTTCATCATCTTCTACTCCAATAGTAGAAATTAAATATTGAGCATTTCCCCATCTAAGACCATGATACATTTGGAGAATACTATATTTCACATTATACCAGTTAAGCATAGGTTCACCCATACTCATGAACATAATTTGAAACTTTTCACAAGTGGTATTAATAGATTCTATTCCTTTATCTTTAAGTATGTATTCAATCTGACCAACAATCTCATCTACAGTAAGATTACGAACAAAATGCTTACCAGTTCCACAGAATAGGCATCCTACAGGACATCCAGACTGAACAGAACAACATATTACAGTTCTTTCCTCAAATGTTCCATAGCGATAAAGTACGGCCTCTGCTATAGCATCACCAAAATCAAATATGTATTTCCAAACATTACCTTCTGAACTTTCTAGGCATTTAATATTTTTAACCATTTTACATCTCCTTAAACATTATTTCTTAATTTAGTATATCATATTAAGTTATAATATGTCAAGCATTAATTTATTTTTAAATTTATATAACCTATAAAATTTGATTTTTATGGTAAAATATTGTAATTATTGATTCTGAAACCCTTGCTACAGGCTAGTTGTAGAGATGGATTATTTTTACAATTACAAATATTTCTCAATATAATCTCTATCTTGTGTGAAAATAGGAATATTCTTATCAACTACCCATCTAGTACGCATTGTCCCTTCCTTATCGTATTTTTCTTTTACAATACATGCTCCGCGTTTTTGATATGTTGGTAAATCATTAAAATTAATTCCCTTTTCTTGAAATAACATTTCCTGAATATGATTACATGTTTTATTTTGCAATTGTTTATGACTGAAGTTTGCTTGGCCTACTGCTTCAATAGCATTTCTGGTTGCGTCTTGTTGCCTCCAAATAAAAGAATTACATACTTCTTCTTTTGGAATATTATAAACACGACTATCAAACATAGCATTATTGAATCTTTTTTGATAATGTTCTCGCTCTTCTAATGTTATAATTTCTTCATCCCATTTATCCATCACATTTGAAAAGAAATTTTTATTAAAGGCCATCGTCGCCATACTAGAAGAAACAGAAACCATCTTTTGAATATTCTTATCAAACCACGCTTGAGTAGCAAGAGAGTCATAGTCAGTAAGCAATAAACTAATTTCATCACTCTGAGTATATGCAATTTTACAACCCATAACATTTTCACAAAGATATTTTGCAGTATCCCACATGGTTTGTGTCAATATCATATCTAAAGGTTTACAAAATCCTTTAGTAAAAGTGTGAAATGCTTTGCCATCAATACGAATAAGAGTTGGCATTCTTTTAATTAAATACCTTCTCTCAACATTTTCGTAAACCTTCATACGATCTCCTAAATTATCTTTGCTCATTTTAAATCTCCTCCTTTTAACTAATTAATTAATTAATTAATTTCAATACCATTACGTTCAGCAATTTCTTTAATTTTACCAAAATCTATAAAATCTGCTTCTTCACATTGTCCTGCTTTATTCAATTCTTTTATAAGCCATTCGATATCATCTTTTTGTTTGATATCTTGCTCTTTTTTATTTGTAATGTTGTTTGGATTATTTATACACTCTTCATCGTTGCAATCATTTTTTGTTGAGCATACAACTTCACACGAATAACAACAGAACAACATATCTTTATGACAAGTTTCATTTCTTAGACATAACATTATTTTTACCTCCTCTCATTCTCCATAAAATATTTGATTTAAAGCTTCCAATATGAACGATGATAACCACAACTTTTACATGTAGCAGAAACTTTTACTTTATTTCTCCATATCCTTCCGAAAGTAGTTTCATATTTTTCATAAATGTTTTCGTCATAATCCCATTCGTGTTTGCAAAACCACGATCTAATATTCCATATTAACCAAGTCATCCTACCATTCCTCCCTCACTTTAATATTCTCCCAATCTAAAAATTCCTTCTCTGCTCTATCTCTACATTCTGGACAAAATCCTCTACCAATTCCATCTGTACACAAATGAGCATTTCCATCTTTTCCGCAATACCAACAAGAATAAAAACTATTTTATTTTGAAGGATGCCAAGGACTATCTACTGAATCTCTTTCAATGAAAAGATGTCCACATTCTTTTTCAAATTCATCATCAGTCATATTTTCAATGTGATCTGCGACTAATTTTAATTTTTCTTCCATTGGTAATTGCAATATTTCTTCATCTGTCAATTCCATTTATTTCACTCCTTTATTTATAGCATCACAATATCATTGTAAATCAACCTATGTTTATCATCAATCCATCTATCCTCGTGATAATGTCCAAAATACCATTGCCTATAATCTAACTTCTCTTCTAAGACCTCAAAATACTTGTTAATTGAAGTCAAACTCTTAACCCATAGTCCTGCCATTAATTTCTCAAAAACACTCTGAGAGCAGTCATGCGAAACAACATAGTCTACAATATAATTAACTTTCTCTAAATTATCTAATCCTTCTTCATATTCAGCATTAGATGGCATTTCTCTTTTCCACCATGACTTTCCTTCAATTCTGTGTTGCTTATCAATCGAATCGGCTCCACCAAAAGTAAATATCTTTTTGCCATTGATAGTGAATATTTGGCCTCTCATAAGATGAATAACATTATCCTTGATAAATGTACTTTACCACCATTCCATATTGATACTGGAAGGGAGTCTAATTTGTCGTGATGCTCATGATTACCATCTACGAAAAGCGTTGTATAACTTTTCTTATCCAACCACTTCAGCCAATATTCTTCTTCCTTATCTAAGGAAAATATTAAACCAAAATCACCAGTAATAATCATATAGTCATCTTTAGTCAATTCTTTTTGCAATGGAAAGTTCGCCATATTAAACTTTGACATACTCATATTCCCATGAGTGTCACCAGTGACAAATATCATTTATGTAATCTCTCCTTATCCACAATCAATAAATTAATTAACACAATAATCAGTCAAAGTACCATCCCATTGAATAGTATATGCTTTACCATCTCTTATTTCACAGCCACAGTCCAAACAATAAAAGAAATTACTTGGCAATTTATTGACATTGTGTTTTCCGCATACAGGACAACTATGTTTTTCAACTGGAGTATAATTAATTTTCCTATCTCCTTCAGGTACAATCTTATAACTATTTGATAATGAATGCTTATGTATAAAACTTCTAATTCCTTCGCCTGAAACCATTTATTTAATCACTCCTAAATATTTATTTCTATATTCATAGTAACATATAATGTGTTGGAAAGTCAAATAATTATTTACATACTTTCTAAAAGTGATTCTTTTGTAACAAAATATTCAATACTTGATACCTCACTCCCGATTATTGCTACACTATTACCTTCGCCATTAAATAAATTACAATGGAATATCTTAATTTCATAAGGATCTTTTGACATTAATTGATTTATTAATTCATTAAGATTTTGTTTGATTTCAGTTTTGTATTCTTTCCCATTTTTTCATACAAATAGTGTATACATAATACATATTATAATCTCCTTTAAATATTTATTTTAGATAAAATATGATTAAATTATATGGCTAAATTATAGTTAAATTTAATGTAATTATCGATATTTAATGTAAATAATCATAAAAATAAACAAATAATCAATAAATTATCCAGTAACTTTCAACATATCAACCAACAAACTCATAATCTTACTTGTAAATTCATTATCATTTTCATCATCCATTCGCTCAGTATCTGTTGTTAATACTAATTCTTCTGTTGGACTATCATAATCCTCTCCATCATTTCCACTACGTTTCACTATATCAAGTTGCCCATATCCAATATTTGCACTCCAATAGATTCTCATTCCACCTTTATTACCAGTATGAGCAGACCAAAAATCAACATTATCAATTTGTAGATTGATATTATTTACATCGTATTTTCTAGGCATTATTTATCTCTCCTTTCTAATTATTTATCTTTACTATAACTTGTTTAAATTCAGCGCAACCCTCACATAAATCTAAGTCATCAGATACAATTATCTTGTCATCTTCATAATCATCAACGAATAATCTCTTGAAACAGTCTTTACAGAATTCAGCCATTTAATTATCTCTCCTTTCCCAACAATAATATTTCTCTATTCAATTCCTCAATCTTTTTATTAATTTCAATAGTATAATTATTCAAATATTCCTTTTGATCTTCAATTTCCTCTTCTAATTGCTTCTTTGTTTCTTTACTAATGAATTTAATATATTCCTGCTCAGTAATTTTATAAAACTTTAAACCAGAATCTTTTAAATCTGCTACTCGATAACTTTCATATTCATCATAAATTAACAAACTATTTTCATAAGATATTATTTCGGATACATACCAATCCTCATTAAATGACTTCTTTTTAATTAATCTAGCACACCAATCTTTTTCTTCTTTATCCTCATCCATGTCAAATATTTTGATAAAAT
>Ga0209000_1001580_pt1 | contig 14114 bp, 14 predicted proteins | sample RifGroD2_FD_183998 | JGI IMG/M metagenome (GOLD analysis project Ga0209000, IMG submission 183998) | Groundwater microbial communities from Rifle, Colorado, USA - Groundwater D2 (SPAdes) (version 2) | ecosystem: Environmental > Aquatic > Deep subsurface > Groundwater | place: Rifle, Colorado...
GAAAATGGAAATGGATATGGTCAACGTGGTACTCGACATGAAGGGGCTCTCCTGCCCCAGGCCGCTGATCGGCGCAAAGCGCATGGTCGATGAGCTTGGCGCAGGCCAGGTGTTGCTGCTGATATCTGATTGCCCCGGCACGCAGGACGACCTGTTCGCCTGGGCAAGGCAGACCGGCAACCGGATACTGAAAACCGAGCGGATGCCGGAGGGCGGAACCGGCTATCACATCCAGAAGGGCACGGTCACGAAACAGCCTGCCGCTAACGTCACGTTGGATATTCGTGGCGCGGTCTGCCCCGGCCCCATCGTCGAAGCGAAGAAACTGCTCAACGGAATGCAGCCCGGCGAAGTGCTGAAACTGATCAGCGATTGTCCCGGCGTGCAATCCGACATCGAAGGCTGGGCCACGGCCACCGGCATGACCCTGCTGGAAAACATCGAGGTGTCGGCCGGCATGCACGAGTTCTACATTCGCAAGGGCTGAGCGTTGCGCATTAAAAGCCACTGGTTCAAAAACGGGCGCGAACACACCCCACAGGAACTCGCGGGGGCGGTGTCGTTCGTCGTCTGGCGCATCGCGGACAACGCACTGAAAAATACCCGCAAGGCGAATTTCGAAATTGCAGTCGGCCCGCAATATTTCGCCTTTCTCACCGAATTTCTCATCTTCCTGGTTCAGGTGGCCGACCGCATCGCCTTCCGCCGGTTGTCGCCAGAGGCACGCTTCGACTTCACCAGCACGCTGGCAAACCGCGTGGCGGAAACCTATGCCGAAAACCATAGCCGCCTGCTGGGTGGCAGCCAGCACGAATGCAAGCAGCAATTCATCGACCTGCTCAACCAGCGCGCCGACGGCTATGCTGACTTCGACTACAGCGAGAATGACCCGTCGTTCAATTTCAGCCGCTACCTCGGCTACTGCATGAATCAAGTCATGGACCAACGCGACAGCGGCTGGATCATCGACCAGATGATCAGCATCGAAGCGCCGGCGGCGGCGGAGATGACCGAAAAAACCATGCGCGATTTACTCAACAATGAACCGCGCCAGCCACGCCGTCACGCCGCTGCCGTGGGCGTGGACTGAACATCAATCAACCTAAAAACATTGAGACTTGTAGGCGCGCCTTGCGCGCGAACTGTCTGGGGTCGCGTGCAAGGCACGCTCCTGCAAGGTGATCACCCGGCAGGTGGGTGACACCAAAGACACAAGAATCAATCACCACGCGGGTTTGCATGGAAATGCAAACAGCCAACCGCGGTTTTCAACCGAATGGCTGCTTTAGAAAAATATGTTCGGCATTCGGTAAATGGCACGCCCCCGCCGATGGCGCACCCACAAAAAAGCCCGCTCTTTTTTCAAGGGCACTTACCAAAACCACCCCAGTCACTCGTCATGTCATGTCTCCTCTGCGTTGCATGCCAAGGTCAGAATTCGTAACGAGCCTGAAGATACAGGTTGTCATCGTGCGCTAGTTGCCCGAACTGGCCCCACGGCTTGCCGCCAAACAGATTGGCGCCAACCGCGCCCCACCACCGGTCGGTAAAACTGTAGCGCAATTCCGGGTTCACGAAGTGGTCGCCGTTGCCGGCGTTGTGCGAGGCATAGGCGGAAAACCGCAGCGTCTGATGCAGGAAGAATTGCGTCAGCCGCGCCGTGACGGTATGGCTCCAGCGCTTGTCGGCCGGAAAACCGGCGGGCAGCGCGGCGAGGTGGGCGCCGTAGTCGTGCATGTGCTCGGCGTAGTACTGGAGGCCAAGCGAGGTATCTTCCGCTGGCTGTATCTGGTAGCCGGCGAGCAGTCGCGTCTGTGAGTTAGGCACGGCGAAGTCGTTCCCCGCGCGATCCTCACGCGAGTCGTAGTAAGCCGCTTCAAGGCTCAGCACCCCTGCGCCCGCGCGACCGGAAAGGCTGGCGCCATAGGTCGAGAGTCCGGGGTAGAAATAGGTGATCCTCGCCGGTGCCGTCATGTTGTCTGGCCGCATCGAGGGGGTGCGCTGGAAGCCGCGATATAAATAGAGCGCCGCATCATAGCCTGCGATGTCGCGGTAAGCGCGCAACCCAGCGTCTCCCTGTCCCGGTTTGACGGTTTCGCGGTTAGTGACTGTCGGCATCGGGTCGTAAAGCCGGAAACGATTTGCATCAGGAATGCGGCTCTCCTGGAAATCCGGCGCAAGCACCAGCTCGAAGTTGGCAAACTCTGGATAGGCGCCCAGTTTCACCGCATCCACACCGCGCTTGAGGTATTCCAGCGGTCGCCCGGCGAACAGTGCCTCGTAATCTTTGGGAAAGAAATCGTTCACGAACACCAGATCGCCCAGGCCCCAGGTGATGATCTGCCGACCGACGCGCAAGTCCCAGTTGCTTGCCGCATAGTCCACATAGCCTTCGCGTAACTCGGATTGGTCATTGCGACCGAGATGGTCGTAGGCGAAATCGCCCTTCGCCAGCAGCCGCCAGGCACCTTCGGTGGCATCGAGCTTGATCTGGGCGCGCTCCTCCAGCCATTTGTAATGGCGGTTGTCCGGGTTCGCCGCGACGGTGTTGAAGGCCGTGTTCTGCTGCACGAAACCCGAAAGCGTAACTTCCGCCCACGCGGTAAGAGGTGCCAGCAAAACAACAAAATAAAGCGCGGCAGACCGCGGCATCAGTCAACCCACTTGCGCGGCGGCTGGCGCAAGAAGCGTTCCGAGAACAGGCTGTCCTCCATGCCGAGGTCATAGTCAGTCTTGAGGTAAGCGACCTCGCTGCGATGGCCGGTCTGCAGATTTTTCATGGTGCGCCTGACCACCGTGGGAATTCCCTTCACCTCGGCGATTTCATCGGCGCTGAACTGCTTGTAGCGGATATTTTTCTTGTCGTATTGTTCTTCCTTGAGCGGTAGGAAACTTGTCTTATCCACCCAGGTTATTTTGTGGCCGAAGTCGGCATCCGAACCCTTGGGTGTGCTCCTCACCACATAGCAGTCGCGGTCGCCCACTTTTTCCTCGCGCTCGACCGCATGGCTGTCGTCCTCGATGTCGCGGCCCGAGACATCCTCGTAGGTGAAGTCGGAGCCGACGAAGCTGGAGCGCTTGTCCTGCGCGGCGATACGCTTGACCATGTTGATGGCGGGAATGAACATCCAGCGGTCATCATCCCTGGCCGGATACTTGTAAATCATGAAAGTCATGTCCTTCACATCGGACGGCTGAAAGAAATACATGAAGTATTTCTGCTCGCCGCCCGCTTCGCCCATGTTCTTGCGCAGCATGGTCATCTCGCGCACCCGCTCCTGCCCGTCCTTGTTGATGAGCTTCATCACCACCCGCGCCTTGAAATCCTTGCCCGGGTAAAGGAAGGCGGCCTGGGACTTCTTCATCACTTCTTCGCCCGTGAGAGCCTGCGCCTGGCCCGAAAATGCCAGGGGCAGCAGGGCGGCGATCAGCCATATCCACCAGTGCTTCATTTCAAACTCCTTTCGTATGTGCCGGGGCGACATTCGCCGCCAGCTTGGATTCGTCGAACAGCCAATTTCTCCCCAGCATCACCAGCGCGGGCAGATAGAGGATGGTGAATAGTGCGGAAAGCAGCATCATCGAGACGATGAAGGCGCCCACCGCCATGTAGGGCGTGAGGGGCGCTGCGAGCATTACCGAGAAGGCTGCGGCGAACAGCAGCGCATTGCGCAGAATGCCCTTGCCGGGACGCGCCGCCGTCCACAACAGCGCCTCCCTCACCTCCGCCTCACTTGTGGCGCCGCCCGACTCGGCCAAATGCTGGCGGAAGCGGCTGATGAAGTGGATGGAAAAATCCACCGCCATGCCGAACGACAAGGTGCTCATCACCGACAGCGGCATATCGAAGTCCTTGCCGACGAAGCCGACTACACCGTAGATCAGCAGGATGGTGAACAGCAGCGGCACATAGGCGACCAGCGCCCACCTGGCTGAGCGGAAGTCCAGCGCCAGGATGACGAATACCACCACCAGCGCCAGGATGAGGCCAAGCACCAGATCGCCCAGCACCTCGTCGTTCCACACCAGATTGAACCAGGCGATACCTGCCGGTTTCACTGTCACCGCCAGCGGATGAGCCTTCTGGTAGGTGTCCGCCGCCTGAATCACCTGGCGCATCGCTTCCGCATCCCAGGTCTTGAGTTGCACCCACAGATTGGCTTCCTGGAAACCGGAATCGATCACGTTATCCAGGTCGGAAGGTTTGGCCGACATGCTGAACAGGAACAGATATTGACCGACCGTATCCTGTGTATCCGGCACTACATCGAATTTCGGGTCATCATCGTGCAGGACGCGGTTGATGCGTTTCACGTAATCGGCGACCGAGAAAGTCTTGCCCACCACCGGCAGGGTTTCCAGATGGCGCTGCAAGCCTTCGATCCAGCGCATGGCCTCCGGGCTTTTTAAAAACTCCGGCTCCCCGGATTGCACCACCAGATAGCCGAGCGAAGTGCCCCCCAAGGCCTGGTTCATCGCCGTGTCGGCGATACGGATCTCGCTCGACGGCTTGAACCAGGCCACCAGGTTGTTGTTGACGTGAATCTTCGTGGTGCCGACGATGGCCGCCGCCACCAGCACCAGGCCTGTCAGTATGGTGGCCAGCGGGCGACTGGCGCCGATCCCGCCGACCCTGTGCAGGAAGCGCGCGGTGCGGTCCAGTTCCACGCTTTCGCTCCTGGCGGCTTGGGCAATCTTCTCGTCCTTGACGAAGGTGAGGATGGCGGGGATCAGACTGAATGAGAACAAGCGCAGTACCACCGTGCCAAAGGCGATCAGCCCGCCGAACACCTGCACCGGCACGATGTTCATGAACAACAGCACGGCAAAGCCGGCAGTAGTGGCGAGCGCCGTGTAGCGCACCGGACGACTCACCGCCTGCATCGTTTCGCGAATCGCTGCCAGCTTGTCTCCACGCTCCCGGTAACGGAAGTAGAACTCGTTGAAAATGTGGATGCTGTCGGTGGCGATGGCCATCAGGAATACCGGCGCCATCGAACTCATGATGTGTACCGGATAGCCGGTGCCGATCAGCGACCCCATGCTTATGATGATCGCCGCCATGGCTACGCCCATCATGGTGAACGACAGCGACAGGTTGCGGAACATGAGCTGGATGGCGACGAACATGATCATGCCCGCAATCGGCGAGAAGATGCCCATCAGCTTGAACATTTCGGCACCGAAGGTGTCGCGCGCCACCGGGTCACCGGCGATGTAGTAGCGCTCCGGCCCCTTCTCATTGGCCACGATCTCGCGGATCTTGCCGGCGATGACGGCACCGTTGGCGCCTTTCTCCAGCGGCACGTAAATGGCCGTGGTCTTGCCGTCCTTCGAGATGACGCGATCAACCAGCAGCGGGTTGCCGAGAAGCGCGAAGCGCAGCGCCTCCACCTCGGCCTGGCTTTGCGGCGCACCCGGCATGAGCGGCCCCACTTTCAGCGTGCCGTCCTCGGCCGTAACGTTGGTGATGGTGGTGAAGCCGTTCACATCGCGGCTCGCCACGCCTTCGAGCTTGAGGATTTCATCGGTGATGCGGGCGATGCGTCCAAGGGTTTCCCGGTTCAGCACGCCCGCATCATTCCGCACCCCCACAACGATGGTGTCCTCGTAGAGGGCGAAGGTTTTGTCCACCTCGTCGTTCCAGACACGCACGTCCGAATTTTCCGGCAGCATGTTCTTCGGGTTGGTGTCCGTCTTGATATTCGGGAACTGGGTAAGAAACAGCAGCGTCAGCACCACGGTCGCCCAGAGAACCAGCTTCGGGCGGCGGATGGAAAATTCTATAAGTGAAAACTTGGTCATGGTCACCCCCGAGAGCTTTGTTACTGCCCATTGGCGCGCAACGGTTTAACATTCTAATGGTTTTTAGATTGATTGCAATATGCGGACGCAAAAAAGCCGAAAACTGCCTGCTTTCGGCTTTTCTTTCTGTTGCCCGTTATCAGGGCGTCGGAGCCATTGAACAGTTACAACCGGCTTACTTGAGATTGATACTATAGGCAATGCCAATGGCATTCTGGCTCATTTTCAGCGTCTCGGTGCCGCCGACACCGAGCAGCGACGTGACCGACGGACCGGTTACCGAGTTGCTGAAGGCGTGCATATAGGACACCGTCAGCTCCGACTTGTCAGCCAGCGTCCAGGTGGTGCCGAGCGTAAGGTGCTGCTCCACCACGCCCGGCGCGATGATGTTGAAGGACACATCATCCAGGGTATCGCCGCGCACCGGCGATTTTCCGTAGTTGTAACCGGCGCGCAGAACCAAGTCGTTGCTGTATGCGTATTCGACGCCGAGCTTGTATACGGTCTGGTCGCGCCACTTGAAGCCTGAACCGTTAGTCGAGCCGAGTCCGTTTGCCGGCGGCGCGACAAGACTGTTGCTGACAGCATTGGCGATGGACTTCACATCCGAGTAGTTGATCTGCTGAATGTCAAAGGCCAGCGTCGTCTGTGGTGTGGCCTTGACCGCGATGCCGATGTTGTAGTTCTCGGGAATGTCGAAGTCGCCGCCCTCGGCGAACAAACCTTTGTACTTGTCGAAGGCGCTCATGCGCATCTTGCTCGAATAGGCCGCACCGACGCTCACGTTATCGGACAGCTTGCCGAGCCAGCCGATGCGCACACCCCAACCGGTCGAATCATCATAGCCCTTGTTGGTCACATTACCGGGACTGCTGGAAAACCCCATCTCATCAAATGCCTGCAAACCGTCGACCTTGAAGCGCTGGTAGCCGAGCAGCGGCGACACGCCGATGGAATGGTTGGCATTGATCTTGTAGGAAGCCGTCGGCGCGATGATGAGCTGCATCAGGTCCACGCCCAATTTGCCGCAACCGAACAGCAGGTTCGAGGGCGCACCGGCGCATGAGGGCGCGAACGCAGCCCCGCCACCTGCCAAACCAGGATTGTAGTCGGTGTTCATGCCGCCGTTGCCATAGACCGTCACACCGAGCGAGAGATTCGGATTGATCAGCTTGTTGTAGCCAAATTCCGGAATGAGGAAATAATTCGAGCCACTCTCGGACGCACCATCATAGGCCCCGCCAAATCCAGTGCTGCCTTGACGGCTGGCGCTGCGCTCCGGCATGAACAGATCGACGCCGATATCGAGACGGTCGCCGACCCACACCATGCCGGCGGGATTGTTCGCGCCGCCGAAGGTATCGATCGCCATCGCGGTCGCCGCGCCGCCCATGCCCTTGGCTTTCATGCCGTAGCCGTGCGAAAAATAACCATTGGTGGCATGCGCCAGCGGCGATGCCATCATGCCGACGGCGAACAGCGAAACAACCAGTTTCCTTACCTTCATGCGATTCTCCCTGTGTATTAGTTGTGAAACAACATTCCCGCACTGCTACTGCACAATCAAAACAACCTGGCGCCTTAAACAAACAGACAGATGTCGGTATCCCCCGCAAACCCCATAAACGTGGCCGCGCCGCCGTATTCGATGTTATCGATGAATTCGCTCTTGTCGAACTCGAACAGGTCAACGGTCATCTGGCAGGCGATGAATTTCACGTCCGCTTCCAGGCACAGATCGCGCAACTCTTGCAGCGAGGCCACGCCATGTTTCTTGAGCTTCTGCTTCATCATCATGGTCGCCATCGACTCCATGCCGGGCAGCATCTGCACCATCACCGGCATCGGCACGGGCATCGGCATGGCCGGATTGGCCAGCGGGCTGATCATCACACTGGACAAGTCCTTGCGCAGCAACTGCAGGCCGTAGAAGGTGAAGAACACCTGCACCTCGTAACCCAGCGCGGCGGCTGTCGATGCCAGGATGAACGGCGGATACGCCATATCCAGCGTTCCCTTGGTGGCGATGATCGCCATTTTCTTGGTTGCCATGCTTTCCCCTTTGGTGATGAGTTGAAGTGAGCGTGTTGCTATTTCTTTTGCACGTAGAAAATGTACTCGCCGCTCTCCTCAACAGTCGATAGCAACGGGTTGCCGGTTTGCTCGGCGAAAGCAGCCATGTCCTTCAGCGAACCGGTGTCGGTCGAAATGACCTTAAGTACCTGCCCTGAAGACATATCGACGAGCGCCTTCTTGGTTTTCACAATGGGCAATGGGCAAGACATGCCGCGCGCGTTCAATTCTTTATCGAAATTCATCGTTTCCTCTTGCATTTAAGTTATTCGGATTGCCGCAAAAAATACTTCCACGCCAAGCTCCGCGCATTATAGAAATATACAAGCCGCCAGCGTCCATACCCATGACGGGTAAGGCTGATAGCCCGTTAGGGTTATGCAGGCGCCTTGTTGCGCTGTGCCGCTCCACCTGCCTAGAGATCGCCGTTGCTGGCGGCAAGCATGCTGTCTTTCATCGCATCCATGATGCGCTGGGCGTTTTTGCGTACTTCCGGCGGCAGCGCGCGCATCATGGAACGGCCAATCATCATGGAAATAACCCAGCGCTTACCTTGCTCGTCTTCCACAATGGAAATGCGGCAGGGCATGAACGAAATCATCAGCGGATCGGTTGCGATCATCTGCTGCGCCACCAGCCCGTCGCAAAAGCTGAAAATCTCCATGCGCCTGGACGGCTTGCCGGTCAGCGCCTCGATCTCCTTGTAGAGCGGACTGGTACCGACCAGCTTGAGATTGTGCTGATTCGCGCGCAACTTGAGGGATTCCACGGCATCGTCAAAGCTGACCCCCTGCTGAAGCTGCACACGCGCAATCTGCACCTTCATGCTGGTGTAGGAAAGCGCCGGCACTGACGGCGCCGCCAGAGCCGGGGAAGCAGCGAACACCAGCAACAGAACAAGAATGAATGGCATGTTGCGCATGTTCGCTACCCCCTCAAACCATTACATCATCACGTCGTTCAGAACGTTCTCGAGCCAGTAACCAGCCAGCGTCCCCTCGACTTCGGAACGCTTCGCCGAGACGCCGCCGCCCTCCCCTGCGATCATGGCCTGCTTTTCCGCATCGAAGCGGTACATATGGGCCACGTGTATGGCTTCGCTGTCGCTCACCATGCTGTAGCAGGTATTGGCAATGGTCGGGGCCGGATCCGGTGCCTGTCCCTGCATCAGCTCGATGACCGCCGCCGCGCAGATTTTGGCCTGGGAAGTCGCCATATAACCCGATTTTGGCAACGCCGCCGAAACCGAGTCGCCGATAACATGGACGTTCTTGTGTACCCTGGACTCGTAATTGGTGAAGTCCACCGCGCACCAGCGGTTGTCCACATTGACCACACCTGCCATGCCGGCTATGACACCCGCTTTCATCGGCGGAATGACGTTCAGCACGTCCGCCTTGACATCATCGAATTCGGTACTGACCGTTTTCCCGGCCACATTCACTTTGGTCACCATGGCATTGGCGCGATATTCAACCATGCCCGGATATAACTCTTTCCAGGCCGCCATGAACAACCCCTTCTTCGAGGTGATGTCAGGATTGGCATCCAGGACCAGCACCTTGGACTTGGGTTTATGGTTTTTCAGGTAAAACGCTATCTGGCAGGCGCGCTCGTACGGCCCCGGGGGGCAGCGATACGGAGCCTTGGGAATGCCGATCACACAGACACCGCCGTCCGGCATGGCTTCCAGTTGTTTTCTGAGCAAGACTGTCTGCGCACCGGCTTTCCATGCGTGCGGAACACTTTCCCCGGCAACCTCGGCATTCAGGCCTTCGATCTGTTCGAACATGAAATCGACGCCCGGCGCAATGATCAACCGGTCATAACCGAGATGCCCCTGCGCCAGCATGACCGTCCGCTTCTGCGTATCGATGGCCGTCACTTCACCCTGCACCAGCTTGACGCCATATTTCTTCTTCAGCGTATCGTAGCTCCGCGTGAGGTCGCCGATGGTTCGGCTGCCGCCCAACACCGTGTTGCTCATCGGACAGGAAATGAACTGCGGATTGCGCTCGACCAGCACCACATCAATCTTGTTGTTGCTCCACATACGGATGTATTTGGCCGCAGTGGCGCCGCCGAAGCCTCCCCCTACGATAACGACGCGCTGCCCTTTTTTCGGGATAATTTCACTCGTGGCAAAGGCCAATCCGGGAAAGGCTCCGATTGCGATACCTGCCACACCCAGTTTTAAAAAATCACGGCGATCTAGCGACATTTTATGCTCCTCAAATAGTCTGTCTGAATGCTGCGCTGCCTTGCTTAACGCTTCTGGGCCGCAAAGAAGCTGCCCATCAACTCGAATTCCTCATCGGTGAAACCCTTGCTCAGCTGATGCATCACCGTAGCCGGGCGCGCGCCTGATTTGAAATCTTTCATTTGGGCGACAAAATATGCCTTGTCCAGACTGGCCAGCATCGGAAATCCTCCTGCGCTATTTCCGTTGGTGCCATGACAGGCTGCGCAGGACGCTGACAAGTCGCGCGCACGTTTATCAACGTCGGCGTGCGCGCAGATCATCGGCAACATCAGTCCGATGGCGATTAGCAGTTGCTTGATCATTTTCATCATTTTCTCCCTGTTGAAAAAATTTACTGCAAAAACACCGACCTCCCGCATTTCCCGGTCGGCGTAAACCCATCAACTTATTGCCACCTCGTCGGAACGCGTATCGCCCTGATTGTCCAGCCAGGAGAGCGCGATCTTGTCTCCCGTCGCCCCGCCCATAAAGCGGAATACCAGATAGGGGTTCTTGGATACGGCCGTGCCGAATCGCCCTTCCAGCACGATTTTGCCATTGTGAAGCGCTTTGATTTCGGTGATGTACCAGGCAGGGATCAGGTTGCCTGCCTCATCCTTGTGCCGGCCATTTTCCATCTCGTGCTGCATCAGCACGCGAACTTCGGTAATCCCGTCCCTGGCGGTAGCGCGTATCTTGGTCGGTGCTGACATCAGCAGCCCCCCTTGGTGACTTTGACTTCTTTGGAGGCGCGATAGAACTTGCCGTTGACCTTCACCAACGCGATGACGTTCGACGTCTGCGCCATTTTGATTCTGGTGGCGAGATAACCTTCGGTACCTTCCGGCAAGACAAAACTGGCGACCAGCATGGTGGGGTTCTTGTCCACCAGAATGAGAATCTGCTCGGTGCGGGAAAGCGAACTTTCCACAACAACCGGAACTACCGCACCGTCTGCGGCGACATCGGGAGCGGTGAGCTGAATGGCTGAACTGTTTTCAGGAACGAGGACACCCAGGGCATCCAGCGCCTCGCCCATGGTCTTGGCTTCGAAGGCGGCTTTCAACCCCTCGGCTGACGCGGCTCCCGGCCGGATCAGGCCAGCAACGGCAAGCAGGCCAAGCAACCCGAGCCCTCCACCAGTTTTGAGGGCATTGCGCCGCTCCAGATTGACTCCAGCTTTCATCACACGAATTTCCTTCAGGATGGACGGGTAAAAACGAGATCACATCGTCTGTGATCTTCCGCATAAACGTCCATACCTATAACGGGTAGCAGGAATAACCCGTTGGGGTTATCTTTCAGCAACTGCTTATGAAGGCACTATCAGCGTCGGCAAGTCCAAATCCCTCTTGAGCAATTCCCTTGAGCGCAATATCGCGTTATTCAAATTTTCCATCACATTTTCTTTGCCGATTTTTTCAAGGAATCCTGCTTGCTGCATCAGGAAGCACGGCTGTGTATGCGGACCGCTCAAAATAAGGTGTTTACCGTGCTTTCGCAATTTTCCATACAGGTGCTCCAGCGTATGCAATGCGCTGGCATCCATGCTTACAACCTCATGCATTTTCAGGATCAGCACTTCAGGTTCGGTGTGGGTTTGTTGCAATAGGGTTTCCAGTTTATCCGCCGCCCCGAAATACAGGGCGCCAAACACACGACAAATCATCACGCCCGGCGGTACGCCCTTGCGTAGCCGCGTAACGCATCGATCGAACGCGGATGCAAATATTGCGAGAGGTTCGATAGCAATCGGTTTTTCACGGCATCATACGGTTGTTGCCTGCTGGTCCAAACGCAGGCGGATTTCATCAATCGCCTGTCTGTCAGTGTTAAAAATATTTGCCTCACCAATTTTTTGAGTCAGGCCGGTTCGATCCATCACATCGGAGACTTGTTTTTTCAACCCGCTAAATGCAAGCTTGATCCCGCTTTTCTGGAAGCGCTCAAGCAGATTGCGCAGCATCTCGATTCCCGATGCATCGATCTCGTTGATACCACTTGCTTGAACAAGAATGTATTTCATTTCCGAATTCTCTCGTTCCAGTTTCAGCAGCGCATCTTCAAAATACGAGACATTCACGAAACGCAACGCACCGTCAAAACGGATCGCCCCCAACTTGGGATGCAACGGAGGCAGGTTATGTCGTACGGCATCGCGCAAGGTAGTGTCGATGTGCAGACCCAGCACGGCCACCCTTGGGCGCATCATGCGATAGAGCAGAAGCGAGAGAGACAGGATGATGCCGGTGAGAATGCCATTTTGAATATTCGGTGCAAAGGCGAGAGTAGCCAGAAATGTAATGATTGCGGCAACGCCATCATCCCTGCTCGCCCGCCAGGCGTTCCTGATGGACTGAAAGTTAATGAGATTAATCACAGCCATCATGATGATAGCGGCAAGAACCGGCTTGGGCAGATGGAAGAGCAGAGACGTAAAAAAGAGCAGCGTGAGCAGCACAAAAACTGCCGAGATAATCGACGACAGCGGCGTTCTGGCATCCGACGCGAGGTTTAGTGCCGACCTGGAGAATGAGCCGCTCACCGGCATGGATTGGCAGAATGCAGCCGCCACCTTGGCTAATCCTTGTCCGATCAGTTCCTTGTTTTCATCCCAAGGCTGGCGGGTCTTAATGGCTATCACCTTGCAACTCGACATAGCTTCCATAAAGCTGATCAAGGCAATCACAAAACCGGCGGGCAAGAGCGCAACAGTGGCATGCCAATCCAGCGGTGGAAGACTCAGGGTGGGCAGTCCTTGCGGCACGGCACCGACCACCCTGCCGCCCAAGCCGGCATAGTCAATTGCATAGCTGATCCAGGTTAAGGCAACGACCGTTATCAGTACGCCGGGCAGCTTCGGCGCATACTTCCTGAAGCCAATCAGCAAAGTGATTGCGGTTAAGCCAAAGCCGAGGGAAAGCGCATGTGCGGTGTCGATGTGCAAAAGCACCTGCGAAATGTCGAGCATAAAGTGTTCCGACTGCGGTGCTGGAATGCCCAGCAACGTTGGCAATTGCGACAGGCCGATAATAATGGCGGCGGCGTTAATAAACCCCATTAGTACAGGGTTGGACAAAAAATTGAGCAGCACACCAACCCGAAATACGCCGAAAGCAATTTGAAACAAGCCGGAAACCAATGCCAGTAAAATCGCATACGAATAAAATAACTCGCTGCCATGTGCTGCCAATGGTGCAATACTGGCTGCGGTCAGCAAGGATGTCATTGCAACGGGGCCGGTCGATAATTGATTGGAGGAGCCAAACAAGGCGCCAATTACCGCTGGAATCAATGCCGCATATAAACCGTAGTAGGCCGGGACGCCAGCGAGTTGGGCGTAGGCCAATGACTGCGGAATAGCAACCAGAGAGACTGTGATGCCCGCAACCAGATCGGCCTTAAGTGTGCCAAGCCGCATGTCGAAGCGTTGCGCAAAATTTCGCCAAGAAGCCTGCAGGTTCATTGCTCCATCTCCGCATTCATCCTATCGTTTGATAGTAGAGGTTCTGCGGGTGGTTGGCCTGCGCGAAGAAGAACCAGCGCTCCGCCAGCAACCCGAGATACTGGAGTATAAACGTAATGCCCAGCAGCGCCGGATCGTGCCTGCCAAGCGCCAGCAAGGCCAGTGGCAGCACAAACGCCAGCAGCAGAAACGCCGGTTTTATCACGCGAAGGAATGCGCCGCTCTTGCCATGGAAGAACTCGCGCGTGTTGAACGAGCCCATGGCGCCTTGCGAGCGCTGCGCGATGTGCGGGTGCTTGACGCCGATGGCGGTCTGCAGCGTCGATTTCGGCTTGAGCCGCGCGTTGCGCACCAGCGATGCGCCGCGCCCGGCGAATGCCAATAGCGTGATGATGATCGCCCAGCCGGCGAAGAAGCCGGCCTGATCCGGCGCAGCCGAAGCCGAAGCCGAATAGAATGCCGCCAGCATGAAACCGGAAGCGCCGCCGAGCAGGGTGTAGTTGATCACCGTCAGCGGCGAGTGCCATT
>Ga0209000_1001585_pt1 | contig 14102 bp, 12 predicted proteins | sample RifGroD2_FD_183998 | JGI IMG/M metagenome (GOLD analysis project Ga0209000, IMG submission 183998) | Groundwater microbial communities from Rifle, Colorado, USA - Groundwater D2 (SPAdes) (version 2) | ecosystem: Environmental > Aquatic > Deep subsurface > Groundwater | place: Rifle, Colorado...
GTTTAAATCTTGAAAAAGAATTACCTTGGACAAAATGTATTAAAGGGATTAGACAAGAGGGAATTAGTGGTGCAGGATTAACTTATATGTATTTACATAATTGTGATTTTGATGATTTGCCTTATTATATTCAACTTGTTTCTGATTATGATTGTTGGTTATATAAATATGAACCAGATACTACACATTTTAAATTAGGATTAGGTACTGAAAATAATAATGCATTAGATGATTTATGGAAAGCATTATATGAAAGTTTCGTAGATAATGTATGTTTATCTATCTCAGAAGGAACATTAATTGAGAAAGGTAAAGTAATTAAACAATATATTGATTCTGAAAATACGTTTTATAGAGAGTATTATTCTTATGAAATAGAAATTGAAGGATTAAAATGTTTAGTAGTTAATAAGAAAACAAATTCATGGGTATTCGGTGATAAAATTAATGATTATCCTTTAGTCATAGTTTGGGTATTTAATGGTATGAAATATTCTTACTCTATATTTAGTGTTGATAAAAATATTGATTGTAGTAAAATTGCTGAAAAGTATGGTGGAGGCGGTCATAAAGGTGCTGCTGGATTTAGTAGTGATGAATTGTTGTTTAAGAATGTATAAATTTAATTTGAATTAGTAGTTGACAGATAGCAAAAATAATAGTATACTAAGGTAGGATTGAAATCGAAGATTGAAAAGGAGGTATGATATTTTGGATAAAGTAAAAAGAATTCAGGAATTAACCACATTGTTGAATAAAGCATGTAATGCGTATTATAACTTGAATTCACCTATTATGGAGAATCGTAAATACAATATTCTATTTGATGAATTAAAATCATTAGAAGAATCAACAAATATAATCTTATCTAATTCTCCAACACAGAGAGCAGGATATAAAGTAGTATCTAATTTACCAAAAGTACAACATGATATTCCCCTATTATCACTTGATAAGATCAAAGAAATGCCTAAATTGGTAAAATGGTTAGGTGATAAACAAGGTATTTTAATGTTAAAAATTGATGGTGGGACAGGTAAAGTAACTTATCAAAAGGAATTTAAACAATTAGTAACTAGAGGTGATTCAGAAACAAATATCGGTGAAGATATTTCGCATAATGTAAATAGCATTAAAAATATTCCATTAACAATTAATGATGAAAATGAGATTCAAATTGTTGGTGAGAATTATATGAAATATTCTTCATTCAATGAATTAAACTCTAAGATTGTAAAACAAGAAGATAAGTATGCTAATCCAAGGAATTTAGCAAATGGCTCAGTAGGATTGCTTGATTCAAAAGTATGTAAGGATAGGAATATTGAATTCTGTGCTTTTAATATTCTCAAAGGTAATAAATTTGAAACTAAAGTAGAACAATTAGAATGGTTAAAATCACAAGGTTTTGACACTGTTCAATATTGGATTGTTAATAAAGATAATCTTGAAGAAACAATTAATCAAATTATAGAAGATATTCCTACTTTTGATTATCCGATAGATGGCCTAGTTTTAACATTCAATGATATTAAATATGCAGAATCATTGGGAAAAACAAATCATCATTATAATGGAAGTGTAAGTTTTAAGTTTGAGGATAGTTGGTATAAAACCGTATATCTATATACTGAATGGAATACAAGTAGATTTGGTAAAATTGTTGGAACAGGAATATTTGAAACTGTGAAAATTGAAGGCACTGACGTTAATAGAGCAACAACACATAATTTAGATAGATTCTGGCAATTAAAACTTGGTAAATTTGATGTAATTGAAGTTAGCAAGAGGAATAAAATTATTCCTGCAATTGAAAACAATATTACAAGAAGTGGAATAGAAGAAATACCTACTGAATGTCCAGCATGTAAAGGTAAAGTAGAAGTGAGAAAAGTAGTAAACACACATGATTTATTCTGTCTTAATCCTGATTGTGATGCAAAACTACTTAAAAAACTTAAACACTTTGTTAGTAAACAATGTTTTAATATTGCAGATATTGGTGAAGTATCTTTAGAAGTATTTATTGACAAAGGATTTATTACTTGCTATATGGATATTTTTAAGTTAGAAAGATATAAGAAAGATATTATATCACTTTCTGGTTTTGCTTTGAAATCTTATAATAAGATGATTACTGCAATAGAAAATGCTAAAAGTATCAAAATGTGTTCGCTAATTGCATCTTTAGGGATAAAAAATGTTGGATTTGGTAGTTCTAAGAGATTAGAGAAACATTTTAATAGTGATATTAATGCATTTCTAAAAGCAACTAATTCATATCACAACTTTGTTAATATTGAAGATTTTGGTAATACTACAGCAATGAGTATTTATTCATATTTTCAAGATGAAGATAATATAAAACAGTTTATGGAATTATTAGATGTTGTTAGTATTAAAGGAGAGGAAGTTAAAAAAGTAATTAACACAGACAACCCATTCAATGGTAAAAACATTTATTTAACAGGAAAGTTTGGTCTAAAAAAGGATGATTTAAAAGTTAAAGTTGAAGCACTTGGAGCAATTCTATCTAACGATTATAAAAAGAGTTTAGATATGCTTGTATGCGGTGGAGATATGAGTAAAAGTGGTAAAGCAAATAAGGCAGTTAAAGATGGAGTTAAAATTGTAAATGAAGAATATCTAATGCAATATATTTTAAAAATACAATAAGGAGGAAGTAAAAAGTAATTGAATAAATTACAAGAAAGAACTGCATTAAAAAGAATAGGGGAGATTGCATATAATAATTGTGGCGAAAAAATGACTATTATAAAATATGATGATTGTGACAATGTGACTATACAATTTGATAATAATCTTTGTGTCAATAATATACAATATGGAAATTTTAAAAGAGGAGCAGTAAAGGGAAATATAGAAGTTAAACGAAAACCAACATTATCAAATAGAGTTGGAGAAGTGTCTTATAGTAATGTTAGTGGAGAAGAAATGACAATTATTGAATACAATGGAGCATATAATGTTGTAATAAAATTTAAAGGTGGTTATATCACTACAAAAAGTTATAAAGCTTTTATAAATGGAGAAGTAAGAAATCCATATTATAAATCAGTATATGGTATTGGGTATATTGGAGAAGGTAAATATAAAGTCAATCAAATTCCTAAAAAACGTTATAAAACATGGTCGCATATGATGAATCGTTGTTATAATTTAGAATCTTATGAAAAGAAACATTCTTATTCTCCTTGTATAGTTTGCGATGAATGGCATAATTTTCAGAACTTTGCTCAATGGTATGATGAAAATTATTATGAAATTCCTAATGAAGTAATGTGTATTGATAAAGATATATTAATAAAAGGTAATAAAATATATAGTTCTGAAACATGTGTTTTTGTACCACAACCAATAAACAATTTGTTTACAAAAGATGATGTAAGAAGAGGAGAACAAGTAATTGGTGTGACAAAAGATAGAAATGGTTCATATAGAGCACAATACAATGTAAATGGGAATATTACATATTTAGGAGTTTATTCAACCGAAGATGAAGCATTTAATATTTATAAAACTAATAAAGAAAAATTAATCAAAGATATTGCTGATAAATATAAAAAATATATACCACAAAAACTATATAATGCAATGTATAAATATGAAGTAGAGATTACTGATTAAAATTATTTTAAAAGTAGACAAAGCTAAAAAAGATGGAATTCAAGTCATAAGTGAAGATGAATTCATTAGAATTATTAATCAAGGGTAAATACTTAATACCCTTGATTTACATAAAATATAAATATAATTAAACAAAATAAAAGGAGAAATGTTATTATGATTTTAAAAGAAGAACAAAGAGATTTATTTTCCGTACCACATGGTTATTACTTTGCACATTGTATTTCAGGTGATTTTGCATTAGGTGCAGGAATTGCAGTAAAATTTGATGAATTGTACAATATGCGTAAAAAATTGAAAAATACTACTGGCAATGTAACAGAAAATTGTGCAATTCTAATTGATAATGTATTTAATCTAGTAACTAAACAGAGATATTTTCATAAACCTACATATGCAAGTTTAAGAGAATCATTAGAGGATATGATTGAGACAATTGAAACATTGGAAATTGAAAAGATTGCTATGCCGATGATAGGGTGTGGTCTGGACAAATTAAATTGGGACACTGTTAAGGAAATTATCGAAGATGTATTTGAGGACATTGATATTGAAATTTTAGTTTGCTATTTATAGGAGAGTAGATATATGCAAAATCCATTATATTTAGTTAAGGTAGAGCCTGGAGCAAATAATAATAAATATTATAATATGGTAGATAATGGAAATGATTATTTTACATGTACTTATGGTAGAATTGGTGTATCTGGTTATCAAACAAAAACTTATCCAATATCTAAATGGGAATCTACATATAAAAGTAAGATAAAAAAAGGATATGTCGATCAGTCAAGACTTGTTGCAGAAACTAATATTACACCAAACAAGAAAAAGGAATATCTTGATATTAATAATCCTTCTATAGCACAAATTGTAGCAAGATTACAAGCAATGGCAAGACAAGCAATTAAAGATAACTATACGATCAGTTCTCAGAACGTAACGCAGGTTATGGTAAATGAAGCCCAATTAATTTTGAATAATTTGATTAACACTGATGATATTGAATTATTTAATAAAATATTGGTTGATTTGTTTAAAACTATTCCTAGAAAAATGGGGAAAGTTAAAGATTATCTTGCCAAAACAGATAAGGATTATTCTGAAATACTTCAAAGAGAACAAGATTTACTTGATATTATGAAAGGTCAGGTTGTTCAGCATTCCATTGAAGAAAAAGATGAAGATGTTGAAACAAAAGTAGAAAATAATAAAACAATATTAGATGCAATGGGATTACAATTTGAAGAAGTTACACAAGAAGAATTAAAAATGATTAAGAAAGAATTAGGTGAAATTAGTAATAAGTTTTATTCTGCATGGAAAGTCATTAATTTGAAGACACAGGAAAGATATGAAAAGTTTGTTGCTAATGAGAAAATTAAAGACCAAAGATTATTATTTCATGGATCTCGTTCAGAGAATATTTGGGGTATTATTAATTCAGGATTAGTTTTAAGACCTTCAAAAGTGGTAATAAATGGTAAGATGTTCGGTTTTGGTTGCTACTTTGCTCCGAAGGCCAAGAAGTCGCTTGGTTATACATCTTTATCTGGTTCAAGATGGTCTAATGGTAATTCTAATTCTGGATTTATGGCACTTTTTAATGTTGCTTATGGTAAACCATATGACGTATATTCATTTGATAGTAAGTTTTATAATCTCAATTATGAAAATTTACAAAAAATGTGTCCTGGTGCTAATTCACTTCATGCACATGCAGGTAGTATGTTATATAATGATGAGATTATTGTTTATAAAGAAGAACAAATGACTATTAAGTATTTGATAGAATTGAGGTAGTGTTGAAGTAGTAATTTTTAATTATCTAGTTTACCATTCAAGAGGGAATTTAACTAAAACAAAAAATAAATTAAATTCTCTCTTGACAATTATACAGAATGGGAATATAATAGTGAAAGTAGGAAGGAATTAAGAAAAAGAATTTGAAAGGAGGTGAGATTTTATAAAAATAAACAGAGTAGAAAAACATAGAATTAAAAATAAAAGTCCTACATGGAAAGTTATTGATGATTTAAGTTTTAAATCAAAAAATTTATACAATTATGCTAATTATTATATCAGACAAGAATTCATTAATAATAAAAAGTATATAAATTATTATGATTTAAAAAAGATTCTAAAAACACACGAACCATTTAAAAACTATGGATCACAAGCAGCGCAACAAACATTAGTTGTACTTGACCAAAATTGGAAATCATTTTTTGCAGGAATTAAAGGATGGAGTAAAAATCCAGAGAAATATCTAGGAAAACCTAAAATTCCAAAATATAAAGATAAAGAAAAAGGTAGATTTCCAGTAATTATAACCAATATTCAATTTAAAATACTAAATGGATATATCAGATTTAGTTGGCAACCATTAAAATCTTTTAATAAAATGTTTAAGACTAATATTAAAGATAAATTAATGCAAATAAGATTCATTCCCAAGGGTATTGATTATATTATGGAAATAGTATATGAAATAAATCTTCCTGAAAATAATCAATATAACCAAAGAATTGCAGGGATTGATATAGGTGTTAATAATCTTGCAACAGTATCTAATAATATATGTTTAAATTCTTTTATTATTAACGGTAAACCATTGAAATCTATGAACCAATACTATAATAAAAAGAAAGCAAAATTTCAATCTGATTTAAAAATAAAACATAATAAAAATTGGAGTAATAATTTAGAAAGATTGACTACAAAACGCAATAATAAGATAATAGATTATATACATAAGTCAAGTAGATATATTGTTAATTGGTGTATAGAAAATAATATTGACACTATGATAATTGGATATAATAGTAAATGGAAACAAAATAGTGACTTATCTAAAAAAGTTAATCAAAATTTTGTGCAAATACCTTATAAATTATTTATTAATCAATTGGAATACAAATGTAAAAATAATGCGATTAATTTCATATTAACAGAAGAATCATATACAAGTGGTACTTCTTTTATTGACAACGAAGAACCTGTTAAAAAGAATTATGATAAAAGCAGACGTAAACATAGAGGTTTATTTATTAGTAATAAAGGAATAAAAATTAATGCAGATTTAAATGGAAGTTACCAAATAATTAAAAAAGTAATACCAAATGCTTTTAGTAATGGTATAGAGGGTGTATGTTTACATCCAGTTAGAGTTAATATAATCTAGCAAATGAAATAGAAATATTTTAATAAATGGAATATTTCATCACGATTTGTAAAAAGTTAGGTATTTAAGTTAAATTTAAGATAAAATTTTAAAATGAAAAGGAGAAATGATTTATTTATGGTTAATGTAGAAAAAGTTCCGTACAAATCAATTGAAGTAGAAATTAATACAGGAGAAATACAAACCATTTCTACAGGAGATAAGATTAGATTTATTACAGAAGATAACGGAGAATTAAAAGTAGGAAATGTAACTAGTTTTAAAGGTACGAAACCAGAGAAAGTTGAAATTGAATTTATTCCTGATGGTGGAAAACATAATGAAAGATGGAATGTGGTTGAAATGAAAGAAGGAAGTTTGAGATTGTATGTTGAAGATGATGATAATGAGGATGAAGAGTAAGATTTAATTGGTCGATTGATTAATTAGCAGTATATAAATTGTAAAAATAAAAATATAAATTTAAAGGAGAATAATATTACATATGGCAAAAGAAACTAAAGAAAAAACACCTCTAAAAAAAGGCGTGGCATCATTTCAATTAATTGGTGAAGCGAAAGTTAATGATTATACTTTTAAAATTGATGAAGAATCAAATTCTGGTTGGGTTTATAATGTTATGAATCTTGGTGTAGATTGTGGTAATGGAAATGTAGTTTATGCTGATATGATGGGTGGATACAGTAACAAAGGTGATTCTGTTGTTTATGTTCATGGTAAGAAAACAGAAGATGGTAAAGATAAAGATGATTATGAAAATAAATTCACTATTGATTGGGAAGATAGACTTGACGAAAATATTACCGAACAAGTTGGAAATCAGTGTTTTATCACTGTAGGATTAGAAAAAGATGCAAAAGATAAAACATTTTCTAAGAAATTTTTATCTTCATATGATGCTATTGAATACATAAAAGAACATCTTACTGATGGAATGGTTGTTAATGTAAAAGGTAATTTAAAATATTTTCTATATCAAGATAGTATTCAAGTTAAAAAGGAAATTACCTCTGTCTTTTTATCAAAAGCAGATGATGTATCTAAATATTCTGCGACATTCCAACAAACAATTCTTGTTGACAAAGATAGTATTGGCAAATATGATAAAGAATCTGGTTCATTCCCAATCACTACATATGTTGTTGATTATGTTGGAAAATATGGTCAAGATAAAATTGAAATTAAACAAAATGTAGTATTTACTAAAGTATTTCAATTTGAGGTTGCAGAAAAAGATTTAGAAAAAGGTGCAAAATTACTTGTAAAAATGTTTAAAGCAAAAAAAGATAATGTTAATGAAATCACAGTAGAAGGTATTATTGTTGAAGGTCAAGCAAAAGTTAATATTACTTTAGACGATGTACCAGAAGATATTAGAGAATTAATTGAATTGGGTGCTTATACAAAAGAAGAAGCATTAGCAAAATGTGCTGTTGGAAATACTAGAGAAAAGAAAATGTTAATCAAAAAACCTGTTATTAAACTTGTTGGAGAAGGTGACGATAAGAAACCTGTAATTCAAAGAACAGATGAAAAATATAAATTTGAAGATTTAGTATTCTTAAATCAATTACTTAGCGAAAAAGAAGGTAAGAGTAAAGACGATAAGAATACTGATACAAATGATAGTGACACAGAAGAAGAAAATTCTAGCGATTACAGTTTAGATGATTTAGATAAATTGCTTGCAGAAGATGATTAGGATATTTATTGATTAAAATTATTGGTTTATAGAAGGAGAAATTAAATCTCCTTCTATAAAGATAAAAGGAGGAAATAATTATTGGCATTAAAGCAATTGATTTAACTAATCAGAAATTTGGTAGATTAACCGTAATTAAAAGAGCAAAAGAAAATATATGTAATAAACCTGCTTGGATATGCGAATGTGAATGTGGTAATAAAATTACGACTAGAGGTTATTTACTTAGAAGTGGTCAAACACTATCATGTGGATGCTATAGAAATGAAATGATTTCAAAAGCAAATTCTAAACATAATATGAGTCAAACACCATTTTATTATATATGGAAAAGTATGACACAAAGATGTAATAATCCAAATCATCAATTTTATAATTATTATGGTGGTCATGGAATTAAAGTTTGTGATGAATGGCTGGAATTTAAAAATTTTATGAATGATATGTATGAAAGTTATCAATTACATAAAGAAGAATATAAAGAAGATACAGAAATTGATAGAATAGATTGTAATCAAGGTTATAATAAAAATAATTGTAAATGGGTAACAAGAATTGAAAATATGAATAATACAAGGAGAAATAAAAAATATGATAAACAATAGAAAGTTTGGAAAAAAGAATATAATAAAAGTAGATCCTTTGGCGTATAATATTTGCTTGTTAGGAGAACCTAAAATTGGAAAATCTACTGTTATTAAAGAAATGCTTGAAAGACTTATTGGTGAAGATGGGTATATATTTTTAGAAATGGCTGGAGAAGCTGGAGCAGATGCAATTAGTGGTATTGTTTATGAAGATGTTGACGATTGGGAAGAATTAGAAGATATTATTGAAGATATTGAATATAATAAAAATACAGAATATGCAAATTTAAAAGCTATTGTTGCTGATACATATGATGGTTGGATTAAATTAGCAGAAAAAGAAGCAATTCGTTTATGGAATAAAGATCATTCAGATAAAAAAGCAGATTCAATAGATTCTGCATGGAATGGTTTTCAAAAAGGTCAAGCAAAAGCGTTTGAATTAATGTTTGATATTGTAGTAAGATTAAGAAAAATTGGAGTTTCAATGATTATTATTGGTCATGTTAAGAATAGAGAACTTACTGATATTGCAACAGGTACTACATATCAAACACTAACATCTGATGTTGAAAAAATATATTTCAATCTTTTAAAGAAAAAGATGCATTTTATTGGACTTGCATATTATGATAGAACGATTATAACAGAAAAAACAGGAAAGAAAAATATTGTTACTAAAAAAGATGAAACTAGAAATAAATTAACAGAAGAAAGTAGAAAAATTAAATTCAGAGATGATAATATGGCTTTAGATAGTGGTAGTAGATTTGCAGATATAGTAGAAGAAATTCCACTTGATGCAGATTCTTTAATTAATGCATTGCAAGATGCTATTAAAGCAGAACATAATAAACAATCTGATGCAAAATCAATAGAAGAAACAAGGACAATTCAAGAAGAAGCAAAAAAAGAAGTTGTAGAAGAAAATGCAACAAAGAAAAAAGAAGAGATTGATGAAAAGAAAGAATTAGAAACAAAAAAAATATTATTAGAAAAATTTAAAACAACAATGAATATTTTAAAAACTGATGGAGATAAGGTTAAAAAAGTTTCTGCTAAATTAAAAGAATTAGAATTATTACCTAAAGAATTAGAATCTTCCAATATAGAAAAACTTAAAGAATTAGTAGAATTCATGGAAGTTATTGCTTATTAAAGGTTGAAAAAAAGAGGTGGTATATTAAAACCACCTCTTTAAATTATAATTATAGGTGATGAATATGGCAAAAATGACAGAGCAAGAAAAAAAGGATTGGAATGAATTATATCAATATATAAAATTAGAAATATTTGAATATGATAAATCACAAAAATTACCTTCATATATGGCATTAAGATTAAAAGGTTTAAAAGAAGGTAAATTTATGGCAAATAAAAAAACTACATCTATGGCTAATTATGAGTATCAACATATTTTATATACTTTTAAAATTAATAAAATGAAAATAAAACAAATAGTTAAATCACAAGATTTTAAAAATGAACAACATAAATTTAATACTATTATGATTATAATTGAAAAAGAAATTAATGATGTGGTAAATAGATTGAAACAAGTAGTTAAATCAGAAGAAAAAGTTGAGAATATGAAATTTGAAAATATGACACATGAAGGAGCAGGATATATAAATAAAAGTAAAAAACTTAATAATGAATTAGAAGAATTATGGTAAATGGATGGTGCGTTGATGGCAGAAAAAAATAAAAAAGAATTAACACCTCTTGAGATTGAATTAATAAAATCAAGTAAGAAGGTACAAGAATATAAACTTGCTTGCGAAGCTAATATAGTAAGTATCCTTTACAAAAATCCAGATTTATACTTTACATATGATAATCTAAATATAAAAAGTTTTACAGATAATGTGTGGAGAGTTTATTTTGCTATAGGTTATGATATTATTGTAAAAGAAAATAAAAAAACATTAGATGATATTACTATTGGTTTATATTTAGAGAAACATTTAAAACTAAAACAAAAATATGAAGAATATGGTGGTTATAACACCATTAATAAATCAAAAGAATATATTAATATTGATAATATAAATGGATATGTTAATGAATTACATAAATGGAATGCTGTATTGCAATTGTTAGCAAGAAGATTCCCTGTTTATGATAAGATTAAAGAGTTTGTGGATATGTCGGCAGAACAAATATATGATATATATGAAGCAATGTTAAATCACATATTTGTTAATGTTGAAGGAGAAATTAAAAGTTATAATATTGCTGATAATATTGATGAATTAATTGAAGAATTAGATAAAGGTTTAGCAGTAGGTTTACCATATAATAATTTACCAATGATTACTAAAGAAACGGGAGGAATGTTATGTGGTAATATTACTTTGATAGGTGGACTTTCTAATGTTGGTAAAACTACATTTGCAAGAAATTCTATAATTCAAAGTATAATAGATAATAATGAAAAAATAGTTATAATGCTTAATGAAGATGGATTGAAAAAATGGCAACGGGAATTTATTGTTTTTGTAGCAAACAATATTTTAAAACAAGATTTACAAAAATACATAGTTAGAGATGGCAAATATTCTTCGGAGATTAAAGAAATATTATATAAAAGTATAGAATGGATAAAAAAACAAAAAGAAGATAAAAGAATTACTATTATACCATTCCCAAAATGGTCAACGACAAAAGCAATTCAAATTATGAAAAAATATGCATCTATGGGAGTTTGCCATTTTTTAATTGATACATTTAAAAATGATTCAGGAAAAGAAGTAGATAATGCGTGGGCATATATGATGCAAAAAATGGTTGATTTATATGATATAGTTAAACCAGAACAAAAAAATCTTCATTTAACTGCTACTTTTCAATTAGAAAAAGGTAAAACTGCAAGGCAAAGATATTACGCACAAGACAATATTGGTATATCAAAAAATATTGTAGATCCTGCATCAACTTGTATTATGATAAGAAATTTATTTGAAGATGAATATCCTGGTGGAAAAAATGAATTAAAAGTATATAGATTGGAAGGTAAAAATAAAAAAACTAAGATACCTATAGTTCTAAATAAAGATAAAACTTACCAAGTTGTATTTATTATTAAAAATCGTGAAGGTAGTGCAAATCAATATCAAATTATTATAGAACATGATATGGCTAGAAACATAATAAAAGAAGTTGGTATTACACATATTCCTGTTGATTGGTAAAGGTAGGTGATATATTGATATATGACAATTACTGAATTAAAAAAATATATATATGAAAATAATAAAATAGAATATATTCTTGAACAAATAGGTTGTCATCATATTAAATATCATAATAAAGGATATTATACTTGTTCAAATAAAGATGGAGATAATAAAACAGCAATAAATGTGTATAATGATGAAAATTTAAACTGTGTTAATTATACAAGAGATATAGGTGACAAAAGAGCAAATTTAATTAATCTTGTATGTTTTAATATGAATTTATCATTTGTTCAAGGAATCAAATATTTACATAAATTATTTGGATTAAAAAATGATTATAATAAAAATAAAAAACAATTACAAGAAGAAAATAAAATAGATCCATTAGAAATATTTAAAAAAGTAAAACGTAAAAGAAATAAAGTAAATATAAATGATATTGAAATTTATAATAGTGAAATTATTGAAGAGTATGAGCCAGTATTATATATTGATTGGTTGAAAGAAGATGGAATTACTGAATTTACACGTAAAAGATTCAATATAGGTTATAGTTATAAACTAAAAAGAATTATAATTCCGATTAGATATTGGGCAGGAGAAGAAGATGACTATATAGGAATTATTGGTAGAACTACGGTAAAGAATTATGATTTATTTGATATAGTAAAATATTGTTCTATAAAGAAATTTTTTAAAACTCAGAATTTATACGGATTACAAGAGAATTATAAATCAATACAAGATGCTGGTTATTGTGTAATTGCGGAATCTGAAAAATCAGTTTTAAAACGTCATAGTAGATTAGACGAAACTGTAATTGCTGTAGGTTCACATAATTTAAGCGAAGAACAAGTTAAAATAATCATAGGTATTAATGTAAATATAATAGTAGCTTACGATAAAGATATATCATTAAAACATATTCGTTCAGAATGTGAAAAATTTTATGGAATTCGTAATGTATATTATATTTATGATAAATGGGAATTATTAAAAGAGAAAGAAAGCCCAATGGATTTACCAAATAAATATTATAATTATCTTATAAAATATAAAGTTAAATATGATGAAAAAGAACACAAAGAACATTTAAAGGAGATTGCTGATGAGCAGAAAAAAAGGTGAAGAATTAGAACAAATTAAGAAAAATCTTAAAGTTGACAGATTGTGGAGTTGGAGTAGAATTAATACATATATCAATTGCCCATATGAATATATGCTTAAATACATATTAAAAATACCAGAAGATAAAAAAGATTCAATTTATGCAGTAAGTGGTAATTATGCACATTCAATTGTTGAGAAACTGTATCGTAATGAATTAGATAATCAAGGTATGTTGAATGAATATGAAGAAAAATTATTTGAATTTAATACTATGGGGTTAATGTATGATAGGACAGACAAAGATAAAAATGAGAAAATAGCAAAAAAATATGAAGCATGTATGAGACATTTTTTCTTAAATCATAAAAAAGTAACCGATAAACCAATTATCGAACCATTTTTATTAATTAAAATAGGAAATCAATACTTCCAGGGATATATTGACATACTAAATGTTGAAATAAGAGATGGAAAGAAAAAAATATTCATCTCAGATTGGAAAACTAGTTCTTTATATTCTGGTAAAAAACTAATAGAAAACTCAGGCCAATTATTATTATACGCAGAAGGTATTCATCAAAAAACAAATATGCCATACGAAGATATTATTATTAGATTTAATTTTATGAAATATGTAAATGTAACATATACTCAAAAGAATGGAGAAATAAAAGTAAGGCAAATAGAAA
>Ga0209000_1001586_pt1 | contig 14099 bp, 16 predicted proteins | sample RifGroD2_FD_183998 | JGI IMG/M metagenome (GOLD analysis project Ga0209000, IMG submission 183998) | Groundwater microbial communities from Rifle, Colorado, USA - Groundwater D2 (SPAdes) (version 2) | ecosystem: Environmental > Aquatic > Deep subsurface > Groundwater | place: Rifle, Colorado...
ATAAGTATGTGGACATTGGCAATGCTTCAAAAATTATTTAAACAGGAAATGAATTCAGAAGCTAAAAAAATCAACATACCTCCAATTTCAATGAATGAAGTTCCTGGTATCGTACAGATTGCAGATATTGTTAAAAAAGATGCAAATCCTGAAGTAAGAGAAGCCGGTATTGCAGCTCTTATAAATCTTGCAGATCCGCAAGACAAAAAAGATGCTGAAACAATGAGAGCAATTCTTGGCGAAGCTCAAAAAGACAGTGCTGCAAATGTAAAAAATGCCGCTTCGGAAGCAATCAAAATGTATCCCGAACAGGCAAGCAAATAAAAATTTTAAAAAACTCTCCCCCGTAACTCTAATTTAATTTAACTCCTCTTTTGCGTTGCAAAAAGAGGAGTTTCTATTTCTATTCTTCTGAAGAATATGCCGGAGTTTTTTCAGGTTTTTGTATTGATACAGATTTGGATTCACTTATACGAGTGCGGCATGACATCAATTGATTACGCATTTCCGAATCAGTGCCGGAATCATTAATAAGTCTTTCTATGAAACCGCTGTTTAATTTGAATGCTCTTTCATGTAGTCCTGTCGGATCAATAATATCTTTTATTCGCTCTGAATCATAATTATATGATGGTCTTGAATAGCTAACAAGCATTTCACCTGTCGTTGCTTTGATTTCTCTACCGCTTTCTTCAAAATGAACTTTAAATATTGATTTTATATCTGCCATTTCAGCCTGAAGCATTTGAGTTGCTTGTTGAATCCTGAGATATCTTTCAAGCAGATATTCTAAATTGCCTAACTGAGATAATTGCCAGTTTCGTTTTTTATCATGAAATGCTTTTAAATGAGGGTAAACATATGCTAAACCTTTTGCATCTGCCATTGCCCTGTGTCTTAGAGGAAAATCAATATTAAATCTGTTCATTAAAGATTCTAGTCCATGCGAGGGGTCATCAGGAAAAACTTCTTTGTACATTTGATATGTATCAATTCTATGATTTTGTACTGCTTTTCCGTATAGGTCTTCGCATGCCCTGTTTATAAAGCTGTAATCAAATATTACATTATGCCCGATAATAGGATAATCCTGGATAAAATCCAGGATTTTTGGCATAACTTCTTCTATTATTGGTGCATCTTCTACCATATCGGGTGTGATATGATGAATACTTATACTTGACGATCTAATTTCTTGTTTCGGGTTAACAAGTGTTTCATATTCTTCTGTAATAACATTATTTACAAGTTTTACGGCTGCAAATTCAATTATTTTTTCTCTTTTATAGTCAAGACCTGTAGTCTCAATATCCAGTACGATTTTAATATCTTGTTTTTCTGTGCACATAATAAATTCTTTATCTAAACTCTTTCTTTTAATAAAATCATAGCACATTTACAAAAATGTAGCAGATTATAAATTGTATATTAAAGTTTTTTTGTAATAAAATAAAATTCATAAATTACTAATTGTAAGGATATAAATGATGCAAAGTATGAATTTAAAAAACTTGGACAAAATGAGTATTTTAAAATTAATCGGTGCACTATTACTTTGTTTGAGTGCCGGTTTAATAGGAAAATTTGCAATAAGTGCCGATTCTTTAATCTGGTATGAATATATTTTCAAACCTGAATTTACGCCACCAATCTGGATTTTTATGCCTATCTGGATAATTTTGTATTTATTAATGGGAACATCCTTATTTATGGTTTTAAATACAGAAAATTCAACGAGAAAAACACAAGCTTTAATAATATTTGGAGTTCAATTATTATTAAACGCTTTATGGTCCCCTGTGTTTTTTGGTCTAAGGTCTATTTCAGGCGGATTTTTTGTAATATTATTGCTCTGGTTATCAATATTTTTTACTTTTTATAAATTCTATAAATTAGAACATAAGGCGTCTTATTTGTTGATTCCATATTTATTATGGGTCAGCTTTGCAGTAGGTTTGAATTTATCAATTATGATTTTAAATTAATAAAACCTTAAGAAAAAAAGCCGGTTATCAGCCGGCTTTTTTTCTTTGTATAATTTTATAATTATCTTTTTGTTGTGCTGTAAATATTTGCAACTTCCGGATTGATTGATAACCAAGTGAGTGAAGCTGTTTTTTCTTCTGTACCTTCAGGCATATTTGTGATAAATGTTCCGCCGTATCTGCCTCTTGAGAATTTTACGATTCCCTGATCAGAAATTCTTTGAAGAGCTTTTCTTATTGTATTGCTGCTAACTTTAAGATCAAGTGCAAGTTTACCCATTGCAGGCAGTTTATCATCAAGCTGATAATTTTCTTTAATATATTGCTTAAGGTGAATTTCAACTTTTTCGTAGTTGTAAAGACTAGCTTCGAATGCAGGTGCAAATATTTCACTTTCTTTACCTGTCATTAATTGTTTGTCTGATGGTAAACGTAATATGAATGTTCCGTATCTGCCTCTTTTTGATTGAAGTATTCCTTGTTCAACAAGTCTTTTCATTGCATCATGAACTGTTTTAATACTTACTTTAAGTGTATCAGCCAATTCGTAATGAGACATTAATTTATCGCCTAGTTTGTATTGTTGAACGATAAGTTCTTTAAGGTCTCTTTCTACTTGGTCTACAAGTGTATCAGTATCAAGTTCGGAAGATGTTTCACTATCTTCTTTTGTAATTTGGGGTACTTCTTTTAATATCCAGTTTGATTTATTTCCTCTGGAACCTTTAGATTCAATTACTCCATTGTTAGCTAGATATTCAAGAGCCAATCTTGTTGTATTTGGGGCACTTCCAATAATTTTTGATAGTTCTCTTGAAGATGGAAGTAATGTGCCTAATTCATATTTGTTTTGATAAATTACTTTCTTTAAAGCTTCAATAGCATTTTCTCTTTTAGATGTTTGTTTTCTTAATTCTTTGTCAGGATTAGTTCTGTTGCAAATAAATGTACCGATGCGTTGCTTTGATTCAACATATCCGAGGTCTTCAATCAATCTAATTGCTGTTTGAACGGTGCCGATACTTACATTTACTTTATTAGCTATAATATTTTTTTGCGGTAATAATTGATTTGGTCTTATTTTGTCTTCTTTTAAGCCCGTATTAATCCAATTAATAAGCCAATCTGATAGAATATTATCTTTTGTTTTAGAAGAATTTCTAAAATCCGGAAGTCTATCAGGCAATGCAGAGATGTCTATTCTGCTTAAGTTTGATTTTTTAATATTTTTTTTGTTATCAAGTCCTAATAATTCTTCCGCATTTCCATTGTTTTCTAAAACTTCGTCCATCATTACCATTTCTTTCCTCCAACCGTATTAAAAACTACAAATATTTACCTTTAATAAAATAACTAAACAATTAAACATAACGTTTAATGTTTTTTCCCTTATTAATAATAAAACAATAATTTGAAAAAAATTGCCTAAAACGAAAATAAAATATGTTAATTTATTTAAACAAAGACTGAAAACATTCAGGCATCTGTTTATGTTCGTTTAAAAATTTTGTAAATATTTTTAATATATTAAAGAATTTATTAAATATGGCATTAGTGATTTTTAAATACTTAGCATGTCTTCTATTGATTCAACACTTGAAGTGTCATCCCGAACTGGCTGCAAAACAAGGCGAATCAGAGAGCCGTAGTTTTATGCCCCTACCTGGTGATTCTGGATCTATCAAGATAACAGTTGAAGCTATAACTCCTCCCCTGTATATTTTTTGACAAAAAAAAACCTCCAAGGGGGTTAGAGGTTTTTAGTTCAAAATAGAGAGTTAGAGGTCATATCTTTATTATGTAATTAATTATAAAACTAAAATTTTAAAAACATGACATTTTTAAGCGTAATATTTACACTTATTTACAATATTGTAAAAAGTACACTTATTAATTTAATAACATAATTGGCGTAAATGCTTATGACGAGTGAGGTTTTTGTATTAGTCAAAGAACTTTTTAGTAATATAAAATTTGTAATAAATTATGTTTTTTAAGTTAATTTACATTGTTAGAAATATGATAATTTAATAATTTTATTTATAATATGCAGATGAATGTAGTATTTGTAGTTTCAGTCTAACTGCCCATGTGTTCTATAAAGAAAATTTTTTGTGTGCTATAAAGTAGTATAAATAAATAATAAAGGCATGGATGTTTAATGAACAATTTAAAAATTATTATCTTTTTATTAACGATATTGATTTTTATAAATAATGAAGTTCTGGCTAATGAAGAAAAATCTATTGAGCTGATTTCTAATGGCGAACAGAATTATATTTCCAGCTTGAAACAAAGCGAAGTGGAATTAAACATTAATAATGATAACAAACTCAAAATTAATGTGACAGAGCCCATTAAACAGATTGACGGGCAGTTGTTTAAATCTAAAGAAGAAATGATGAGTCAGTATTTTCAGGTTCAGAAAAAAATGGATATAGCTGATATTAAAGTTTTGTGGGAATCTACAATAGATAGAAACCCTATAATTAAGTTTGCACTAAAAAAATTAGCCATGCCCGCAGAACAAAGAAGAGTTCATTCATCAATAATGGCCAAAACCGTAGGAACTTTAATTAGTGGAGCAGCAATCTTACCAGGGCTTTTAGGGGCTGACCCGCTTACTTCCAGTATGTCTTCAGCAACAGGAACAATTGCAAACAGAGTAATTTCTTCCAAAGAAATGCCTAAACAAATGCCGCTGACAGATACCGAATTAATACATCTTGCAAGGCTTGTGGAAGATTTACAGGATAGAATGATTAAAAATTATTATGAATATAAAAGTGATTTGGAATCCTTAAAAACAGCCCGGCAGGAAGTTTTAAAGCAAAATATTGCATATTCTGTTGCTAGTAGGGCCAAAGACCCTCTTGCTATGATAACTGCAAAAGTTTTGTATGATAACGCATATAAAGATGAAATGAATTTAATGAGGGAAGTAAAAGCCCACAGGCTTGAATTGGAAAGACTTGCAGGAAGTGATACATTAAATAATCTTATGCTGGGAAAAATTTTAATTTCAGAGATTAAAGAAGCACCTGTAAAAACTCTTCCTTCTATATCTAATACAAATGTAAGTCTTTATTCAGATAAAAGCGTAAAAGAATTGGCGCAAGAAGCAGGTTCTGAACTAAAAAACGATAAAACTAACATGCTGTCGGATTTAAACATTCTCTGGAATGCAGCTGTAGAAAGAAATGAAACTATAAGATTTGCTATTTTAAAGCTTTCAAATCCTGACGGAAAAGTTGAAAAAAATGCTGCTGTTAAAAAAATACTTTCACCGCTTACAAGTGTGGCATCAATAATCGGTGTTGGAGTCGGTGATCCTATAGCTGCTACGAGCGCTGTTCTGGGCGGCGGTATGCTTAATTCCATGCTTTCTTCCGATAATGCGGAATTAAATGCACATCTTGCAAAAGTAACAGACTCCGATTTGGTATTGCTTGCACAGGAAACTGATAATCTTCAGAATAAACTGGTGAATTTATATTGTGATTATATGGGTGCTTTATCTGATCTAAATTATGTTGATCAAGTTTTAAACAATAGAAAAAACAATTATGAGTCGATACCCAAGAAATCATCTGAACTAAAAGCTGTAGCAGATGTATTTTATAAAGAATCAATTTCTGACCAGTACAAGGCACGTCAAAAAGTTCTCAATACAAGGGTTGCGCTCGAGCAATTTGTTGGAAATGAAGCTTTACTATCAGTTGATAAAAGTATTAAACAAAGATTATCGATGCAGTAATAGGTATATATAATTATTCTTTTATATATAAAAAATCGAGTTTTTCTTAACATAAGTTAATATTAATAAAAAAATTTTTCAAAAAGCGATTGAATAAATTCCAATATACAGGCGTTTTTGAATATTATATATTTTGTTTTTTGTAACGAAATGTAAAATTTGGAGTTTATATACAAAAGTATAGCAATTTTATATAATTAATCGTTTTTATATAAGTAAGAAAGATATTCAATTTAAAATTGTAGCTGATTAAAAAATGGAATATCAAGAGTAGAAAACCAAATGTAGCTGGTTAAAAAAATGGAGGATTATTCATGGCAAGAGTACTTATTTCAATGCCCGATGAATTCCTTTCAATGATTGATCACATTGCAGATAATGAGCAAAGATCAAGAAGTGAATTGATTCGTGAAGCGTTGAGGACTTATATTCATAAGTCAAAAGTCAGAGAAAATAGTTTAGCTGGTGAAAATGCCAGTATTCTCGAATCTCTCTTTGAGTAGTATAAAAACATTTAATAAAAAACCCGTTTAGTACTAAACGGGTTTTTTGTTTGGATTAACAAGATTTAGATTGCCACGTCGGACTTTTAGCCCTCCTCGCAATGACAAGTAAGAATTTTTTTTGCTATTAAGTCGCCCATTTCGGAAGTTCCAACAATCGTTTGTCCTTCGCTCATAATATCGAAAGTTCTGTAACCTGATTTAAGAACTTCTTTTACGGCTTTTTCTACTGCGTCTGCTTCTTTATCAAGACTGAAACTATATTTTAGCATCATTGCAACTGACATTATTGTAGCAATCGGATTAACTTTATCTTGACCTTTTAAATCAGGAGCACTTCCGTGTGATGGTTCATACATTGCAGGACCTTTGTCTGTCAGGCTGGCACTTGCAAGCATTCCTAAAGAACCTATAAGCATTGAAGCTTCATCTGAAAGTATGTCGCCAAAGATATTTCCTGTAACCATAACGTCAAATTGTTTTGGATTTCTGATTAACTGCATAGCTGCATTATCAACATACATATGAGAAAGTTCAACTTCAGGATAGTTTTTAGCAACTCTTATAACAACTTCTCTCCATAGTCTTGAAACATCAAGAACATTTGCTTTATCTACAGAACATAATTTTTTGTTTCTTTTCATTGCTATTTCAAAAGCAATTTTAGCGATTCTTTCGACTTCGTATTCCCAGTAAATCATGTTATTAAAGCCGACTTTTTGACCGTTTCTTTCTTCTATGCCTTTTGGTTCGCCAAAATATACATCACCTGTTAGTTCTCTAACTATCATGATGTCTACACCTTTTACAAATTCTTCTTTTAAGGTAGATGAAGAAACAAGTTCATCATACATTACAGCCGGTCTTAAATTTGCAAAAAGCCCGAGAGCTTTTCTGATACCTAAAAGTGCTTTTTCAGGTCTGATTGCAGGGTCAAGAGTATCATATTTCCAGTCGCCAACAGCTCCAAGAAAAACCGCATCAGAATTTTTTGCAAGTTCGAGAGTTTTTTCAGGTAGCGGACCTCCTGTTTCGTCAATTGCAGCGCCGCCAATTAATCCGTAATTGTATTCGAATTTATGACCGAATTTTTCTGAAATTGCATTTAATGTTTTTATTCCTTGCTCAATAACATCAGGACCTATTCCATCTCCTGAAAGTACTGCAATTTTATAAATATTTGCCATTATTTATGCCTCTTTTTACTTAATTCTCAACTTTTTCTGTGTATAATTAATCAAACCGCCAACTTCAATAAGTTCCTGAATGGATTTTGGGAAGGGATTTGTTTGGTAAATTTTATTTTTTGTTAAATTTTTGATTTCTCCCTTGTCGAGATTCACTTCAATTTCATCTCCGGGATCAGTTTCTTTAGCTATATCTGCATTTTCTAAAATAGGAAGTCCTATATTAATTGCGTTTCTAAAGAAAATTCTTGCAAAACTTTTTGCGATTACTACAGAAACTCCGCTTGCTTGAATGGCGATTGGGGCGTGTTCTCTTGAACTTCCACATCCAAAATTTTCTCCGGCAATTATAATATCGCCTTCTTTAACGTTTTTAGCAAAGGTTTCATCGATATCTTCCATACAATGTCCAGCTAATTCTTTGGCATCTGTGGTATTAAGATATCTTGCAGGAATGATAACATCTGTATCAACGTCATCTTTATAAACCCATGCTTTTCCTTTTTTTGTCATAATTGTTCTCCTTTTTTTAATATGATTTAAAGACTTTAAATTTTAAATTAATATGTTAAAATACTTAATACAGGGGGCAGTGAGAAAAATCCCACTGCCGATAAAGTGATTACTTTTTAAACAAAATGTAAAGAGTTACTATTAGTAGTAGTAACTCTTTTTCGTTTAAGAGTACCATCATCATTATCCCCCCTTTCCAGGCAGAGGGCTGCCTTGTCTTTCGACGCCGTATTAAGTTTTTAAAGGTTCAATTTTATTCAAATTATTATATAACAAATTAAAAAGCTGTTAAAAAACAAAAATTTCTTAATTTTTTGGACGATGTATAATAATAAATGTAAAGTTCAGAAATTAAGAAGTTTATTTATGAGCAACTTAATAAAAATAAATAAATATTTTTTAGCCGGATTGTTTTTTATAGCAATAGTATTTGGTGCAAGAGCAGCATATTCGCAGGATCCTGAATATTATTATTTTAAAGGGAATTCTAGTTTGACTTCAGGAAAAATGACTGAAGCAATAACTTATTATAATCAGGCAATAAACTATAGCAGCGGTTTTTTTGAAGCATATATAGGGCTTTCGATTGCTTATAAAGAATTAGGCAATTATGATAAGGCTCTTGAATCAATTCAGTATGCAATTAAATTGAAGCCGGATTATTATCAGGCTTATTATAACCTCGGTCTGATTTTTGAAAAACAAAATAAGCCTCAGGAAGCTATAAAAGCTTATGAAAAGTTTCTTAAAGGTGTGCCGGGTGCATCGAAATTTTCTGATGCCAAACAGAGAATTTTAAAATTAAAAGAATCTGATAATTAAGGAATTTTGTTTGTTGATATTCAATAGTTCTTTTATTATTGACAAAAAATCTGTAGTTAATAGAATAAAAACGTATACTTATAAAGATTTTATAAAGATAGTGACTAAAATTGAAAATTAATATTAAGGAATTGCAAAATATACCCGAACAAATGATGGATATTGCTTTTCAGGAAAAAATTAAGGAACTTGAAAATGATATTCCTGTTGACGCTGTCCTTAATGTTGCAGTTACAGGTTATGGAGTTAATATAAAAGGTCATGTACAAACATATTTAAAGCTGGTGTGTGACAGGTGTCTTGATGAATATGACTATAATGTGGACGTTGATGTGGATGAAGATTTTGTTAATGAAAGTATAATTTCAGACGATCAGAAAGAATATGAGTTAACAAAAAGACAATTTGTCGAAGAATTAAGAGGTAGGGATGAAATAGACATTAATGATTTTTTGTATCAGACCATTATACTTGAAATTCCTCCGAAAAAAATTTGTAATGACAGTTGTGAAGGATCAGAATCGTATCAAAAAATAAAATCTGAAAAATATATTGATGAAAGACTTGAAGTATTTAAATCTTTTTCAGAAAATAACTATAGCGACGATGAAAATAAATAAAAATTAATTAATATAATGTAACGAAAGTAGGTAATATTATGGCAGTTCCAAAGAAAAGAGCAGGTAAATGCGCACAAGGACATAGAAGATCACACTGGAAAGCTACGCTTTCTGAAACGGTTAAATGTTCAAATTGTAATGAAATGGCTTTAGCCCATACAGTTTGTACAAATTGTGGTTTTTATGGAGGAAATCTCGTTAGCGAAAAGCTTGCCGAAAAATAGAATATAATTAATAAGTATAAAAACGGGATTAGTGGTCAACATAATTAATAAAATGGAAAATCGATCACTTATATAAAAAGGGTAAAGAGTAAAATAAAATGTCGATAAAAATTGCAGTAGACGCAATGGGTGGGGATTTCGCACCGGAAGAAATAGTAAAAGGTTCAGTACTCGCAGCAAGAGAGTACAAGATACCTGTTTTACTCGTTGGTCAAGTTGACAAAATTAATGCAGAATTAGCTAAATATGATATAACAGGTCTTGAAATTGAAATTATTAAGGCTGATGAAGTTATTGAAATGTGTGAAGCTCCTGGCAGTGCAATAAGAAGAAAAAAAGATGCTTCTATAGTAGTTGCTGTTGATCAGGTAGCAAAAGGAAATGCACACGCTGTAGTAGCTGCTGGAAGTACTGGTGCGGCTATGGCAGCAAGTCTTTTTGGGCTTGGTAGATTGTCTGGTATATCCAGACCCGCTATAGCTGTTGTGCTTCCCACGATGGATAAGCCAGTAGTTCTTCTTGATGCAGGAGCAAACAGTGAATGCGAACCGGAAAACCTATACCAGTTTGCTATTATGGGAAGCGCTTTTTCATCAAAAGTTATAGGTGTTGACAACCCGAGAGTAGGCATTTTGAATATAGGCGGTGAGTCAGGCAAAGGAAATACACTCGCACAGGATACATACAAGCTTTTTACTTCAAAAGAAAATTCTACAATTAATTTTGTTGGAAACGTTGAAGGAAGAGAAATGTTTTCAGGAATTTGTGATGTAGTTGTATGTGACGGCTTTGTTGGAAATGTAACATTGAAGGTTACTGAAGGCGTTGCTTCTATGATAATAAGACAATTCAAAGAGTCGCTTTATTCATCTTTACTTGCCAAAATCGGTGCGTGGATAGCAAAACCTGCGCTAATGAAATTAAGAAAGAAAACGGATTATAATGAATATGGCGGCGCATTATTGCTTGGGATTAAAGGCACATGCGTAATTTCACATGGAAGCAGTAAGGCAATTGCTATAAAAAATGCTATTAAAGTCGCTAAAGAATCAGTAGAAAAAGATGTGAACGGAAAAATATCCAGATTATACGAGTCAAATAAATTATGATAGACAAAAGATATCCGGTAACAATAACAGGCGTTGGTAAATGTTTACCGGAAAAAGTAATAACAAATGATGATCTTGCAACACTCGTTGATACAAACGATGAATGGATTTTTAGCAGGTCGGGAATTAAAGAAAGACATATAGTAAGCGGAAATGAAACAGCGTCTTCATTAGCTGCAAAAGCAGCGAAAGAAGCAATTGAATTTGCAGGCGCAGATGTAAAGGATATTGATTTAATTATTTGCGCAACTTCTTTGCCTGATAATTTATATCCGTCAACTGCCTGCGAAGTTCAACTGGCAATTGGCGCAACTAATGCCGCTGCTTTTGATATTGTTGCAGCTTGCAGCGGTTTAATTTATGGATTAAAAATAGCAAACAGTTTTATCGCATCAGGTGAATATAAAAATGTTCTTTTAGTAGGTGTTGATATTCATTCTCGTTTTGTAAACTGGAATGACAGGTCAACCTGTGTGCTTTTTGGCGATGGAGCAGGAGCTTTATTTGTTCAAAGATCGTATGATGAGCAGAATGATGTTCTTGCAGTCGATATACGCGCTGACGGAACAAAAGCCAGCGAACTGAAAATTCCTTTAACAGGGATTAATTGTCCTCTTGTTGAGCCAAATACACCTGAATTACAGTGTGTAAACATGAATGGTCGCGAAGTATATAAATTTGCGGTAAATTATGTTCCCGAATCTATTTTACAAGTATTAAAAAGCATAAATTTCTCAGTTAATGATGTTGATAAATATGTTTTGCATCAGGCTAACGTAAGAATAATTCAGGCTATTGCTGATAAATTACAGGAAAGTAATGAAAAGTTCTATGTAAATCTGCATAAATACGGTAATACTTCATCTGCGTCCATAGCAATCGCATTGACAGATGCAATTGAAGAAAATAAAATAGATTATCCGTCAACACTTGTATTAAGCGGTTTTGGAGCAGGATTAACCTGGGGAACTGCTGTTGTCAGATGGAGAGCAAAAGATAAGAGAAAACAAGGATGATGAAATTAGACAACAACAGGGAAATTTTTAGGAGAGGTTTTGCGAATGAATAAAGTTGCTTTTGTTTTTCCCGGTCAAGGATCTCAATATATTGGGATGGGGAAAGACTTATACGAAAAATATGATGTTGCCGGAAAAATATTTAACGAATTTGATTTTATATTGGAAAAAAATCTTTCAAATCTTTGTTTTGAAGGCAATGAAAAAGATTTAAAACAAACAATTAATTCCCAGCCTGCAATACTGGCAGTTTCAATTGCTGCTTATGAAGTATTGAAATCAAAATGTAATATAGTACCTGATTATTTAGCAGGACATAGTCTTGGTGAATATTCAGCTCTTTATGCAGCAGGAGTTATTAATCTTCCTGAGATTATAAAACTTGTACAAAAGCGGGCAGAATTAATGAATGAAGCTCCGGCAGGAAGCATGACAGCAATTCTTGGAATGAATGACGAAAAAATTACTCAATTAGTTAATGAATCGTCATCAGCAGGTATTATATGCGCAGCAAATTACAATACTCCTGACCAAACTGTTATAAGCGGTGAAACAATCGCTGTTGAAAAAGCTAATGAGCTTGCTAAAGAATTGGGCGCTAAAAGAGTTATACCTCTTGCTGTAAGCGGAGGATTTCATTCTCCTTTAATGAAGCCTATAGCAGAAAAGTTTGAAAAATATGTCAATAATTCCAATGTTAATGATGCGGGAATTCCTGTTGTTACTAATGTAGATGCAAGAGCAACTATAGATAAAGCTGAATTTTCTTCAAAAATGGTCAAACAGATTTACTCTTCAGTTTATTGGAAACAAACAATCAACGCTATGGTTGATCAAGGCGTATATACTTTTATAGAAATAGGACCAGGCAAGGTTTTGTCGGGAATGATTAAGAAAATTTGTAAAACAGCAAATGTTTATAATGTTTCTGATGTTGAATCATTGGAAAAAACCTTAAGTGAGTGTGTTACAGAAGTTGGTGTTTAAATAAATACCAGTGATAAAAAGAAAATTAGGGAGGTTCCTAAAGTAATGAGTGAAGAAAAAAGAATAGCATTAATAACCGGAGCATCAAGCGGAATTGGAAGAGTTACCGCTATAGAACTTGCAAAAGATGGTTGTACGGCAATTATTAACTATTATCCCGTTCCGGCATGCGAAGCTGATGCAGCGAATGTTGTTAAAGAAATTGAAGCACTCGGCGGCACAGCAAAAGCTATGGCATGTGACGTTACAAAAAGTGAAGAAGTTGAAAAAATGGTCAGCCAGATCATGGAAGAATTCGGCAGAATTGATGTGCTTGTTAATAATGCAGGAATTACAAGAGATGGTTTACTTGTAAGAATGTCTGATGACGATTGGGAAAGAGTTATCAACACAAACTTAAACAGTGTATTTTATGTAACAAGACCTGTTGCTAAAGTAATGATGAAGCAAAGAAGCGGAAATATCGTTAATATGGCTAGTATTACCGGAGTTTACGGAAATGCGGGTCAGGCTAATTATGCTTCCACAAAAGCTGCTGTTATCGGTTTTACAAAAACAATTGCAAAAGAACTTGCCTCAAGAGGTATTGTAGCTAATGCAGTAGCTCCAGGATTTATTGCAACACCGATGACGGAAAAATTAGATACTGAAAAAATCGCTGAACGTATACCTCTTAAAAGACTGGGTTCACCGGAAGATATAGCTGATCTGGTAAAATTCCTTTCTAAACCCAATTTGTATATTACAGGTCAGGTTATTGGAGTAGATGGCGGTTTGGTGATATAATTTCTCAGAAAGGTAACAAACCGTAATATATTTTATTCAGTTGTAGACAAAATATTAGGATTTCAATTTAAATATTAAAAGACAAAAAAATAATTTAATTTTTGTTTGACGTAGATAATCAATTTATTTGAAAAGGAGAAAAAGATGAGCGATACTTTTGACAGAGTAAAAAAAGTAATAGTTGACCAATTAAGCGTTGAAGAAGCAGAAGTTACACCTGAAGCTAATTTTACAACAGATTTAGGTGCAGATTCACTTGATACAGTTGAACTTGTAATGGCTTTTGAAGAAGAATTCGGCGTAGAAATTCCTGATGAAGAAGCTGAAAAAATCATTAAAGTTCAAGATGCTGTTAGCTTCATTCAAAAACACAAAGAGTAATATAATTTGAGCATTTAAAACGAAGACAATGCGTTTTCGTTTTAAAAAGCTCATGTCTAAGTAATTAAAGTAATCAAAACATTTTATTAGTAAGGAAATTATGATGAGTAATAAAACCAGAAGAGTTGTAATAACAGGAATGGGCGTAGTAAGTCCGTTCGGTGTAGGGCTTGACTTATTCTGGGAAAATCTTGTAAAAGGTAATAGCG
>Ga0209000_1001590_pt1 | contig 14076 bp, 8 predicted proteins | sample RifGroD2_FD_183998 | JGI IMG/M metagenome (GOLD analysis project Ga0209000, IMG submission 183998) | Groundwater microbial communities from Rifle, Colorado, USA - Groundwater D2 (SPAdes) (version 2) | ecosystem: Environmental > Aquatic > Deep subsurface > Groundwater | place: Rifle, Colorado...
CTGTTTCCCTATGGGGGTGGAGGGACCCATGCGCACGGCCTCCTGCCAGGCCTTGCGGGCTTCTTTATATTGTTCCTGGGTGTAGAATTTCATGCCGCGGTCATAGGCCTTTTTCTGCTCGGCGGCGGAGAAAGAGGCTTTCGCCGGGGCAGCCTTAGCCGGGGAACGGCTTTTAGACGCGGAGCGGGAACCGCCGCAGCCGCCCAGCGCGGCTAGCAGAAGCATAGCCGTGAAAATGCGAAAAATTTCCGGAAGGCCCGGTTTCCCCTTCAGTAGCCCCATATGAGATTTCATATTATAACATAGGAAGCGGGCGAAATTCCCCGCTACTCCGAGTACACGATATCCCCGGCGTCGCGGGCCGGGTTGTCGGAATAAGCGTCGTAGTCCATGGCTGCCGTCCCGCCGCCGTCCTTGCCGTCGGGACCGAAGCTGTAGATGTAGAACTTCCTCCCGCTTTTCACATAAGCTAGCGGGCCGAACTTGTTGAAAGAATCCTGCGGCACCGCCTCCAGGTAGGTGGGGACCACCTGCTCCAGCCTGTCCGGGAGGCGTTTATACGCGCGCCGGTAAACGGTCACCGCCAGGGCCGACCGCAGCACGTTCAGCTTGCATAAAAACAGGTGATAGCGCGGGATGAGCTTTTCATAAGAAGGCGTCGCGTAGACCCACGAGTCGACGATAACCTCCGCCATCCCCTTTTTCGCGCCCGGGCCGCCTTTTAAACCGTCGATGATGCCCCAGGCCGTGCTTAGCTGGTCGCGGGCCTGCTTCCGGGCCAGGAGCTCCTGCTGTCGTTTCTCCATGAAAGCGGCGGCCGGGGCCGGATCGTTGGCCCGGAAAGTCCCGATCAGCACCCTGGCATGCGCGTCCACGGCGGCGTTATAGTCCCGGTAGATCCCGTCGAAGAATTCCTGGTCCTGCAGTTTTTTCGCGCCCAGCCGCTGCAGGAAGCCGAGTTTCGCGCGCTCCGCCGCCATAGTCTCCGGGTTCACCCCCGCCAGCATGGCCGCTTTCGCTATCTCGGCCTCTTCCAACATGGCCGACCGCATATAATCCTGGCCCTTCAGGACTTTATCCAGCCTCGCCGCCAGCTCGCCCAGGTAAGCCTGGCTGGCCGAAGGGTTGCGGAGGCTGTCGGACAGGACGGGATAGGTCTTCAACAGGCACAGCTGCAGCACCAGGGAGCTGAGGACCGGCGCCGATCTCTGGGCCGATAACTGCGACATCAGCCCGGCCGCGGCCAGCAGGTTCTTTTCCGCCGGCCCGGCCCGCTTTCCCGCCGCTTTTATTTTCGCCTCTATCAGCAGGAGCTTCAGGAGTTTAAGATGCGCGGCGAACTTGGGCGCGGGAGTATTGGCGCCGGGCTTTTCCGGTTTCGGGGCGAACAAATAGCCGTCATTGGGCTCTTCGGCCGCCTGCCTGAACAGTTCCATGGCCGCCTGGTTCTCGCCTAGAAGCGCCGCCGCGCGGGCGTCCCCGGCCAGCGCTGCCCCGGGCTTGGCCAAAAGCCCGTCCAGCTCTTTGCTTATTTCGGCCAGGCGTGGAGGGTCCATGTCCTTTAACAAGGCTTCGGCCTCTTTATACCCGGCCGCGGCGGCGCCCGCGGAGAACAGAAGCAGGACAAGCGCTATAGTTTTCATTTTTATCCCCGGCTTAATCGGCGCTGCTTAGGATGTCAGAATAAAATTTCTCCAGCTTTTTCATCCCGGCTTCCGGCAATTTCCTGACATAGGAGAGTTTAGAACCCCTGGAAAATTCTTTGGTGGAAACGAATTTATAGTTTATCTCCCGGCTGTGCAGGACGGCGGCCAGTTTGCCCGCCTGGAAGATCAAAAGCGCGCGGAAGCCGGGGGACGGGTCTTCTATCCAGTTCTCATAAACCCCGTAAGACTCCACCCCTTCGCAGCCGGACCATTTTTCATAGCCGAATTTTTTTAAATGCCCCGCCAGGGCGGCCGGCGCCGGGGCGCTCCGCGCGCCTTTAAGCTCGCTCGCCAGGGCGATCTCTAATATCGAATCCTGCTTTATGTCACGGTAATTCGCCAGCAGCACTATCTCCAGCTCTACCCGCCCCGTTTTCGCATCGGGTTTCCCGGGCGAGAAGTCCAAAGAAAAAGTCTCTGTTACCCTGCCGAAAGTTCTGCCGGTCTTATCATAGAAAACGGCGCCCTTTCTAAGCCCCCCGCCCTCTTCCAGGTAAGCCGGTTCCACATAAGCGAGAAAGCCGGTTTCTATCCAGGGGGCTGTGGACCGTACGCATTCCACCTTCGCCCCGTCATAGAGCGAAGCCGCGGCCTTGCCGGTATCCGCCGACCGGAGTTCGGCCGGGCCCCTTATGACTTCGGCCCGCAGCGGCCGGCCGCATAAAAAAGAAAAAAGGAGCAGAGCGGAAAATGCTTTGAATTTCATAACCCTAAAGAGTCTACCACCCGCCACCCCCAAGCGCAAGCCCCGCGCCTTTCTACGCCGCTTTCAGATTTGAGGAAAACCTGAACTTTCGTTAAGCATTCGCTGAGAAGCGGGGCGTAGACTAGTATAGGCGGTACACTTATGAACAAGAACGAGCCTTCTTCCGGTATGACCTTTGAGAACCTCAAGAATATAGAGGCGGAGCTGTTCGCTAAGAGGCGTAAAGCCAGGCCCCCCGCGGAGGTCCGGAGGCCGGAAGAGCCCAAAAGCAGCCGGGACACCTGGAGGCTGAACCAGGAAGTTCTGGACGCGAAAAAAGAGAACGCGGCCCTGAAGCAGGAACTCGACGCCGTCAGGCTGGTCCTTACGGAACAGAACGTCCTGACCGCCTCGGCCCTCTCGGCCCTGAAGGAACTGAAGGAAGATATTAACCTCCTTAAAGCGAGATTATGCGACAGGGAAGCTGACCTGGCCGACCTGGCCCCCGAAATAAGCAGGCTGCACTCGGAAATAAATATGGAGAAGAGGCGCAATGAGGAACTTCTGGAAAAGGCCCGGGAGCGGCTGGCGCGGGAAGCAAGAGTAAAAGAAGAGACAGGACAAACCTCGGCCGCGGACCTGCAGACCGGATTTTTCTCGATAACCCGCCGCCTCAGGGAAGAGAGGACTCGCAGGTTCTCCAATAAATATTATTAAGCGCCTTTCACGCGGCCAGCAGGTCTTTAACGCCGCGGAATTTACCGGAGGGGACGTTCGGGGAGGCCATCATCAGGTATTGCTCCCGGGTCATGGGCGGCTCAGGGAAAAGTCCGAATAAAGGCAGAAGCGGGAAAAAGAATTTGCGCGGCAGGCCTATCACCAGCCTGCTGAAGCCTGAAGCTTTGAGTGACTCCGACACCAGCTCCCTGAAATTGACCGTTCTCTCCCCCGCCAGTTCGAAGATCTCGTTCTTTATCGAGCCGTCCTCCGCGGCCCTGGCGAAGCAGGCCGCCACGGCTTCCGTTCCTACCGGCGCGACGAAAGCGTCGGAGGGAACGGCGAAGACCGGGAGAAAGCGCGCGAGTTTTTCCAGGTCCTTCGCGAATTTCTGTCCCGGCCCCGTAATGAAAGAAGGCCTGAAGATAGCGTAAGGCAGGCCGGACTCCCTCACCGCGGTCTCGCCTGCGAACTTGCTCCGGTGGTATTCGGAAGGAGCGTCCGGGGCGGCGCCCAGCGCCGACATCTGTATGAACTTTTTAACCCCCGCCGCGCGCGCCCCGGCCAGGAGGCGGCGGGTGTATTCCCGGTGCACCAGGTCGAAGGAAGCGGAGGGGGTTTCGTTCAATATCCCGAGCAGGTTGATGACTACTTCCGGCGCGGCTCCGGTTACCAGCTTCTCCAGGTCTTCGGTAAAGACCGGGAAAGTTCCATTCGGTGCCTTCCCGCGCAGCTTTCCCGGTTCCCGGGAGGGAAGAATAAGCTCATGCCCGGACAGCCTTTCCAGCAAGGCGCCTCCCACGAATCCCCCGGCCCCGGCAATGAATATTTTCATAAGTTAAAAGCGCCAGGCGCTTTTTTCTATTTGCTCCTGAGCAGGCCGTGGTGGCGCAGCAGCGCTTTGGGGTTGGGCGAGCGGCCCCTGAAAGCTTTGAAGACCTCGGCGGGGTGCACGCTGCCGCCCAGGCCCAGCACCGTGTCCCTGAACCTGGCGCCGGTCTGCGCCAGCGCTTCGGGGTCGTCCAGCCCGGCTTCCTCGAAAGCTTCGAAGGCGTCCGCGCTCAGGACTTCGGCCCATTTATAGCTGTAGTAGCCCGCCGCGTAGCCGCCGGCGAAGATATGCGTGAAAGCGCAGAGGAACCTGTCTTCCGGCAGCGGCGGGATCACCGCCGTTTTGACGGCCACTTCTTTTTCTATGGCTTTAATATCCGGGTCTTTTACCGTGTGCAGCGCTATATCCGTCAGGCCGAGGCCCAGCTGCCGCAGCATGATCATCCCGGCCCGGAAAGACCTGGCCGCTTTCACCTTCTCGAAAGTCTCGGCGGGGAGCGTCTCGCCGGTCTTATAATGTTTCGCCAGCCCGAGCAGGGTCTCTTTATGATAGCACCAGTTCTCCATGAACTGGCTCGGCAGCTCCACGGCGTCCCACTCGACCCCGCTTATCCCCGACACGTCGGCATGACCTATCTTGGTCAGCATATGCTGGAGGCCGTGGCCGAACTCGTGGAACATCGTGGTGGTCTCGTCGAAAGACAGTAGTGAGGGCTTCTCCCCCACAGGCGGGGTGAAGCTGCAGGTCAGGGTGGCGACCGGGAGCCTCACGCCTTCGGCGGTAACCCTCCGGCCGGCCACGGTATTCATCCAGGCGCCGCCGCGCTTGTTCTCTGGGCGGGAATAGGCGTCCAGGAAGAAAGAGGCTATATGGTTTTTAGAGCCGTCGAAGACCTTGAAGAACCGGACGTCCGGGTTCCAGACCCGGGCCTCGCCGTCGGCCGCCTCCACCGTGACGCCGAATATTTTACGCACCAGCGAGAACATCCCGGCCAGGACCTTTTCAAGGGAGAAATAGGGCCTTAGTTCGTCGTCGGTATAGCCGAACTTCTTCTCCTCCGCCCTTTTGGCCCAGTAGCCGACGTCCCAATGGTTCAGCTCCCCGGGCTGGCCCTGGGAATTTGCCAGGGCGGTTATTTCCTTCAGCTCTTCCCGGGCGGGCTCCAGCGCGGCCAGCCTGAGCTCCTCGGAAAGCCTGCTGACCTCTTCGGCGCTCTTCGCCATCTTGGTGGCGAGGGAAAGTTCGGCGTAATTCGCGTAGCCGAGCAGCCCGGCCTTTTCCTGCCTGAGCCGGAGGATCCGCTCCATCAGGGGCGTATTGTCCTTTTCGCCGGAGGAAGCCCGGGAGACGAAAGCGCGGTAAAGCTTTTCGCGCAGCGGCCTGGACTTGGCGAACTGCATGAAAGCCACGTAGACCGGCGCGTCCAGGGTCAGGAGCCAGGGCCCGGCCACCGGGTCCGCTTTCCCCGGGGGATTCTGGCGCGCGTAGGAATGGGCCAGCATTTCCTTCGCCGAAGCCGTCAGCCCGTCCACGTCCGCTTTGTCGGTCAAAGGGAGCCTGAATTCCTTGGTGGCGTCCAGGACATTGTTGGTGAATTTAGTGGCGAGCTGCGAAAGCTCCTCGGCGATCTTGTTGAAGCGCGCCTTTTCCTCTCCGGCCAGCGCTATGCCCGAGAGCTTCGCCGAAAGTATCCTTTTTTCTATCGAGCGTTTCTGGCCGGCGTCGAGTTTTTCCCATTCCGCCCCGTCCCGTATAGCGGCCAGCTTCGCGTACAAAGCCGCGGATTGGTCTATCTTCAGGCCCAGGGACACTATCTTCGGCTGGGCGGCCTGGTAGGCGTCCCGCAGGGCCGGCTCATTGCGCACCACGTTAAGATGGCTGACCGGGGACCAGACCTTGGTGAACCAGTCCTCCAGCGTGTTCAGCTCTTCTATGACCGTGCTCCAGGAAGCCGGCCTGGTATCGGCCTCTATCGCGGCCAGCCCCGCCTCCACGGCCGCCGCCATCTTGTCCACGGCCTCGCCTACATGCTCCGGCCTGATCTCGTCGTATTTGGGCAAAACAGAGTTAGAAAGCAAGGGGTTCATTTTAATTCTCCTTAGTTGATCCGCACGAAGTGCAAGGGTCAGAGCCGACTTCCGGTATATTTGTTTACCGGTCGGACTTGAGGCTGTTTCTCACGCTCATAATATACAAAAAAGTCTCCAGCCTTTACTTTCCGGGTATTTCCCCACAGACCGGGGGAAACACTGCTGAAGATCATTTTCTTTGTCCGCGCTTTTATTTGTGATAGAATAGCTGCGAACGCGGAAACGATCCGCGGTCCGCGCTCGGGGGGGACCATGGCGAAATACAAGACTACCGTAGATAAGAAATTGCAGGCGGTCGTGCCCGGCTATCTTGAGGCCAGGCGCAAGGAACTGCCTGAACTTTTTACTTTCTACGCCACCGAGGACCGGGCGTCTTTGATGACGGCGGCGCATAAACTCGCCGGCTCCGGCCACAGCTATGGCCTGGACCGGATCTCCGAACTGGGAGCGAAGATAGAAACCTTATCCGACGCCGGCGACGCCGCTGGGGTCGCCGCCAGCCTCGCGGAACTTAAGGATTATATTTGGAACCTGGAAATTATCTATGAGTAAGAGACTTCGCGCACGAGGCTTTCTCTAGCACGAAAGCCGCGCAAAAAGAGACCGGCAGGCTGAAATTCAGGCCTGCCGGTCTCGATTTTTACAGCTCGGTTTACCTTACTATCTCTACCGTGCTGCCGGAGGTGCGGCCGAAGACCTCCGGCTCGTACATGCCCTCCACCAGGCCGGCCGGGCCGTAGTAGACTCCGGGGCTGGTGGCCTGCACCACGTAGGAATATTTATGCGTCCCCGCCGTCAGGTAGTCGGCGAAGATCAGCATGCGGTCGTCGTAGCGCTCGGCCCGCTCGAACTCGCCCCAGCCGCCGCCCCGCCCGCCCTTGGCCGCCAGGGCCCGCGCGTCTTCGGCGCCCTCCACCGCGAACTCTGTGTTCACTATCTCGAAGCCGGCCGGCACGGGGTCGTTCACCGCCACGAAAGTCCTGTCCTGCGGCGTCTTCACGGTAATGGTAACCACCGCCCTGGCTCCCGCTTTGAACGCCTTCCCGCCGTCCATCGGTTTTATCTCCCGGCTCATTTCGAAGCCCTCGGAGGCAGGCTTGTCTTTTTTCTCCGGCACGAAGCCCAGTCGCAGCGTATAATACATCCGCCCGGTCCCCGATTTCGAGAACAGCAGCCTGGCTTCGTCCCCCTCGCCGAACACAGTGAAGAAGCCATGGCTCCCGGAGGCGGACATTATCTTCCTCCCCTTGAACTGCTGCTCCGCCAAAGGCCTGGGGGCGCCGCCCATCACCAGCACCGAACCTTTGAAGTCCGGCTCTTCCTTTTCATAGCGGCGGTAGAAAGATTCGAAAGCCCGCAGCGCCCAGGAATTTTCCTGCGTGGTCCGCCAGCGGCCTTTGTTCTTCTTTTCCGTGGTCAGCCACTTCACGGCTTTCTCGTCGCCGGGGAAGCCGCCCTCCGCTTCGAGCATGGCCTCCAGCATGACGGCGGTGGTCTTTACCGCCGAATTATGTATCCAGGGCATGGGCTCCGCGTCCTCGAAATGCAGCTGGGTCGGGGAGTACCGCGCCTGGTTCATGATCTCGGCCGACAGCTTTTTAGCCGCGAGCGCGTCGAAGCCCAGCAGTTTCGCTGCCTTGACCATATACCCCTTGGCGAGATAAGGCACCTGGGCGCGCTTCAGGTAGAGCTGGTTGAAATAGGCGCCAGCGTTCCGCCCGTGCATGGCCAGAGCGTAAACCGCGTAAGCCCGCGCCGCGTAATCCTCGCTGACGCTGTAAGGATAGGCCCAGTCCGTCTTCTCGGAGGCCAGGTATTTTTCAAGCCAGTCGGCGTCGCGCTTCAGCACCTGGGCGTCCACCCCGTAGCCTTCCTTCAGGCCAAGGGCCGCCGCCTCCAGCACATAAGAGCTCAGGTAAGGATCCGGCTTCATGCAGCCGCCGGTCCAGTAGCAGAAACCTCCCGACGGGTGCTGGAAATCGGGCAGCCTGTCGAAGACTTTCTGCACCTCGGCCTTGAGCGTGCCCAGCCCGCCGAGGCCGAAGGTCTCGATCAGCTCCGCCCCGGTGATGACGGGCATAGAGCGGGAAAGTTTCTGCTCGAGGCAGCCGTAAGGATATTCCAGCAGGTAGCGCGCGCCCTCGTTCAGCCCGGTAAGCGCGGTAGGAGAGATCTCCACGGTAATCTCGCCTTTGGCGCCGGGGTAGGGGCGCCGCAGCGCTTCCTCGGCCATGCCTTCCGAAACGCCGCTGGTAGCCGCGTATTCGCGGGGCTCCCAGGTCCTGACCGGCAGTTTCCACTCCAGCCCGTCGGTTTCCTTTCCCGCCGAAGCGCGGAATTTAAAGACCGTCTCGCCGGGTTTCTCCGCCGAGCAGTTCCAGACCACCTCCGCGGCCTTCCCGCTTTCCACCGTGACTTCGCGGGCGGCTTCGCCTTTGACCCCGACGCTCCCGCCGGAGGTTTCAAGCGAGATCTTTACGGCCGCTGCTTCGGGCGCGTAATTATGCGCCACTACGCCGCAGTCGAAAGTATCCCCGGCGCGCGCCAGGCGCGGCATAGAGGGCCGCAGCATGAGCGGCTTAGATACCGTAAGCGAAGCCTCGCCGGAACCGAATCTTTTTGCCGAGTTGGCCACGGCCATCAGCCTGAAGCGCGTCAGGCTGTCCGGCAGCTTGAAAGCCAGGCTGGCTTTGCCGTCCGGCCCGGTCCTTACGGACGGGTTCCAGTAGGCCGTAGGCACGAAGTTGGACCGCAGGTCCAGGCCGGCCAGCCCCGCGCCGCCGCCGCCGCCGCGCGCCTCGCCTTTCTCGCCGTAATTGCGCTGCCCTATGACATGCAGGCGCGAATCCGTGGTCAGGATATTAAGCGGCCTGGGCCCGTAGAAGGCCGCGAAAGCGTCCGGGGTGGCGTAGCCGGTAAGGCTGAGCACCCCTTCGTCCACGGCGAAGACAGTGAGCTCGCCGGCAGCGGGCTTCCCCGCTTCGTCGGTGGTCTTTATCTCCAGCTTCACTTCCTGGCCCGGGCGGTAATCCGCCTTATCGCTCTTCAGCTCCAGCGCCAGCCGCCGCCCGGCCGGGCTCACATTAAAGGAAAGATAGCCGAACTTCGCCTGCGGCTTAGAAAGGTCCGCGTCCCCGTCCTCGGAATATTTCTGTTCGCCGGCCCGGCCTTTAACCAGGATCACGCTGACATAGGCGTTAGGCAGGTATTTTTCCTTTATGGGCACGTTAATGAAATCCGCGCCGCCTTTGGTGGTGGTCAGCCAGCGGTCCAGCACCCCCTCGCGCTCCACCGTCACCAGGGCCTGCGCCTCGTCGTAGGGCGACTTCACCATTATCTTTGCGGTATCTCCGGGCTTATAGTCGTATTTCTCGGAGACCAGCTCTACGATGTCCGAATCCTCGCGCGCCCACCAGGCGTCGCCCTTACCGAAAACATAGAAGCTGAAGGAGGTCTCTGTCTCCCGGCCTTCCTCGTCCTTGCCGGCCAGGCTGAAGATATAATAGCCGCCTTCTTCGGGAGTGAAAGTCCAGGTTTCCGTGGAAGCGGAGGCCGTGAAGTTGAAACTGTTCACGACGCTGTTCCTGGTCTCGGTCACCCATTCAAGGCGCCCGCCCAGGCCCGCCCGCCGGGAGCTGAGCCACTGCCTCTTTATCATCTTGCCCAGGCCTGTAAGCCCTGGCGCCGGGGAGCCGTCCGGCCGCAAGGCTATAAGCTCGGCCGACCACGGCTTCCCCGCTTCGACGAAGCCGCCGGAGGCCTTGATCCCGAAATAAAGGTTCGCTTTATGCACATAGGCCGAGGCCCGGCCGAACAGCCGCTGCCTCTCGGGGTCGCTTACCCCGGCCTCGAAAGAAGCGCGCAGGGCGTTCCCGCTGCCGCCGTAAAGCTTTTCAAGCTGAACCTCTATAGTGGCCTTGCCCTTGTCGTCCAGCTGGACCCCGCCGGAACCGGCCAGTTTGTCTATATGCCCGCCCCTGAATTCCCGCCCGAAGCTGAAGCCCTCTTTCCCCGGCGGTTCATAATGGGAACTTTCCAGGCGCAGGGTCCAGTCGGCTTTGCTTTCGCTCATAGGCGCGCCGAAAAGATACCAGCCCTCCACCGAGGCGCGGAATTTTCCGCCGGCCAGGTACGAGGCGTCCAGCGAACGCGCTTTCACTTCGAAGACCGCGGGCTTGAATTCCTCTACGCGGAAAGTTTCGGTGAACAGGAAAGGCCGCTCCTTTCCTTCATAATTGCGGTATTCGTCCTCTTCGTCCCCCTCCACGGCCCGGGCCGAGGACGGGTCGTCCTCATAAGGCTCGGCGGCTTCCACGGTCCACGTCCCGGTGGGCGCCGCCTCGGAGATCTTATATGCGTAGTCGAAAGAAGAAAAAGCGGAGCTCACTGGCACGGTGGTCTTGAAGACCCGGTTCCCGCGCGAGTCCCTTACTGAAAGCTGCACCACCGGGAGGTCCAGCGCCCGCCAGTCCCCGTCGGCCAGCTTGCGGCCGAAACCTTTCATCTCCACGGTTTCCCCGGGCCGGTAGACGCCGCGCTCGGTGAACAAAGCGGCGGAATAGCGCCGGGGGCGCGGAGAGCTGTCGTAGTTCACCGAGAAGCGCCAGGGCTCTACGCCGCCGGTCCAGCCGCTGTTCATCACCGCCGTACCGTTCTTATGTTTGGCGAACACCCACAGGGCCGGCCGCCGCCAGCGCTGCCAATCTGTGATCCCCAGCTTTATCCAGCCGGGCGCGTCCGCGAAGCCCTGCTTGTCGGTGACGCCGGTCCACAGCACCTTGTTCTCCTCGTCCCTTATTTCCACCGGCACGGCGGAGGCCGGGCGGCCGGTTTTCAGGAAGCTGGTCCAGATAAGCGTAGAATCCTGCGAGGTCTTGAGCGTTATGCCGATCCGTGTGATATTGTCCAGCGCGCGGTAGGGATAGCTGTGCATGCCGGGCACATAGAGGTAGCCGAAGCCGCCTTCCTCCGGCCCGAAAAGTCCGGCATAGTCCAGGAAGGTCAGCAGCTTGAAATTGCGCTGGCCCTCGGAAGGGTTCCAGTTCTTCTGCACCGGGAAAGTAAGCAGGGTATGGTCCTCCATCCGGCCCCGGTAGAAAGGAATAAGGTTCTCCTGGCTGACCACGCCTTTGAGAATGTTCAGGTCACTGCCGTTCATCGAGGTGAAGGGATGGCGCGCCGGCAAATAGCCTTCGAGGATACCGAAGCCTGAGGGCATGCTCCAGTAGGGGCAGTAATCCATGGGGCCGAGCTGGAACTCCGCAGCCTCGCCCAGCTTATTGCCGAAAATGTCGGAGAATTCGGGGGAAATTTTGAAAGTATAAAGAGTGCCCGCCTTGAACATTGCGTAAGGCAGACCGGTATAGGCCGTGCGCTTGCGCTCGTCGCGGTACCCTTCATAGCCGGCCTGCTCTTCGCCGAGCGGCGGCATGGCCGAGGAAGGGGTCACCGTCATATGGGTGTAATACTCCGAATACTTCACCGGGTTCGAAAAACCGAGGCTGAAGGACTCGGGCAGGCAGGCATTATGCGGCAGTTCCTTCAGGCGGAAAGCGTACCAGGGCTCGAAATTAATTACGCGCTCCTGCACCAGGCCCAGGTTCCCCTCGGCCGCCTTCAGGCCGGCGCCGAGCTTCAGCGCGTAGGCGTGGTCGGGTTTTAGTTTAGCGGCCGGGCGCACGGCGACGACGGTGCCGGTGGAGATCTCCTGCCAGGGATTCGGCCAGATCTTTTTAACTTCCTCGTCCTTGGCCAGGCGCACTCCGACGAGGACTTCCCTGACGCTCCCGTCCGGGGCGGTTTCCTCGAGCTTTATGAAGTCCCTGGCCCGCGCGGAGGCCATAGGCAGATTGAAGGCCGCGAAAAGCACCGTATCCAGCGGCAGCCAGAGCTGCCCGTCGCGCGGCGCGCTTTCCTTTATAGAGGGCCGCAGGGTTTCGAAGAACCACACTACGTCCCCCTCCAGCGCCTGCTCTTCGTAAGTGAAACCCTTCTTTATCCGGGCGGCGTAGAGCGCCGAATTTTTCAGAGGCCCGGCCGGTTCGAAAGAAACGGTCTGAGTGCCCTGCCAGCGGCAGCGGCCCGTCACCGGCTTCAGCTCCCTGAAGTCCTCAAGTGCGGCCGAGGAGAAGTCCCTGTAGTTCTCCTCCGTAAGCTCGTCTTTTATTTCAAGGATTTCCAGGGGGCAGGCGCCGCCCATTTTTTCGGCCGAGCTCAGGGCGGCCATCGGCCTGTTGAAAGTGGCGTTGATGGAGCGCGCCGCGTTCATATCGGCTATCGGCCCGTAAGGGCTCCTGGAAACGACCTGCACCTGCGCGGCTGCGCTCCCGGCCAGAGCCAGGAGGAGGAGAACTGCGGTAGTTTTTTTCATATAGCCCCTATAAGGAAATCCAAAGCAATTATGCTTGTTTCCGGAGGCGCTGGCAAGGCTAAAAAATGTTTTGACAAAAGCGGCAAATTTTGTATTCTGACCTTGGGTAGGGGACAGCGCGCACCGCATCTAAAGCTTTCCTTGTGTGATCCTTTGCCCTGAAAAAATCAGCCGGGGGGTGCGATATGCATTTAATGACAAGGGAACATCTTGAAGAACTGCTGGGCGACGGCGGGGAACCCTGCGTTTCCCTCTTCATGCCAGCGGTGAAGGGCAGCGAAAGCCTGGAGACGAAACAGAACCCGATAAGGTTCCGCAAACTGCTTAACGAGGCCGAAAAAAAACTCGGGGCGGCGGGGCACAAGCCGGCCGAAGTGAAAAAAATGCTGGAGCCGGCGCAGCCGCTGCTGGAAGACCACAAATTCTGGCAGTACCTGAACGGCGGGCTGGCCCTCTTCCTGTCTTCTAAACTCAAGAGGGCTTTCAACCTGCCGCTCAACTTCAAAGAACTGGCTATGGTGTCCGACCGCTTCTGCGTGACGCCGCTGCTCCAGCTCTTCGCGGAGGACGGCAGGTTTTACGTGCTGACCCTGAGCCAGCATGCTATCCAGCTGTACCAGTGCAGCAGGTACAGCGTGGCCAGGGTGGACCTGGGACAGGTCCCGAAGAACATCTCCGACCTGCTGGAGCTGAACCCCAGGGAAAAACAGCTGCAGTTCCACTCCAATACGGAGGGGCACGCCGGGAGGCCGGAAAAAGCCGGCATGTTCCACGGGCACGCAGAGGACAGCAACGAGACCAAATCAAATATCCTCGTTTACTTCCAGAGCGTGAACAAGGGGATCAACGCGATGCTGAAGAACGAAAGGGCGCCGCTGGTCACGGCCGGGGTGGATTACCTGAACCACATCTACGCCGAGGCCAACACCTACAAGAACCTGTACGTGCGCAGCCTGGCAGGGGGAACTATCGGGATAAGGCCGGAGGAGCTGAGGGACAGGGCCTGGGACCTGCTCCAGCCCCTCTTCGAAGCCGAGGCGCGGTCCGCCGTGCACAGGTACGACCAGGTGCGCGGCACGCCGGCGGCCGCCTGCCATATCAAACCTATACTCCTGGCCGCCGAGCAGGGCAATGTCTCGACGCTGCTGGTCTCGGCCGACGCCCAGAAATGGGGCATGTACGACCCGGCCACCGGCGAACTGGACCTGCACAAGACCCCGGAACCCGCGGACACTGAACTGGTGGACCTCTGCGTAGCCCGCACCCTGCGCAGCGGCGGCAAGGTCTATGTCATGGAGCCGTCGAAAATGCCCGGCATCACCCCGATAGCCGCCATCTTCCGGCACTAGGTAAAAGGGACAGGCTGCTTTTAATCCGGGCGGACCCTCCGCTTGGAAAGCAGCCTGTCCCCTTTTTACTATAATTGTCGTATGAAGCTCTTCATTTTCTCGCTGGTTTTTCTCCTCCCTTTAACCTCTTACGCCAAGAGCGTGAAAAAGCCGGAGGCGAATATCGAAAAGCGCGCCCCTCTCGCCAACGCCGCGGCCCCCATAGTGCTTACGCAGGACAAGCCCAATTTCTGCATAATCGGCGCCCAGTCCGGTAAGGATTTCCGCAGCGAGGCGGCCTTCAAATCAGTGGTCTGGAAAAGCGACGTCGTTTACGTCGGGGAAAAC
>Ga0209000_1001591_pt1 | contig 14071 bp, 16 predicted proteins | sample RifGroD2_FD_183998 | JGI IMG/M metagenome (GOLD analysis project Ga0209000, IMG submission 183998) | Groundwater microbial communities from Rifle, Colorado, USA - Groundwater D2 (SPAdes) (version 2) | ecosystem: Environmental > Aquatic > Deep subsurface > Groundwater | place: Rifle, Colorado...
GGCCCTGCTGCTCGACGAGCCAACCAACGGCGTGGACCCGATCAGCCGCCGCGAGTTCTGGGAGCTGCTGTACGCGCAGAGCGGCTCCGGCATGCTGATCATAGTCTCCACCGCCTACATGGACGAGGCCGAGCGCTGCGCCCGGGTGAATTTGCTGGATTCGGGGCGGCTGCTGGCCGCCGGGGAGCCGCGGGCCCTGCTGCGCGAGCGCGGCGCGGCCAGTTTCGAGGAGATCTTCATAAAGGGGGGCGCCGTATGAACGCCGGCCCCGCCCTGGAGGTCAGGGGGCTCTCCATCAAGTTCGGCGATTTTACCGCAGTGGACGACGTCTCTTTCAGCGTTAAGAGGGGGGAGATCTTCGGTTTTCTCGGGGCCAACGGCGCCGGCAAGACCACCACCATCCGGATGCTCTGCGGCCTGCTGCTGCCCACCTCGGGTTCCGCGACGGTCGGCGGCCTGGATTTCTCCGACGGCGGCAAGGGCATAAAGGGAAAAGTCGGCTACATGTCGCAGAAGTTCACGCTCTACAACGACCTGACGGTGGGGGAGAACCTGGATTTCGCGGCCGGCCTGCGCAAGCTCTCGCCGGCCTACGCCCTGCGGCGCAGAAGGGAACTCTTCGACCTGATAGCTTTCGACAGCCCCCTCTCCACCATGGTCTCCTCGCTGCCGGGTGGCGTTAAGCAGGAGCTGTCGCTGGCCGCGGCCATGCTGCACGACCCGGAGATCGTCTTCCTAGACGAGCCTACGGCGGGCGTCTCGCCAGCTTCCCGCGCCCGTTTCTGGGCGCTGATACGCAAGGTGACGGAACTGGGAAAGACGGTCATAGTCACCACTCATTACATGGACGAGGCGGAGCAATGCGGCCGCATAGCCCTGATGCGCACGGGCAAACTCATAGCGCTGGGGTCTCCGGCCGAACTGAAGGGCGCGGCTTTCCCCGGCCCCATGGTCGAACTGGATTTCAACGGCCCCGCGCCGGCGGCCGCCCTCGGCGGCCTGGGAAAGGCTGCCGGCCTGCTGGAACTCTCGCCGCACGGCATGCGCTGGCACGCCGCCTTCAGGGACAGGCCGGCGATGGAGGCCGCGCTGGCCGCCCTGCCGCCCGGCGCCTCGCGCGCCGTGATCGAGCCTTCGCTCGAAGACGTTTTCATCCGCCTGGTAGAGGGGGCGGAAAGATGACCGGCTTCGACCTGCACCGGGCCGCGGCCGTGGCCCGCAAGGAGGTCATGCATATCCTGCGCGACCCTTTCACGCTGGCGCTGGTGCTGGGGCTGCCCGTGGTGCTGGTGGTCTTCTTCGGCTTCGCCATAGATTTCGACGTCAAGAATTTGGCCCTGGGCGTTTACGACAGGGACAATACCCGCCATTCCCGGCAGCTGGTCTCGGTATTCGAGAGTTCTGGTTATTTCCTGCCCGGCGCGGTGGACAGTCCCGCCGCCGCCGCGCGCGGGCTCGACTCCGGGCGCTATTCGGCGGCCCTGCTGGTGGAGCCGGGCTTCGGCCGCGGGCTGGGGGGCGGCGGACGGGCGCGGGTGCAGTTCATAGTGGACGGCACCGATAATTCCAAGGCGCAGGCCGTGCTGGGCTACCTGCCCGGGCTCACCGGGGCGGCGCTGCGCAAGTTCGGCGCCGCGATTCCGGCCGACCCGGTTCCGCTCAAGACGCGCTTCATGTACAACCCCGAACTCAACAGCCGCTGGTTCGTGATCCCCGGCCTGGCGGTCATCATCATCGGGCTGCTGTCCATACTCATGACGGCGCTCACCGTGGCGCGGGAATGGGAGAACGGCTCCATGGAACTCCTGCTCTCCACCCCGCTGCGGCCCGCCGAGATCATAGCCGGCAAGATCGCCCCTTACGTTGGGCTTATCCTGGCCGGGGTCTTCTTCGTAAACCTGGTGGCGCGGTTCGGCTTCGGGGTGCCTTTCCGGGGCAGCCACCTGCTCTTCCTGGGCGGCACGGTCCTCTTCGCGCTGGCTTCCCTGTCCCAGGGCATAGTGATCTCGGTGGTGACGCGCCAGCAGCAGCTGGCGATGCAGCTTTCCATGATAAGCGGGCTGCTGCCCTCGCTGTTGCTGTCGGGTTTCATCTTCCCCGTAGAGAGCATGCCGATCTTTTTCAGGTATTTCACCATGATACTGTCGCCCCGGTGGTTCATGGAGATCGCCCGCGGCGTGACCATACGCGGGGCGGGCGCGGACGACCTGGCCCTGCCGCTGGCGGCGCTGGCCGCGCTTTGCGCGCTGCTGCTGGCCGCGGCCTTCAAGAAATTCAAAACGGACCTGGAACCATGAAACGCACCCTGCTCGCTTTTATAAGGAAAGAATTCGCGCAGGCCCTGCGGGACCCGCGCATGAAGCTGATCCTGTTCGTCATGCCGATGATCCAGATGACGGTTTTCGGCCTGGCCCTCTCCAGCGAGATAAAGAACATCAAGCTGGCCTCGGTGTACGCCCCTTCGGACGCGGCCGCGCGCCGCCTGGCGCAGCGCTTTACCGCCTCGGGGTGGTTCCTTCCGGTGGCCGCGGAAGGGCGCGCCCCCGAGGACCTGGTGGTCTCCGGCGCCGCCGACGCGGCGCTGGTGTTCCCGGCCGGGGGCTTCGCGCGCCAGGCAGCGCGCGGGCGCGGCGGCGTGCAGCTGCTGGTGGACGGCACCAGTGTTACCAGGGCGCGCAGCGTGGAGGCCTACGCGCGCGCTATCTTCGCCGCGCACGCCGCGGCCGAGGCGGGCCTGCCCGTCTCCGCGGCCCCGTTCGGTTTCGACGTGCGGATAATCTACAACCCGGAGATGGAATCGCCGGTCTTCATGGTGCCGGGTGTGATGGGCATGATAGTCTGCCTGGTCACCATCATCCTCACCAGCATGTCCCTGACGCGCGAGCGCGAGCTGGGCACTTTCGAGACTATAGTCTCGGCCCCCCTGGAGAACTACGAGATCCTGCTGGGGAAAACCCTGCCCTATATCGTGCTGGGGTTGGCGAATGCGGCCCTGGTGATAGCGGCCGGCTTTTTCATCTTCGGCGTGCCGGTCAGGGGCGATCTCTGGCGGCTCTTCTCGGCGGCGCTGGCCTTCGTCATCACCACGGTGAGTGTGGGGACGCTGATCTCCACCGTCTCTAAAAACCAGCAGCAGGCCATGCTTGGCGGCTTCATCTTCCTGTTCCCCGCTGTGCTGATGAGCGGTATAATGTACCCCGTGGAGAACATGCCCGCCCTGCTCAAGCCCGTGGTTTACGCCAACCCGCTCTATTACTTCACCACGCTGCTGCGCAATATCCTGTTGAAGGGCGGGGACCATGCGGTTTTCGTTTTTAACATGTCAGCCCTGGCGGCGATGGCCGTGGCCGCCGGCGCGGCCGCTTACGGCAGATTCAGACAGACGCTTAATTAGGAGAATGTATGGCTAAAATTGAAAAGACGGAAGACCTGCGCGGGAAAGCCCTGAAGGCTAAAGACCTAGTGGGTTATGACAAGGGCGCGGTGGTCAGCCGCACGATCATCCAGAAGCCGGTAGGCACGGTGACCATCTTCTCGTTCGACAAGGGGCAGGGCTTGAGCGAGCATACCGCTCCCTTCGACGCGATGGTGCAGATACTCGACGGCGAGGCCGAGATCAGCATAGACCGAAAGCCCGTGAAAGTGAAGGCGGGCGAGTTCATCATTATGCCGGCCAACAGGCCCCACGCCCTGCACGCCGCCAAAAAGTTCAAGATGGCGCTGATAATGATAAAGGCCTGAACTCCGGGGCCTGACGGGGAAAAGCTGACGCCGAAGGCGGGGGCCTCTCCATCGAAGTGGGAAGCTTTATTGCAGATTCACCCACACCGCCAATTTGGGCCTAAATTCTGCTCGCGTCACGGGTCCGCTCCTGATAATGAGCCGCATTTATGCCGGTGGTCCCGACTTGATAAAGCACCGCCCCGGTGTCTGCTGCTGCGGCCGAGTTATGGTCTTTTTTGAATAGTGGCCGCCGGGAGAGGTGGAAACTGTGAAGAGAATGATGAAAGGCCAGGGCGGTAGCTCCGGCCTCGGTTGGCCTCCGCCGCCGCCCCGGCCCGCCTTTATTCAGTCCAGGCTCCGTGAAGCCCGGGCTTACCGAAGCGGCCGGAGAGCTTTTTATGGCGCGACCTTATCTTTTCCTCAAGCTTTTGTAGTTTTCGCGTCTGCTCCGGGGTCAGGATCGGAACAAGTTCCGCTTTAATGCGCTTTAAGAGTTCCTGTAATTGAGGCTCACGGGGTTGCATTACTTTTTCTATTTCGGGAGCGTACTTTTCAAAGACGGCGGCAACTTCTGTTTTCTGCTGTTCCGTCAGCCCGAGTCGCCTGGAGAACATTTCCACTGGACCGCCTCCCGCGAACGGCGGCAGGCTATGGAAGCGATGCACCAGATAAATCCCGGCTGAAACGGCTCCCAGCAGAAAACCAGCCGCCACGGCCAAAGCTATTTGATTCCATCTGATATTCATTTTTCTCCTCCGGCAAGGACCATAGCTAGTATCACTTCATCGTCTGTGCGGCTGTGCCCCAATAACAGGTCGGACAAACTCTGCGGTTTATTCTGCGCGGCCAGCGCGGCGGCCAGATAATCGGACTCGGCCGGCAACAGGGCTGTTTCCACGTAGAGAACGTATAGCGCGAAGGAGGCCAGCGCCAGAGCCGGGACTTCCCACCAGCCGCGGAAAGGGGATTTCTCCCCGGCGGCGGCCGGGGGGCGCGGTTCCCTGATGCGCTCAAGCACTTCCGATGTGAACGCCCGGTCGTCTTCCCACTGCGCCCTCGGCGCAAGGAGTTCGTCAAAAGCGCGCAGCCGGGCAAGTTCCAGTGCGCACTCCGCGCACCCGCCAAGATGCTTTTCGATCAGGAGTGTTTCCGCTCGCGGCAGCTCTCCGTCATGAAAGGCCGACAGCCTTTTTTTTATCTCTTCATGTGTCATTTCAGCGGCTCCTTAACCTTTGACAGTCCGTCCGGCAGAAAGTGTCGCAGCCTGGCGCGCAGGATAACCCGCGCCCGCCTCAGCCTGGCTTTTACCGAATCCGGAGAAACGCCCAGGGCCGAGGCTATGGCCTGGTAATCGGCACCCTGCAGGCGCAGTTGAACGGCCGCCCGGTATGCGGCGGGGAGCGAATCTATGGCCCTGGCGGCAAGCCCCGCAAGGTCCCCGTCGGCGGGCACCGCCGCTTCAAGGCGCTTTTCCGCTTTCTCCCTATCGAATTCCGACATGGCGTCCAGGCTCTCGGTCCGCCGGCCGGCCGTCTTCCCGCGCAGGGAGCGACAGTGGTTATAGGCTATCCTGTACAGCCAGGTGGAAAAAGACGAGTCTCCACGAAACTTTTCAAGCCCTTTAAAGGCCTTGATAAATATCTCCTGCGCCGCGTCGCGGGCGGCTTCGTCTTCCGAAAGCAGGGACAGGCAGAATCCCCGGATCCTGTTCTGGTAGCGGTTAACCAGCACGGCGAACTCTTCCCTGTCGCCGCCCAGCACGGCGGAGATTATCTCCCCGTCGTTTCTTTCTTCCGGTGATGGCACAATAAACAATCCTCTATAACGGCGGTAAATTAAGTTTTAAAAAGTCCTGAACATGGTTTAGACCGGTTAGACGCGGAAAAAGTGTCGCCATTTCAATGCATCTATCTAAACAAAGTATACCCCCGCTGTTCTGAACTGTCAAACACAGCGCGGATACGGCCAGGGAAGTCCGGACTGAAATGTCTTCCCTCCGGAAACCAGCCCGCCCAGGGGAAGCTTCCGAATGGCTGCGCGCAAGGTATAGCGGCCCGTTGTCGGGCCGCTCTTCTGCCCTTCCAGAACAGGGCGGATTCGGGGCTTTATTCTCCGGAGTTTGGCGCGCCTCCATGCGGCCCCTTCATCCCGGGATGCTTTCCCTTAAAAGCGGCGCAGGCCCCGGACAATTCCTTTTCATGCGCCTTAAGGCACTTCGCCATGCCGCCCTGCCCCGGTTTCACGTCCTTGCAGAACTTTTCCGCGTCGGCGAAGCACGGGTTTTCCTTTTTCATCTCCTCTTTGCGGGCGGCAATTGCGGCCCGGCAGCCCGTAGAAAGCTCACCTTCGTGCTTCTTCAGACAGCCCGGTTCCGCTGCGCCGCTCCCGGCGCCGCAGAATTTCTCCGCTTCCGCTTTGCAGGGCTCCATGGTTTTTACGGCGCGCCCTTTCCCGCCTGCTTTGCGGTCGGCGACCATGGCTCTGCAGCCTTCCGACAGCTCGGCTTCATGGGCTTTCATGCAGTCCATGCGGTTCTCGCCCGGTTTAAGCTCCTTGCAGAACTTATCCATATCCGCTTTACAGGGCCGTCCCATCGCCTGCGCTGTTACCGCGCCGAAAACGCAGAACAGTAATGCTGCTCCCGCTGTTAGTCTTATGCTCGTGTTCATGTGCCGATCTCCTTGTCCATCAGTTCTGAAGCGCCGCATTCCGCGGCCATAGGTTGGACGGATACGGCCGGTAAAAGTGTCTCCGCGCGGCCACGCCCTGCCCGGCAGGGATTTGCCGGAGCGACACTTATTTCAGTGTGGCGAGTCTGAATACAGGACGGGAAGAATGTTCGCAATAGGCGGGCCCTCCGCAGCGTTGTACATTTATGATCAAAATGGCTTTTAAACTGGTGTTTATTTTGCTGCCGGCGCTGCTGGCGGCTGTCTGCGCCGGCACGGCGCGGGCGGCTATCTGGGGGCGCGGCAAGCTGTCGGCGCCCTGGAGCCAGGCCGCTATAGCCGTGGACGGGGAAATTTCCGACTGGCCGCCCGGCGAAACCTATGACGCGTCCGGGCTGCGGTTCAGGGCGCTCAATGATGGAGAAAGTCTTTATTTAACAGTTTCAGCCCATGAGGCCGGCGCCAAGGCCGTACTGACCGGAGAGATCAGGCAGGATGTCACGCTCTGGTTTTTGGACGGAAAGACCCGTGCCCTGGGCCTGCGCCTGCCCTTCGGCAATCTGGGGCTCCCTTGGGAAAACGGACTGCAAGCCGGTTCAATAGAGCCTGAACTGCTCACGGCGGAGGGAGCGGCCGTTTCCACCGCCCCGCTCCCGGGAAATATAGAATTCGGCGGGGAAATCCCCGGCCGTGTGCCCATTTATGAATTAAAGATCCCGCTGGCCCTGCTGAAAACAGCCGACGGGAAAATAGCCCTGGACTTCACCACCGCCTACGCCTCACCGGAACTGGAGCGGCAGATGAAAGAGAGATTCCAGAAAGCCGCCGAGCGGCGCTCCGGCGCGCAGGGCGGCCCGCCGGCGGGGATGAAGCCGCAGGGCGGGATGTCCGGCCGCGGCGGCGGCAAGATGGGCGGCGGCATGCGCGGGGGCGGTAAGGGCGGAGGCGGCGGACGCGGCGGTTCCGGGGCACAGCCTGAGTTCCCTTCTCCCATGGAAATCCAATTATCCGTGTTGCCGGTCGCCGGACAGCAAAAGGAATAAAGACTCATGAACGCAACCACCCTTGGAAAACTTCTTGTAGGCGGCTTCCTGGCGCTGAACCTGGGCGGCTGCATGATGGCCGTGCGCGGCGCTGGCGGGACCGTGGAAGAGCAGGCCGCAAAAACCCTGGTAAGGGAAATAGACTCAAAGGACCTGAGCCTCACTTTGGAAGCCCCGCCGCTTTCGGCCGGACGGGAAGTCAGATTGATCCTAAAGCTGGCCCGCCTCAATGAAGCGGCCCCTGTTACAGGAGCGGTCGTCACGTTTATTATTGAGCGCGAAGGACCAACCGGACAATTCACGACAGTGGCTCAACAAGAGGCCGAAGAAATAGTCAACAAGGGGGTGTACCAGCTGCATTATAAGTTTAAGGAACCGGGCAGGTACAAAATAACAGCCGGCGCCCTGGCGGAGGGAGAAGAGGCCGCCCAGGCGCAGACGGTGTCGCTTACGCAGGAGATCGGCAAGACTAAAAAAACCAGCCTGTGGCTGATCCTTGGAGCCGCGGCGCTGCTGGCTGTAAAATTCCTGATCCTGTAAAGCGCACTTTTCCAGGCCGGTATGATAGAATAAAAAGAGCCGTTTAAAGGATAAATATGCCCCTTGTAAAACTCGAGCACGCCAGTAAAAACTATATCACTGGAGAAGTCTCCACGCCCGCCCTGAAAGGGATAGATCTTTCCATCGAAGCGGGAAGATTTATTTCCTTCGTCGGCCCCTCCGGCAGCGGCAAGACCACACTGCTTAACCTGATAGGCTGCCTGGACAGGCCCACTTCGGGCAAGGTGTTCGTGGCGGACGCCGAGGTGAGCGCCATGGACAGGAAAACCTCCGCTAAATTTCGCGGCGAGAATATCGGCTTCATTTTTCAGAACTTCAACCTTATCCCGGTGCTCACCGTGTACGAGAACGTGGAGTATCCCCTCATCATGGTGCAGAACGTGCCGCCGGAGGAGCGCCGCCGCCGAGTGACGGAGATGCTGGAAAAGGTCGGCATGGCGGAGCAGGCCCATAAATACCCCGCGCAGCTCTCCGGCGGGCAGAAGCAGCGCGTGGCCGTGGCGCGCGCACTGGCGCCCCGGCCCAGGCTGGTCCTGGCCGACGAGCCCACCGCCAACCTGGACCATGCCACCGCCTACAAGGTGATAGGCCTGATGCACGCGATGAAAAAAGAATTCGACACCACTTTCATCTTCGCCACCCATGACCAGAAAATAGTGGGCGAGGCGGAGCTGATCTACACTATAGAAGACGGCCTGATAACCGAAACACGCGAGAACGCGGCGGCCGGGGGTGTGAAATGACGAACATAATTAAAATAGCCTGGCGTAACCTGCTGCGCTATACCCGCCGCACCCTGCTCACGTCCTCGCTGATAGCGCTGGGCGTGGCGCTGGTGATAGTTTTCGGCGGCGTGGGCAATTCCTTCAGGAGCGAGGTCACCGGCATCCTCACCAATTCCAACCTGGGCGACCTGCAGATCCATAAAAAGGGCTATCTTGGCTCCATGGACAACCTGCCGCTGGACCTGGCGATCCCGGAAAAGGGCCTGGCCGCCATACGGGGCATCCTGGACGCCAACCCCGACGTGCTGGCCTATTCCGAGCGCATCCGCTTCGGGGCCATGGTCAGCAACTTCGCGCAGACCACGGGGATAAGGCTGACCGCCGTGGCGCCGGAGAAAGAAAGCCGCGTCTGCCCGGCCCTTCCGGGCAGGATAAAGCAGGGCGACGCCGACCCGGCCGGTTTCGTCAAGCCGGGCCATGTGGTGCTGCCTCTCACTATCGCCGCCGGGCTTAACCTCAAGATCGGCGACGACGTGGTGCTGGTGGCCACCAATAAAGAGGGCTCGGTGAACGGCATTACCTTTAAACTCTCGGGGGTATCCGAGAATATCATGGGCCCGCAGGGCAAGGACGGCTATATCCATTTGGATGACGCCCGCTCCCTGCTGCGCATAGAGGACGGCGAGATAACCGAAATAGCGGTAAAGCTCAGGGATTTCAAGCGGCTGGGCAAGGTTTATCCCGCGCTGAAAAAAAGCATCGCCGCCCTGCCCGGAGCAAAAGGTGAAGCCGGCTCCGAAGTTAAGCCGGGGAAAGGCGGTTTTGAGACCCATTCCTGGGAGGAGCTGTCGCCCTTCTCCAGCATAGCCAAGATCGTTACGCTGCTTATCCTGGTGGTGCGCCTGGTGCTGGTCTTTATAGTGCTGGTCAGCATCCTCAATGTCATGATGATGTCGGTCTACGAGCGGATAGGCGAGATAGGGACCATCGCCTCCATAGGCACGCCGCCTTCAAAAATACTGGCGCTGTTCCTGGTGGAGGGGCTTTCGCTGGGGCTGTTCAGCGGGCTGCTGGGCAGCCTGGCCGGAGCGGGCATACTGCTGCTCCTACAGGCCGTAAAGCTGAAGTTCACTTTCGGCGCTATGGACCTGGTACTGGCCCCGGCCGTGCCGCTGGCCGAAATGCTGTTGTCCCTCGCTGTGGTGGTGATAATATCCACGCTGGCGAGCCTCCAGCCTGCTTTAAAGGCGTCACGGATGGAACCGGTAGAAGCCCTGCGGCACGTATAAGGAAACCTATGAAAACCATGAAATTATTGATAGCCCTGGCGCTGTTGAGCCCCGCCGGCGCGGCCCTGGCCCTGGACGGCGACGCCCTGCTAAAGCGCATCGACGCCAACCTGATGCCGCCCAGCTACGAGGCCTATCGCAAGCTGGTGAACATAGAACCCGACGGCAAAAAGAAGGAGTTCGTCTTCTACACGGCCAAGAAGGGGCGCGATTCCATGGCCATGCTGTACCTGGCCCCGGCCAGCGAGAAAGGCCGCAGCACCCTGCGCCTGGGCGAGAACATGTGGCTGTATATCCCCAACGTGGGGCGGCCCATGCGCATTACCAGCCTGCAGTCCGTCACCGGCGGCGTCTTCAACAACGCCGACATCATGCAGGTGGACTATGCCGCCGAATACAGCGTGGCGAACGCTTCCGCCTCCGCCGCCGGCTACCTGCTGGAGCTGAAGGCCAGGAACAAGACCGTGGCCTACGATAAATTGAAAATGTGGGCCTCCAAAGACGAGGTGCTGGAAAAGATCGAGTGCTATTCAGCCAGCGGCATGCTGATAAAGACGCTGGAATTCAAGGAACTCAAGGATTTCGGCGGCGGCTTCAGCAGGCCTTCGGTGATAGAAACGTTCAGCCCGCTCTACAAGGGCTACCGCTCGCTGATGATCTATTCGCAGGTGAAAGCCCGGGAATTTAAGGACGAGGTGTTCACCACCGGCTATATGTCCCGGCTGGAAGGGCTGCGCAAGTGAAACTAATACCGGCGCTTCTGCTGTCCCTGGCCCTGGCGCCCGCCGCCAGCGGCGGAGATTATGATTTCGACGTTCCGGCGCGGGAGGAGGCGCCGAGAAAGCTGGAATTGAGCGGCAACCTGGACGCCCGTTATGCGCTGTTATTCTCAAGGACGTCCTCGCCGCTGTATGAATTGCAGTATTACGGCCAGGCCCCGGCGGGCACGCTGTCGCAGTACCGCGCGGACCTTTATCTGAACGGGGATTACCGCGCCGGGCAGACCGGCTTCCACGCAAAGACCTACGCCCAGTATTACAGCGAGGCCTCCAACGACCTTTCCCTGCATGAACTCTACGGCACACTGGCCCTGGGCGACAGCGCCGTGCTGGCGGCCGGCAAACGGATGTACAGCTGGGGCAAAGGCTACGCCTTCAACCCCGTGGGTTATGTGAACCCGCAAAAAGACCCGGAGAACCCGGAACTGTCGCAGGCCGGGCTGATGAGCTTCGGCTATGAATATATAAAAAGTTTTTCGGGCGCCCCGGTGGCCAACGCCGCTTTTAATTTGGTGGCGGTGCCTTCGGCGGAGACCCTTAACGCCCAGACCGCGGAGGCGCGCTCCACCGACCTGGCCGCCAAACTCTCCCTGCTGGCCTGGGATACCGACATAGACTTTATGGGTTACGCCAGCCGCGTCAGCCCGGAGAAATACGGCGCGGCCGTCGCCCGCAATCTCGGCCCCAGTCTTGAGGTGCACGGAGAGTTCAGCTGGTTCTCCAATAAGCCGCGCTACACCATGGCCGCAGGCGCCGCCGCCGCGGACAGCTATGACGGCGAGGACTGGCTGTTGGGCCTGCGCTGGCTGAACTCCTGGAACCTGACTTCCACGCTGGAATACTACCGCAATGGCGCGGGTCTTACCAAAAGCGAGTTCGGCGCTTATAATGATTTTCTGGCGAACGCCGCCGTATCCGGCAGTTCCGTAACCGCGGCCTCGGCGCTGGCCGTGAGCCGGAGCTATTTTGGTTCCGCCAATTTAATGCGGGACTATATTTATCTCAAAGTGTCCTGGCCGGAGCCCTTCAACTGGGTCTACTTCACCCCGTCCGCCTATGTGATGCTCAACGCCGCCGACGGCAGCTGGCTGGCCGGCCTGCCTTTAAGCTACAAGCCCATTACTAATTTCGAGGCCATCGCCTGGCCCGTCCTCACCGGCGGCGGCCGCGGCACCGAATACGGCGGCCGCCAGGCCTCCGCCAAACTGGACCTCTGGCTGCGGTTCTATTTTTGAAAGCGGCACTTTGACCGAGGCGGTTTTTCAAAGACCAAAACTGGTTTTTCGGCCGACGTCGGATTAAAAATCCCGGATCCTGGTAACCTTGCATTCCACCGTAAAAAGGGCGGAATCTTTCCGCTTTTCCGTAATGGCGTATGTCGCCGCGGTCGAAACGTTCAACGACAGCAGCGGGTAACAATTGGCGATCTCCAGTAAAGAGGCCCTGAGAATACCCAGTCGCAGATATGTGGGACGCCCGCTGGCCGCGAGTTCGTTCTGATAACCCAAAATCTTCTTCTGGACGTCCGAGTGCAGAATGTCCATACGCGGATATTCTATTATCGCGCCGGCCATCGGGCATTTGTAGCTGCCGTCTCTTTGTCTTTTGATCAATTTAACCCCGGCGAACTCCAGAATGATCCTTTTTGCCTCGGGCAGGGACAACCCGATCGCCCCGGCCAGGGTTTTACTGGTCCAGTTCCCGGTATCATTATTAAGGGCGGCCCAGCATAAATACGTCCCTTTATTCCTGGTGACAACATTGACCTGCGCCCGGGTCATATAGAACTTCTTTTCTGTCAGCAGTTTTGCCACCGCTTTATGCAGAGAGGAGGTTATGGACGTTTCTTTAGGCAGAGTTATGAGCGGCGCCAATAGTTCGGCAAAAGGATCTTCGCCGACCGTGGTTTTCAGCCACGCCGTAACGAACACGATCCCGTCATAACTTTGAGGGAACAGGCGCAGCGCGTGCATATACGTCCCGATGCTTTTAAAAGGCGGCAGAAGCTTCCCCTGCTCGGTAAGCAGGTACATCCTGTAGGAGACCTTAAAGAACGGCTTGCCGCCGTTACTATGAAAGAATTGATACGCGGTTTTAAATCCGGCTTCTTTCCTGTATTTTATCAACGCCGTTGAAAATATGGTTCCCATAGCAGGCCTCCATGATACCTAGGCAATTTAATCACATATTGGTTCTTTTTGATAGCGAATCTATTGCTCCCTATTCACCGGCTTTAGCCAGTAATCCACTCCTAAGCAAACAGGCACCTGCGCGTGGGCTCTTTGCCTCATGTGGGACTTAAAGGATTTACATTACAATCATAGGAACATGGTATTTAGACGCGAATATCCCCGGCGCCGCAACGCCTATTCAGCATTCTCAGGCCTTGTCGCCCGGCTGCTTCTCATCGCCGCGGTCTCATATTCAATGCCGCCCTGTATTCGTGCCCAGACCGAGCTGGGGTCAGAGGACGACCTGACCGTAATGGGCACCACCGGCACCGCCATTGATCCCGACACCGAGATAAAAGGCTTTACCGTCTTCGGCTCCACCCAAACCGCTTATCCCGGCGCGGTGGCGGGAGCCGGCAACGTTGTAGTCAACGGCGTCCTCTCCGTTTCCTCCGGAGCCTATTTTACAGGAAATTCTACTTTTACCGAAGCCGGCAGGGTATTTATACTAGACGGCTCCGAAGGGCAGATACTCAGCAAAAACACGGACGGCTACCTGCAGTGGACCAGCAGTGCCGCCTTGGGCGACAACCTGGGCAGCCACGTGGCTACTACTACCTTGCAGATGGGCGTCTACGGCGTCAACACCTCCAGCAATATCACCGCCGCGCGCTACCAGATAAACGGCAGCACGGTGCTGGCTCTGTTGCCGGGTTTTGGGAGCCTGGGGATAGGGTTAGGCGCCGGTCGTGTTAATGCCGGCAACGGCAACTCCTTTGTGGGATATTTTGCCGGTTACGCCAATGCCGCTGGAGAATACAATTCATTCATCGGGTATTCCGCGGGACAAAACAACAATGCGGGTGGCGGCAACTCGTTCGTCGGCTACCAGGCCGGCCTCACAAACACCTCAGGCAACTCTAATACTTTCATTGGTTCTCAGTCGGGGTATGGCAATACCACCGGCGGCTTCAATTCGTTCATAGTGTTCTGTCTAGTCTAAACTGAAACATTTTCTTGGCCAATTCTGTTGACACTTTCAGCCGTTCCACCGACTTCCCACTCTTCATATAACCCTAGTTGTTTTAGCAATTCTCGCACAGCTTTCCTA